>Ga0335082_10000652_pt1 | contig 35981 bp, 35 predicted proteins | sample Lox_Sample_41_FD_206718 | JGI IMG/M metagenome (GOLD analysis project Ga0335082, IMG submission 206718) | Soil microbial communities from Loxahatchee National Wildlife Refuge, Florida, United States - Lox_Sample_4.1 | ecosystem: Environmental > Terrestrial > Soil > Wetlands | place: USA... | reverse complement strand
TGCGTAACCCGTTCTACCTCGATGCCAATGCCCTGCCCGTTCCGATTCCTGACGCTGCGCTCCAGAAGCTCATCGCTCGCGGCGTGAAAGTGGCGGTCTGCAACCTCGCGATCACCGTGTACAGTGGCATGGTCGCGCAAAAGATGGGCCTGAAGGCAGACGACGTGAAGAAGGACTGGACCGACGCGGTGCTGCCCGGCATCCAGGTCGTCCCCTCTGGCGTGGTGGCCTGTAATGGCGCTGTCTCGCGTGGGTGTACCTACGTCTACGCGGGTTAGGTGCAAGCAGCCGGCGGCTCGACCGTCGCTCGATCGAGCGCTGCGGCATGCCGAGTCTGCGCTGCCGCAGGAGGGCGGCGCAGGCTCTGTCGTCATCATTCCGTTTCCTGCGCGCCGCGGTGTAAGCGCCGCGACGCGCGTTGACAACGGGCAACAAGAGCCGGGCTGTTCTGCTCTGTGACGAGAATCCGCAGTTAGCCCGCGCGCGAGGGATCGCAGTCGCGATGGAGTGGTGGACCGCTTACCTCGTCATGGGCCTGGGCGTGGGGTTCCTGGCGGGAATGCTGGGTCTTGGCGGGGGCGTCGTCCTCGTGCCGCTGATGATGTTCCTGTTCGGCGCCCAGCATTTTCCCATGGACCGCGTGCTGCAGCTCGCGCTCGGGACCTCTCTCACCAGCATCATCTTTACTTCCATCTCGGGTCTTCGTGCCCATCACAAGCACGGCGCGGTGCGGTGGGACATCGTGCGCGACGCGGCTCCGGGCCTGGTCGTTGGCACGTTGCTCGGCACCCTAGTCGCGGAACGGCTCCCCACCCGGTACCTGGCCGTTGTGTTCGTTGTGTTTGTCACCTATTCCTCGGTACAGCTCGTCCTGAACCTGAGGCCGAAGCCCTCCCGCACGCTGCCCGAAGGCCCCGGGATGTGGGCCGCAGCGGGCGCGATCGGTTTGATCTCCAGCATGGCCGGCGCCGGTGGCGGCGTTCTGACCATTCCGCTGATGATGATGTGCAACGTGCCGATCCTTCAGGCCATCGGCACGTCCTCGGCTCTGCTGCTCCCGATCGCAGGCGCCGGCTCGATCGGCTATATCTGGACCGGCCTGGGGCAGGAGCACCTCCCGCCGTTCAGCCTCGGCTATGTCTACTTGCCGGCGCTGGCGGGAATCGTGCTGGGAACGTTGATCACCGTGCCTTGGGGCGCGATGGCGGCCCACCGGATGCCGGTCTCCTGGCTGAAAAAAATCTTCGCGGTCGTGGTACTCGCTCTTGCCGGCAAGATCCTGCTGGGATTGCACTGAGACTCCGAAGGACGAACCGATGAGCCCACTCGCGGAGCTGCCTCCGTCAGAGGACGATACGAAGGCGGGCCGCGGTCGGGGCTGACGCTCGGTCGGGGCGCAACTTGCGCCGGAGAACGTACGCTCGCCGCCGCCGATCGTTGACGCACGTCAAACCCGCCTGCCCGGCCGCCGGGTAGATTCATTCGAACCGTGGCATCCTGCGACATTGGTTCGCGCAGCCCCGGCAGGCTGTGCGCTGAACGTAGCGCACCGATCGAAAAGACGAGCGTTCTTCCCTGGAGGCAGATCATGTACAAATCTCTCTTGGCGGCCGGTATCAGCGCCGTCGTCGCCGCCGCCGGCTCGCCGCTGGCGAGCGCCAAGGACACCTTCACCATCGGACTGAGCAACGGCTGGGTCGGCAGCGAGTGGCGCACCCAGATGATCGACGAAGCCGAAGCGGCAGCGAAGGAGTGGGCGAAGCGCGGCATCACGGTCAAGACCATCGCGCAGAGCTCCAACGTGGACGTCCCGGGCCAGATCGCGCAGGTGCGCAACTTCATGAACCAGGGAGTGGACGCGATCATCGTCAACCCCAACAGCCCGACTGCCTTCGATCCGATCTTCGCGCAGGCCAAGGCCAAGGGCATCCTGGTCATCGCAACCGACGCCGAGGTCTCCTCCAAAGACGCGATCTACGTCGGGATCGACCAGAAGGGCTGGGCCATGCAGTCGGCCGAATGGCTGGCGAAGACGCTCAAGGGCAAGGGCAACGTCGTGGCCATCAACGGTGTGGCCGGACACCCGGCGAATCAGATGCGCATCGCCGGCTACCGGGAGGTGTTTGCCAAGTACCCCGGCATCAAGATCCTGAACGAGGTCAACGCCAACTGGGACGAGGCGCAGGGGCAGCAGGCGATGCAGAACCTGCTCGCGACTTATCCGCAGATCAATGGCGTATGGGTGCAGGACGGCATGGCCGCCGGGGCGTGGCGCGCTCTGGTTGACGCCAAGCGAACCGACATCGCAGCCACAGGCGAGATCCGAGTGGACTTCCTCAAGACCTGGAAGGAGCACCACTACAACAGCGGCGCGTCGGTGAATCCGCCGGGCTGCATGGCGAGCGCGCTGAACGTCGCGGTCCTGCGCCTGCAGGGACACCAGCTCAAGGACGGCATCTTCAAGGGCCAATACGGGAACGCGATCTACATTCCCATCCCGCTGATCGACAGCTCCAACTTCGAGAAGATCTACGAGGCGTGGAAAGACAAGCCCGGCTATATCTCGGTGAGCACGATCGTGACACCCGATCAGGCCCAGCAGCTCTACTTCAAGCAATAGCCGGACACGCCGCCGGCCCGGCAAGCGCACGCACAGATGCCCGTTCTGGAGGCGAGCGGTGTACGCAAGCAGTTCGGCGGCGTGGTGGCGCTGGCCGGCGCCGAGTTCGCGCTCGACGCCGGCGAAGTCCACGCGCTGATCGGCTCGAACGGCTGCGGCAAGAGCACGCTGTGCAAGATCATCGCGGGCTCCGCGGCCGCAGACGCCGGCCGGCTGCTGCTCGACGGCCGCCCCGTTTCTTTCCCCGGCCCGCGCCAGGCGGCTGAAGCTGGAATCGGCGTCTATTACCAGGAGCTGAGCCTCATCCCGCAGATGACCGTGGCCGAGAATATCTATCTCGGCCGCGAGCCTCGCACGCGCGCCGGGATGGTCGATCGCGACGCGCTGCGAGCGATGTCGCTGCGAGCGCTGGAGCAGTTCGGCGCAGTCCTCGGTTCCGGCGTGCAGCCCGAGTCACGCGTTGCGGATCTCTCCGCCGACCAGGCCCAGCTCGTGGAGATCCTGAAGGTCCTCGCTGCCAACCCGCGCATCATCATCTTCGACGAAGCCACGGCCGCGCTCGACCGGCATCAAGTGGACGCGGTGTTCCAGCGCATCCGGGCGCTCAAGACGCAAGGCCGCTCGATGATCTTCATCACGCACCGCATGGACGAGGTGCTCGAGATCGCCGACCGCGTCACGGTCATGCGCAATGGAGCCACCGTACTCACTCGTCCCACTACCGAGACTACGCGCGACATCTTGGTCACTGCAATGGTGGGGGAGACCGCGGCAGCCGAAAGGCGGAACAGACACCATGCGCCGTCGGAAACCGTGGCGCTCGAAGCCGACAGTCTCACCTCTTCCAAGCTCAATTCCGTGTCATTCCAGCTGCACTGCGGCGAGATACTCGGCCTGGGCGGGTTGCACGGACAAGGGCAATCCGAGCTGCTGCGCGCTCTTTTCGGCGCGTTGCCGCTGCGCGACGGCAGCATCCGCGTCGACGGAAAGCCGCTCGATCCGAAGGGTCCGCGCGCCGTCATGCGGCATTCCATCGCGTACGTCGCAGGGGACCGTGCACGCTATGGAGTCATGGCGATCCGCCCGATCTTCGAGAACCTCGTCATCGCCCTGCTCGCCCGACGCCGCCGCTGGACCGTGGCTCGCGAGCGGCTGCAAAGCGAGATCTCGCCGTTCATCGAGCGCCTCAAGCTAAAGTTCTCCTCGCTGCAGGCCTCAGTGTCGGAATTGAGCGGCGGCAATCAGCAGAAAGTGGTGCTCGGCCGTTGGCTCGCGACCCGGCCCAGCGTGCTGCTGCTCGACGATCCCACCAAGGGCATCGACATCCAGACCAAGGAGGATCTGTACGCGACCATGGACGAGCTATGCAGCCAAGGCGTGGCGATCCTGCTGCACTCCTCCGACGACGAGGAGCTTCTGGCCGTCGCCGACCGCGTACTTGTCTTCAACGGCGGGCAGATCGTGGCCGAATTGCGCGGGGAGGAGCGCACCCGCTTCGCTTTGTACCAGGCCGCCTACGCCGCGGGCCGCCCCGTCGCTTGATCGGCGAAGATGAAGAACTCGCCGCGCTTCTGGACGCAACCGCGTCCCTATTGGATGGCGGCGGCGGTCTTTGTCGTGCTGTGCATCGTCAACGCGGCGCTGCAGCCGACGTTTCTGCGCTTCGGGGTCGCCACCTCGAACATCGCCGCTTTCCTGCCCATGAGCCTGGTGGCGGTGGGGCAGACCTACGTCGTGCTCGCATCCGACATCGATCTTTCGGCGGGCGCGATCGTGTCGTTAGTCAACGTCGCGGTCGTGTCCATCATCGACGGGATGGGCGGATCGGGCGCTTCGGTGGCGCTTGGCCTGGCTGTGGGGTTGGCGGCGGGGCTCATTTGTGGCGTTGTGAACGGCCTGTGCGTCGCATTTCTGCGTTTTCAGCCGATCGTGACCACCTTCGCGACCGGCATCGTCTTCGCCGGATTCGCGCTGTGGATTCTGCCCCAGGCGGGAAGGCAAGTCCCGCCCGCTTTCTACAACGCCTACGCCGGGACTGGGCTCGGCGTGCCGACCGTCATCTGGATTCTCGTGGCGGCGATCGCGTTCGCCACGGTGGTCGCTCGCAGCCGCTTCTACCGCGCGCTGCGTGCGACGGGCGGAAATATGCAAGCGGCGTATCAAACCGGGGTGCCGGTTGCACGCGTGCGGCTGGGCGCTTACACCATTTCGGGGCTGTTCTCTGCGCTCGCGGGACTCGCGCTGGTGGGCGAAACGGCGTCGGGCGACCCGCTCATCGGCGGAGCGCTCACTCTGGCCTCGGTGACGGCAGTGGTGCTCGGCGGCACGGCCTTAAGCGGCTGCGTGGGAGGCGTAGCCGGCAGCATCCTGGGCGCCTTTATCTTGGGACTGATCAACAACGTGATCTTCTTCGCACAGCTTCCCTTCGAGTGGCAGGGCCTGATCCAGGGACTGATCATCCTTGCCGCTCTTGCCGGCGGGGTCGTGATGGCGCGCGGGAGGTAGCGCCGACATGGCGAGACTGCCTGCGTTGTTCAAGCGGCCGCTCGCGATCGCGGTGGCCGCCATCGTCGTGCTGCTCGCCGCGGGCGAGCTGCTGTCGCCGGGGTTCGCCTCGCCGCGGCAGATCGTCACGCTGCTCACCATCGCGGCGCTGCTCGGCGTGGTAGCGGCAGGCCAGAATCTGGTCATCCTCGGCGGTCGCGAGGGCATCGATCTATCGGTCGGCGGCGTGCTTTCCTTCGGTGCGTTTCTCGCCGGCAACCTCATGCACCAGCAGGACGCCTATCTCGCGCAGGCGCTCGTGCTGGTGCTGGGCGCGACGTTCCTCATCGGGCTCATCACCGGTCTCGGCGTCACGCTTCTGCGCATCCCGCCGCTGGTGATGACGCTTGGAATGCTCGGCGTCGTGCAGGGCGGGCTCGTCCTGCTCACGCGCGGAGTGCCCTCCGGACGCGCGGCCCCCATGCTGTCTCGCATCGTCAGCGAGCCGGTCCTGTTCGGCCTGCCCGGCATCCTGTTCATCTGGGTGATGGTCGGCGTGGTGGTCACGCTCGTGCTGCGCCGGACCACCTTCGGTCTGAACGTGTATGCGATTGGCAGCAACGAGACCGCCGCAGCGCTGGCGGGGGTCCCGGTCAGGCGCACGCGTGCGCTGCTGTTCGCGTTGAGCGGGCTGTTCAGCGGCATCACCGGCATCCTGCTTCTCGGCTACACGGAGTATGTATTCGTCGGCGCCGGCGATCAATACATGCTTCCGTCGATCATCGCAGTGGTGATCGGCGGCACGTCGCTCGCCGGCGGCAGTGGTGGCTACGTCGGGACGATGGCGGGCGCGATCGTGCTCGTTCTGTTGCAAAGCATCCTCACGACGCTCAGCATTCCGCCGTTCGGCCGTCAGGTCGTGTTCGGAACGACGCTGCTCGTCTTGATGCTGCTGTACGGCCGTCAGCGCCGGCTGCGCGGGTGAGCTCGGTCCCCAATGGCGTCCCTGCTCGAGCACGAAGCCGCAGAAACTCCCGCTTTGGCGTCGCGCCAATTCGAGCGCCTGAGGCGTGAGCTGCCGGGCGTCGTCGCTCGGATCGAGCAGTCCTCGCCCGCTTTGATCGCCACCATCGCTCGCGGCAGCTCGGACAACGCCGCCGCGTTTGCAGCTTATGTCGCAGGGTTGCGACTGGCGCTGCCTGCCGCGTCGCTGCCTCCGTCGCTGGCGTCGGTGTACAGGCGCACGCTGCGCCTCGAGCGCGCCGTGGTGCTGGCGATCTCGCAGTCGGGCGCGAGCCCGGATCTGTGCGCCGCGGTCGCAGGCGCACGAGACGGTGGCGCGCTGACCTTGGGTCTCACCAACGCAAGCGACTCGGCGCTCGCGCACACGGTGGACATCGTGATCGAGATGGGCGCAGGGCCCGAGCTCGCCGTCGCAGCCACCAAGACGTTCCTGCTGAGCCTCACGGCACTGCTGCACCTGGTCGCGGAGTGGACACGCGACTCCGCGCTCATCGCGGCGTTGGAGGAGCTGCCGGCAACGCTCGCTCGCTGCAACCGCGTCGAGTGGGATACAGCAGTCCAACCGCTCGCGGAGCATGACGATGCATTTGTCGTGGCGCGTGGTCCGATGCTACCCATTGGCCGCGAGCTCGCGCTCAAGCTCAAAGAGGTCTGCGGCGTCCACGCCGAGGCGGTAAGCGCGGCGGAGCTGCTGCACGGGCCCATCTCCCTCGCCTCGCCTTCGCTGCCGGCCATTGTGCTGGCAGGAGACGAGCCTACCAAAGCGAGCGTCGACGAGGCTCTTTCGCGTTTGCACGCTGCCGGCGCCTCGGTTGTTCTCCTGTCTCCACACGAGGAAGACCTCGGGCAGCATGCCCACGTCGTCTCCGTCCCGAGAGCTTCGGATCCGCTGCTTCAACCCGTCGCCACGCTGCACGCCGCATATCCGCTCACGGCCCGAATCGCGCGTGCACGCGGGCGCGATCCGGATCATCCCCCGCATCTCGCGAAGATCACGCGCACCATGTGATCGGGGCCAGCCCGCGCGCTTCACGGAGCGCCGACATGCGCACCGATCCAGGCACCGATTTGTTTGCTGGCCAGGATCACCGCGAGTGCCACCGCGACATGCTTGAACATCTCGGAGAGCACGCTCTTCCCCCGCTCGCGCGCGAGCACCCAGGTGAGCCCGCTCAACAGCAGCAATCCCCAGATCGACGTCGCCACGATCGCGCTGCCGATCGGCAGCAGCAAAACGAGGCCGACGAAGCTCAGCGACGTCGCGAGCCGCGCCGCAAAGTTGGTCATCGTGGCGAAGAAAGCGGCCCGGGAGTCCAGCCGCTCGGACTCCTGATAGATGTGGATGCTCAGCGAGTCGGTGAGGTTGTCTGCCAGCGCCACGATCAGCAGCCCGCTGACGATCGTGGCTTTCGAGGCGCTCGCGGCATCCAGCCCGATCACCAGCGAGACGCTCGTGACGATGGCGGCGGCTCCGCCGTAACTGAACATGCCGAGTCTTACCATGCCCTGCTTCGCGCCTCCCTTGGAGTGCGAGGCAGAGCATCCCCTGCCGAGCGAGCGGTCAGGGCCTCACCGTCACGCTGAGCGGGTCGCCGCCGAGCGCAATCGTGCGCACCACTTGCTTCTGCGACAGATCGACCACGGCGAGCCCCGGGCTGTGGCCGGAGAGCCGGTTGGGAGGATCGCCGGCGGCGCGCTCGCCGATCAGGGTGACGAACGCGTAGCGGCCGTCGGGAGAAACATCCACGTACGCAGGTTTGTCGCCGATCTCGGCGATCGTCTCGACCGGCTCGCCTGTGGCCATGTCGACCACGGCGAGATCGCCGGACAGACTGTTCACGACCAGCGCATGCGCACCGTCCGGCGTGAGCGCCACGCCATGCGGCCCCTTTCCGCCAACGCCGGTGGCGATGACCCGGTCGGCGCTCGTATCGATGAGCGAGTAGCGATCGCCGGCGCCGGCGGTGACGATCAACCGCTTGCCGTCAGGCGTGATGGCCATGTCGCCGGTCCAGCCGCCGACAGCCGCGACTCGACTCGTCACCTCCAGCCTGCCCACGTCGATGATCGACACGCTCGCCTCGCCGGCGTTGTTCACGTACGCCTTGGCTCCGTCCGGAGCGAAGACCGTCATGCCCGGGTTCTTCCCGACCGGGATGGACTTGACCGGCTGGAAGCTCGCGGCGTCGTAGACGATCACTCTGTCCTCGCCGCGCACGGCCACGAAGAGCAACCGCCCGTCCGGAGAGAGTGCCACGTGGTGCGTGATCTTGCCCGCCGGCAGTGTTGCTACCACCCGCCGCGCGTCGGCATCCACCACGCTGACGTCGCCCGATCTTAGATTGGCGACGTAGGCCCGACGTCCGTCCCGGCTGAATGCAACGTTGTGCGGCTTGAGCCCGACGGGGATTTCAGCCACGAGCGCAAGCGATTCGCCGTCGACGATCTGCACCGTGCCCGTGCGCTGGTTGCCCACCCAGACCTCCGCGCAATCTGCATCGGCCGCGGCGAGCAGCGCCAACGCCGCGACACTCGCCCCCAGCGCTGCAGTCCGCATCTCAGGCCCCGGGCAGCTCGGCCTGTTCCGCTATTCGGCCGCCGCCGTCTCTTTCGACGGGGCGCTCAGCCTGCGTGAGTTGCGGTCGTCGCGGAAGACGATCGGGTGCACTTTGACGGCCGGCTCCGGGTTCTGGGCCCGGTCGACCACCTCGGTCACCACATGATGGTGCGGCGACAGCGCGCAGATCGGATCGGCATTTGCGGCATCGCCGGTGAGCATGAACGCCTGGCAGCGGCACCCTCCCAGGTCCTTCTCCTTCTCCGGACAGGTACGGCACGGCTGCTTCATCCACTCGTCGCCGCGATAGCGGTTGAAGCCCGGCGACTCGTTCCAGATCCACGCGATGTCGTGCTCCCGCACGTTGGGGAAGGTCAATCCCGGCAGCATGCGCGCCTCGTGGCAGGGCAGCGCCACGCCGTCTGCAGCGACATTCAGGAAGGTCGTACCCCAGCCGTTCATGCACTTCTTAGGCCGATCCGCGTAGTAGTCGGGCACCACGAAATAGATCTTCATTCGCTTTCCGACACGCTTGCGGAACGCGTTGGTGATCTCCTCGGCGCGCACGAGCTGCTCGCGGCTGGGCAGGAGGTGATCGCGGTTCAGCATCGCCCAGGCGTAATACTGCGTGTTGGCGAGCTCGAGGTGATCGGCGCCCATCGCGAGCGCCATGTCCAGGATCTGCTGGATATGGTCGATGTTGAGACGGTGCAGGACCACGTTGAGCACCATCGGATATTCGTACTGCTTGATCAACGCGGCGGCCTTGGACTTCAGCTCGAAGGTCTTGGTGCTGGTCAGAAAGTCGTTCAGCTCCCGCGTGGAGTCCTGAAACGAAAGCTGGATCTGGCCCAGCCCGCCGTGGCGGAACGCCGCGACTCGCTTCTCGGTGAGACCCACGCCGGAGGTGATCAGGTTCACGTAGTAGCCCAGGGCGCTCGCTTCCGCGACCATGACCTCGACATCGTCGCGCATGAGCGGCTCGCCCCCCGAGATCCCGAGCTGCACCGCGCCGAGCTCGCGTGCCTGGCGGAACACGCGCAGCCAGTCTGCTGTCGGGAGCTCGGGGCCGAACTGCGTGTAATCGACGGGGTTGTAGCAGAACACGCAGTGCAGCGGGCACTTGTACGTGATCTCCGCGTTGACCCACAGGGGACTACCGGTCTTGCGTGGTTCGGACCCAGCCTGTTCCATAAGCGATCTCCAGAGATCCCGTGACGCCGGAGCGCAACCGTGCGCCCTCGCTCATGCCCCGCTTCAGGGCTTCTTGGGCCCGATGCCGAGGTTCACCTGCATCGCATCGAGCATGCTCCACAGCACGTCGAGCTTGAACTGCAGGATGTCGAGCGCGCGCTGCTGCTGTTCGCGAGTCCGGTAGTAGTCCAGCGTGAAGGAGAGCGCGAACTGGACATCGCGCCGCGCTTCGGTCAAGCGCTTGCGGAAATACGCGTAGCCCGGCTTGTCGATCCAGGGATAGTGCTCGGGCCAGGTGTCGAGCCGCTTCTGGTGGATCTCGGGGGCGAAGAGCTCCGTGAGCGACGAGGTTACGGCCTCCTGCCAGGGGCGCGTGCGCGCGAAGTTGACATACGCATCCACGGCGAAGCGCACGCCGGGCAGCACATGCTTGAGCGAGACGACGTCCTCGCGCTTGAGGCCGACCGCCTCCGCCAGCCGCAGCCAGGCCTCGATGCCGCCTTCCTCGCCTTGGCGGCCGTCGTGGTCGATGATGCGCTGGATCCACTCCCGCCGCACCTCCCGGTCGGGACAATTGGACATCACCGCCGCGTCCTTGATCGGGATCGCGACCTGATAGTAGAAGCGGTTGAGCACCCATCCCTGCACCTGCTCCCGCGTGCAGCCGCCGCTGTTCATGGCGATGTGGAACGGGTGATAGATATGGTACCCGCCGCCCTTCGCGCGCAGTTGCGCTTCGAACTCCTGCCGCGTCCACGGCTGCTCGGTACCCTGAAACAACGTCTCCGGTGCGCCCATCTGAAGTCTCCTAAGATCCGGTCTGTGTGCCTTCTTGCGCCCGCTCGCTGTCTTGCCTTCCCGGTCGGGCGTGCCAGGAGAGCTTTTCCTCCTGAATGCGGGTGCTGTCGTTGATCTGGATCAAAAGCTTGCGCTGCGCGCACCGCTGGCAGGCAGCCGACGCGGGGGATGCCGCAAAGACAAAAGCCCCGGAACGGGGCTTTTGCTTGTCCGCCGGAACGTCAGCGGTTGTAGATGTACATCGTGACTTCGAAGCCGAAGCGCATCTCGGTGAATTCAGGCTTGGTCCACATGATTCTCTCCAATGGTGATGACGCTACAACGCCCCGTATGCCCCCTGGTAACCCCTCTAGGCCGAATCCGCGTCGGAATACGACGGTACAGGGAACCGGTGCAGGCGGGAGTGTGACTGAATGCAGCGCGTGGCTCTACGAGAAGATCACGATTGCGGGCTCATGCTTTTCATGAGATTGGGCCGCGCAACTTACGTAGCGCCGCGCTGGCATCGCTTCGGGAGCACGGGGCTAGGCTCGCCAAAGTAGCCTGCATCGTACGCACGGCAGCACGCCTTACAGTCCTGCTCGACTCGCCGCTTGCGTTCGAGTGCGAGGCGCTGCAGCCTGCGGAGCCGGCCGGGTTTGCTCCAGAACGCGATCAGCTCGTCCGCGGTGGCGGAGTCTTGCCGTCCGCTGCTGTGCGACTGCCCCAGGCCACCGGTTCACCCAGCGTAGTTCAATGACCCCCGGCTTTGCTGGGGATCATTCAACTTGCGGCAACTGCTAGCGCTCCTCGACTCGTTGGTCGTGTGATCGACCGGAGCAGGCATGCCGCGCCGGCGCTGGAGGGCGCCCTGGGTAATTTCAGCCCTCCTTGAGATTACTCGCGAGTATCTTAGCCCGGATAAAGTTACCAGACCTCATCTCCTAATCGGCGTATGCCTGCCGTGAGGCGGTATCTTCACTCCGCAGTCGAGCACGATCTCAACCCCAAGATGGTGTTCGTAGGCGGGCCGAGGCAAGTCGGCAAGACCGAGCTCGGCAAGATGGTCATTGCCGATCCAGCCGCCTACCTCAACTTCGACATCCCCGCCCACCGCGCTGCGATCCTGAGGGGCGAGCCGCCGCCGACACCGGCGAGGCCGTTGCGGTCAGCCGGGCCCGCGCGTCTTGGGCGCATGGGAGCGCTCGATTTCGCAGGCAAATCGGCAAGCCTGACCCACGAATCGGCCGAGCAAACCTCAGAGAAGCGCGAGTTTGCACCACCAACTCACGCGATTGACTACCCGTGGGCACCGCGCTAGAGCGCCCCCGGGGGAAAAGCCGCTTTCAAATTTCTGATGCGCCGGCTCTACAAATAGGTCACGATTGCGAGCCCATGCCTTCCATGAGATTGAGCAGAGCAACTCACGCAGGTCTCGGTCGCTCGCTTCTCTTGGCGATCCGGCGGATGGGCTCGCCAAAATAGCCTGCATCGTACGCACGGCAATACGCCTTCCAGTCCTTCTCGACGCACCGCTTGCACTCCAGCGCGAGACGCTGCAGCCGCCGCGGCCGGGCGGGTTTGCTCCAGAACGCGATCAGGTCGTCCACGGTGGCCGAGCCCTGGCGCCCGCTGCTGCGCAACTGCGCCCACGCTGCCAACTCCCCCAGTGTAGTCATCAGCTGCTGAGCGCGGTCGAGCTTGCCTTTCCCGTGACCGAGCGCGATGCGGTCCTCGATCGGCTGCAGCCCGCGCAGAACGTAGGGGACCCCGTCGATGGACACGGGGGTAAGAAACGCCATCGGGATGGCCTGCACTCGGCGCTGCAAGGCGACCACACGGTGCGCCTCGCTCTTCCACTTGGGTTGCTTGACATCCAGATGTGGCACCAGAGACGACGGCAACGCCTGCTTGAGGTCGAGCAGGTAGTTGCCGTCCGGGGAGCCCTTGCCTTCGACCAACAGCGCGTAGCGCTGCAGGCCGAGACTGCCGGCACCGGCAACCCGCCGCGCCACGTCAAGCAGGCGGAAGAACCTGGGGTTCGGTTGCGACCGGGCGAAGTCGCGCATGAAGGCCTTGATCCGCGCACGCTGCTGGCGTGTTGCGGCCAACGCACGGTTGCCATCGATGCGGATCCGCCGGCGCGCCTTGACCCGCACCGTTCGGCTGTCCAGGAAGTCCTTGCGCCTGCGTGTGCGCAGACCGTCGAGCAGCTCTCTCACCACGCCTTGCGCGGTGTCGCGCTCCACCCAGCGGGCCTTGCTCTCTTGGATGGCACTCACATACGCCTCGAGCAGGCGCCGGCACAGCCCTCGTGCTTGGGCGGCGCCGAGCCTCAGGGTCCCCGCGCCCACCAGTACACTGGTGAGCAGGCGCACGAGCTCCCATGTGCAGGGAGCGAGCGCCGCCTCGTCGAAGTCGTTCAGGTCGAAATAGACGAGACGGTTGTCGCCTTTGTAGCTGCCGAAGTTCTCCAGGTGCAGGTCGCCGCAGATCCAGGCACGCGGGGCCTTGGTAAGCAGCCCCGACTTGGGCAACCGGTCGTAGAACAAGTGGCAGGTGCCGCGCAGAAACGCGAACGCGCTCGCTCGCATGGCCCGGTACTTGAGGGCAAGGCGCTCGGGGTCGCGCCCAGCGTTGTAGCGGTGGACGGTTTCGGCGACAGAATTCTTGGATTTGGACATGGCGCTGCTCCTCCGTCCGCGCGACCCCGCCGGCCGCCAGCGGAGTGATGCTGCTCCAGCGGCGGCTTCTCATGCGTCCGACCCAGCAGCGTGCCGCCAAAAGGCTGCTCCGATCTCTGCCGATCGTTCGGCTAGCGTCGGTTCCGCGGCACGCGTAGAGCCTCGGCGAGCGCACCGCCAAGTTGCAGTGGCTTGCGCACGGGAAGTCTCGTATCCTGGTGCGATGACCGATCTGCCGCGTTCCGCCGCGTGACGACGGCGCGTATCCGGTGCGCGCGGGGTGCACCGCCTCTGTCCGTGCCGGCGGCCCCGCCGGGTCCCAGCGCCTCTTCAGAGGGCGAGCCGGAGCGCTTCCGGACGCGTCAGGGCCGGCCCACCACTCGATGGCCGCGGCTGACCCGGATCAGCCTGCTGCTGGCATTGTGCGCCGGAAGCATCGGTTGCGGTGTGTGGGCGGAGGACACGATCCAGCTCACTTTCGACGGACGCAAAGGCAAGGACGGCGCGCCCGAACCCTGGGAGCTACGGGTAAAGGCGGGCCGACCGACCTTCCGGGTCGTCGAGGCCGCGGACCGGCCTGGAGGGGTCGCGCTGTACTTTCGCGCCGACGACGCCTCGTTCTCTCTCAACCGCAAGATCGACCTCGACGTCACCAAGCTGCGCGAGCTCACCTGGAGCTGGATGGTGGAGAGCTTCCCGGCCGCGAACAAGAGCGATCAGGTGCTCCAGGTCCTGCTCGCCTTCAAAGGCGGAAAAGTACTGAGCTACGTCTGGGATCCTACGCGAGCCCTGAATGCGACCTGGTCCGAAGGGGTGCCCCTGCTCTACCAGATCAAGGTCATCGTCGCGGAGGCGGACAGAGAGCCTCTTATGCGCTGGAGGAGCGTGACGCGCAGGGTGGACAAGGACTTCGAATCGATGTTCGGTAAGCCGCCTCCGCCCTTAGAGGGCGTCCGAATACAGTCCAACACCCAGTACTCGAAGTCGGTGGGCGCGGGATTCATCAGCGGTCTCGTCTTCAGCTCCGCGCTGCGGTAACCGGTGCCGTAGGTCGCGCTGTGCGGCGGTGCCCGTTTGCCCCCAGTACAGCGGGTGGCAGCGAGCCGCGATCTGATCGACTGGCATCTCTCGAATCCCCCTCTCCGCTAGGCCGCGCAGTCCACGCCCATCGATAGCAACGGGCGTCGCCCGAGCTACGCCTCTCGCTGGCCGATCGGCTTCACCATCCGCGCCGGCGATGCGCCAGCTCACGGCGACATGGCACGTTGTATGCAGCTTGTGTCGGAAGGAGTGGGGCGCGAGCGGGTCCGGCGCCCCCGCACGCGATCCCCACAGGCGTGGGCCGCAACCGGCAAACCGGCGGTGGCCGCCGGGGTACACGCGGGCAACCAAGGATCACCACCCATGTTCGCAACCAGCGCGATGAAGACAGCGAAAGAGCTAGCAGCCGTTCTCATCTTGGTCTCGGCAGTGCTGCTCCCGAGCGGCGAGGCTCACGGTCGCGATGCAGCGCTCGCTGCGGAGGACCCGGAGCAGACCAAGACGCTCGACATCGGCGGGATCTCCCGCTGGCTCCAGACTCGGTTCTCGGCGGCAGAGCTCGCGGCGCTCCGCAAGGAAGATCTGCGAGTGGAAGCGCGCCACTGCGGCTGCTACGACACGCCCGAGCCGCACTTCCCCTATTCCGTTCTGCTCGTGCTCACGCCCAAGGGAGACCTGGTGGCGAGGGCCGAGGCGCGGGAGAATGCCGTTAGCATCACGCCGCTAGCCGTCCGCTACGGACATCGCTACTGCGAACTGGAGTCGGAGGCGAACTGCTACGGTTCGTTCGCGCACGCGTGCGAGTTCACCGACTTTCGCTACGGGCCGTACCTCGCGGAGTTCTTCCCGGACTGTAAGCCCGGTTACGCCGCCCCCGGCTTGAGGCCGGTCGGCGACGGGCCTGGCGTGCATCGCTAACACGCGGCCAGGCGCCGCCGCCTGGCTCGCGCGCATCTACCGGCAGTCTCCGATCCTCGTTGCGGCCTGCGTCTCGGACATGGTCATGTTCTTCCCACCCATGTTCATCTGGATGGTGCCGCGGTAGGAGGTCGCCGCGGTATCGAACACGCCCACCGCGCTGCCTCGGTTCGGTCCCGGGCACGCGATCCGATACACGGCTGTTCCCGCCGTCACTTCGTAATCGAGCAGATCGCAGCTCTTGAGCGGATTCTCGCTCATCACGAAGAAAGCCCGTCCCGATTGCAAGTCGGCCGGACCGACGCAGCGAGTCAGGAGCATGGGTGCCGCGGTATCTTGCACGTTGGGTAGGCTGATCCGGACCTCGACGCGGTACAGCCCCGGCACCGGCAGAGAGTCGGCTGCTTCCGACCCGCTTCCCATCGAGGCGGCAATCCCAACCACCAGAGCGATGGCAGCGTGCGAGCGACGCCGGCGAGTGCCCTCGCCTGCTACACCGCCAGACCGGATGCAGCGCATCTTCCTGAAGCCGTTGAAGTCGGGATCGGAGGCGAGGATGGTAAGCGACGATGCGCGGTGCGCCGGCGCCTGGCGGGATTTGTCAGGCACCCTGGAGATCGTATTCGACATGTAGCGTGGAACCGGGGGTACTGCGTAATCGTCCGTCCCTATAGCCAGCGTGCCGTCCGAATCCCCGCGAAGATGTCGCCGCGATCGGGCGTATAAAAGTTGCGCCAGCGATTGTGCACCAGGCGGGAGCGGGTAGCGAAGCAGCCGCCGCGCAGGACCCGGTGGTCACCGAACCAGGGCTGGGAGTATTCCGCATAGGGATCGGGCGAGAACCCGGGGTAAGGCCGGAACGGTGTGGAGGTCCACTCCCAGACGTTGCCGAGCATCTGGCGCAAACCGAAGGCGCTGTCGGAGCCGGGCAACGCGTTGACCGGCACCGGCCCTCCGTACAGACCGTTCAGATTGGCTCTTCCGTCATTCGCCGGAACCTCTCCCCAGGGAAAGCGCTCCCCCCGCGAAAGTCCGGCACGCGCCGCGAACTCCCACTCTGCCTCGGTGGGCAGCCGGCGGCCCACGAAGCGGCAGTAGGCTTCGGCCTCGTGAGCGTTCACGTGCATGACGGGGTCATCGCCCTGCACCGGTTCCCATCTGTCGAAGCGGCGCATGAGCCATCGGCCCGCGCTCTTGCGCCAGTAGCGCGGCGCGTGGGACTGCGACTGCTCGCGCCAGCGCCAGCCGTCCTCGGACCAGAGCTCGCGCCGGGCGTAGCCGTCCGCCTCGACAAAGCGCAAGAACTCCGCGTTGCTCACCGCCGCGGCCGAGAGCGCGAACGGCGCGACCTCGACCTCGTGCGACCACTTCTCATTGTCGAACACGAAGTCCGGCCCGGGCTCGGCACCCAGCGCGAAGCTACCGCCTGCGAACTCCACCTCCCCGCCACTGTCCATCGTAGCGGGGCGCGGCAGCACCGGGCCCGCCAGCCGCGGTCCCGGCAGCGCGAGAGTCTGGAGCGTCATCAACAGCGCCTCGCCGTGCATATCTTCGTGATACAGAGCGAGCTGGAAGAAATAGCGCTGCGCAGGCGCGCTGCTGTCCAACGCGCGGAGCGTATCCTCGAGCTCATGCTGCAGATAGATCAGTACGTCGTCCCAGACGAGCTGGCGCAGTTGCCAGCGCTGTTCATGGGGAATCAGAGCGGAATTGAGGATCGGGTCGCAGTCGGGCCAGCGCGAGGAAAGCGGACCATCACCTTCCCGGTAGCGCAGGCACCAGAATTCCTGAAACCAGCCGACGTGGGCCAGCTCCCAGACCGGAGGGTTGACCACGCGCAGATACGGCACCTGACGCTGTTCGGGCATGAGGTGGGCGTACAGGGCGAGCGTATAATTGCGCGCATCCAGCAGCGCAGCTCGCAGGGCTTGCACTTCATTCAGCTCTCGCATGGCGACCTTGAGCGCGCCCATCCTCCGCATCGCAACGCCTTATCCCGCCAGCGCCAACAATGGCAACTGGCGCACAGCGGCACGCTGGGCGAAGTTGCTTCACGACCGGTTCCGGGTGATTGTACAAGCCCCGGGTGAAAGCAAGTGTGCTGACGCGGGCCCCGAGTGCCTGATCGCACTTCACGCCCGGCGCAGTCATGGCGTCATACGGAACTGGCGCGAAGCCCACCCCGGTGATCCGCTGATCGTGGTGCTGACCGGCACCGACCTGTACCGTGATCTGGCTCACAGTGCCGAGGCGCGCGACTCGCTCGACCTCGCCGACCGGTTGATCGTACTGCAGGAGGATGGCGTCCGCCACCTCCCGGCCCGGCACCGTCGGAAGGCGCGCGTGGTGTACCAATCGTGCCGGCCGCTGGTGCCGGCGGCCAAGCCCGGGGGGCGACTCAACTGCGTCATGGTGGCGCACCTGCGCCCCGAGAAGGATCCGCTCACGGCGCTTCACGCCTGGCGCCACCTGGCGCCCGAGGCGGCTTGCTTTCTGACGATCGTCGGTGACAGCAGGGACCCCACATTGGCTCAGTCGGTGCAAGAGGCGATGTCCGTGGACCGACGCATCCGCTGGCTCGGCGCGCAGCCGCACGCGAGGACGCGGCAGCTGATCAAGCGCGCGCACCTGCTGCTCGTGCCTTCGCTGATGGAGGGTGGTGCAAACGTGATCGTCGAGGCCATCACCGCGGGGACGCCCGTGATCGCGAGCCGCATTTCCGGCAACGTCGGGATGCTCGGCCGCGATTACCCGGGATACTTCCCGCTAGGAAATACCGAGGCGCTGGCAGCGCTCCTGTCGCGATGCGTCGAGGAGGCGCGCTTCTATGCCGGACTCCAACGCGGTTGCCGCGCCAGGAGGGCGCTGTTCTATCCTCGGCGCGAGCGGTCCTCGCTGTTGGCGATCTTGGCCGAGCTGCTGTGAGGCGACCCCGCGCGCACGCGCCAGCGTGCGACGATGGGCTACAATCGGTCGTATGTCGTTTGAGGAGAACCCGTCATGACAGCCCGCGACGCAGCTCCGGTCCGACTCACGCAATTCAGCCACGGCGGCGGCTGCGGCTGCAAGATCGCACCCGCCGTCCTGGAGCAGATCCTCGCGAAGAGCGGCTCCGGTTGGCTTCGGCCCGAGCTGCTTGTCGGGACCGAGACCAGCGACGACGCCGCCGTGTACCGGATCAACGATTCGCAGGCGATCGTTGCGACTACCGACTTCTTCATGCCGATCGTCGACGATCCGTTCGACTTCGGAGCGATCGCGGCGACCAATGCGCTCTCGGACGTGTACGCGATGGGCGGGACTCCGCTGTTCGCGCTCGCGCTGGTCGGCATGCCGATCAATCAACTGCCGATGGAGGTGATCCGCAGCATCCTCCAAGGCGGCGAGTCGGTGTGCGCACGGGCCGGGATCCCGATCGCGGGCGGGCACAGCATCGACTCCGTAGAGCCCATCTACGGGCTGGTGGCCATCGGACTGGTCGATCCCCGCAACCTCAAGCGCAATGCCGATGCGATGCCCGGCGACAAGCTCGTGCTGGGCAAGCCCCTGGGGGTGGGCATCTACAGCGCCGCGCTCAAGAAGCAAGCGCTCGACGAGAACGGATACGCCGCGATGGTGGCCGTCACGACCAAGTTGAACACTCCCGGGTCGCAGCTGGGCCGGATGAGTGGTGTGCATGCGCTGACCGATGTCACCGGCTTCGGCTTGCTCGGACATCTGCTCGGGATGTGCAAAGGCTCGGGCGTGGCCGGACGCGTGCGCTGGGATGACGTGCCGCTGCTGCCCGGCGTGCGTGACCTGGTGGCGCAGGGACACAAGACCGGCGCATCGGCCCGCAACTGGAGCGGCTACAGCGGCCTGGTTGACCTCGGTGCCGACCGCGACGTCGAACGGGTCTTGCTGACCGATCCGCAGACGAGCGGCGGGCTGCTCGTGAGTTGTGCCCCGGAGGCGGTCGGCGACGTGCTTGCGCTGTTCCATGCCGACGGCTTCGATGGTGCTGCCGTCATCGGCGAGATCGTGTCCGGTCCGCCCCGTGTCAGCATAGTCTGACGCGACGTCGCTTCAACCGAGCCGGGGACGCGCCCGGCCCGTCCGCGTCGCCGGCCCGATTCATGACGGGCCGGCATGAGTCCCATTCCGGAAAGGTGCTGTTTCCCGCGCACGAACGCGCATACAGTACGTTTCAGTGATTCGCCCTTCAAACTGGAATGGAAAGGAACCACGATGAACAAGATACCTGTGATACTCGGTGCGCTGATCGTCGCGCTCAGCGTCGCTGCATGGGGTCAGGCCGACGCTCAGTCGGCCCCGCTGACGTACACGCTTCAGCGGGATCCCAACATCCCTGGCACCACAACCCAGCAGCAGCAGGACGAAGTGATGCAGCTCATGAGCGCGCATCTCGGGATCTGGCTGGCTCCCGATCGCAGCCGCTACCCGGTTGAACAGCTCGTCACCGAGGATGCGGTGTTCGAGTACCCGTACGACGACGACGCGTCGCTTCGCCACGTCGAAGGCCGAGCAGCCGTGGCGGCGGCCCTGCGCCGCCTGCCGCTCGAAGCAACGGACTGGACCTTCAGCGACCTGAAGCTGTTCGAGACGCCGCATCCCGATATCTTCTTCGTCGCGTACAAAGCGAAGGCGTATGTCCCTGAAACCCGGCGCATGTACGAGCAGGTGTACCTCGCCCGCGTCACGGTGAGAGACGGAAAGATCGCCGGCTACTACGAATTGTGGGACCGCGACGCGAGGAGCGTCGCATTCGGGACGGCGGGCCAGAAAAAGCCATCCTGATGCAGGTCGCCGGGGGCACGCAATCGCGTGCCCCCTTTTTGTTGCTCTGCCTCCCTCTGGACCCTCGATCGCAGAACCCCCCACAAGCGAAACGTCCCGCCGCGCACCGGTTGCCGGCTGGCGTCACCGTTGACAGTGGTAGCGTCGACCGATTGCCAACGGTTCATCTCCGCCCTTACCGGCCGCCGCCGCACCGGCTCGCCAGCTCGGCAATCGCTTCCGACACCGGCTTCCCGCCAGTTGGCATCGCGTCCTCATGCCCTGCACCTGCGACCAGGATCAGTTGCTTCGGTGCGCTTGCGGCCTCGTACAGGCGCTGTGCCATGGTGGCCGGGACCACGTCATCCGACGTGCCGTGTATGAGCACGATCGGCACGCCCAGGCGGCCGATCTTGCTCAAGGTGTCGAAACGCTCCGTGAGAAACCAGCGCACCGGGACGATCGGGTACTGCCGCCGCCCCATCTCCGCGATCGAGGTGAAGGTGCTCTCGAGGACGATGCCGCACATCGGCGCACGGCGCCGCGCCAGCTCCACGGCCACCGCACCGCCCAGCGAGTGGCCGTAAACGATGATGCGCCCGGGCTCGACTCCCTGCGATCGGACCAGGTGGTCCCACGCCGCCATGGCGTCGGCATAGACTTGTGCTTCCGATGGCGCCGGGCCGCTGCTCTTCCCGAAGCCGCGATAGTCGATCGCGAGGATGGGGAGCCGATGCCGGCGCAGCGCGGCTAACCGCTCGACCTCCTCTCCCAGATTCCCGTCGTTGCCACGCAGGTAGAACAGTGTGGCTGCGGCCGGTGGGCTCGCATTCGCCGGCAGCCACCATGCATGGCTGGCCCCGCCGTCCGCGACGGGAATATCGAGCTCCGCGAACGCGACCCCGACGTCCCTCGGTGTCCGTCGAACCACCGGCTGCGGCTGGAAGATCAGCGCGCGCTGCTGCGTCCAAAGATAGGCACAGAAGCCCACGTAGGTCACCCCGACGAGAGCGACCGCGCTCGCGACCAGGCGGCTCAGGCCGATTTTCGCCATCGGATCGCGACCTCAGTCGCGCGCCGGCTCTCGGGAGACGCGCGGGTTACGTCGCACCGCGCCGGGGGCTACGCTGCGCACCCGCTTGAATGCGCGCCGAAATGCAGCCTCCGTCTGATACCCGAGCCGGTCGGCGACCTGTGCTACGGAGCGGCGGTCCTCTCGCAGCAGATCTTCCGCGAGCTGCATGCGCCATGCGGTGAGGTATTGGATCGGCGTCTGCCCGAGCAGTTGTGCGAAGCGCTCCGCGAATACCGTACGCGACATCCCCGCTTCGCGCGCCAGAGCCTCCACTCGCCAGGGTGCGCCGGGCTGCCGGTGGAGCGCGGCGAGCGAGCGAGCGATCCGCTCGTCCCGCAGCGCTGCGAGGAAACCGGTGAGCGTGTGTGCCTGCCGCATATGTTGGCGCAGGACGAGGACGAACAAGACCTCCGCGAGACGGTCGAGGACACCCTGCCGGCCGGGGGCGCCGGCGTCATATTCCGCCAGCATCACCCGAGCGATCCCGTGGAGCTGCGCCGAGGCCGCGCTGTCCTCGCTGCTCACGACCAGCACCGGCGGGAGCGTGCTCATGACCGGGTTCGCCGCGCCTGGCTCCAGCTCCACCATGGCGCAGAGCACCGTGCTGGGCGGACCGTCCCCGTCACAGACGAGGCGCATCCCGGGCAGGCGTCTGGGCGTGCCCGAGAGCTGGTGCCAGTCGGCGTGGGGAAACATGACGAGGTCTCCGCCGCGGAGCACGAGCGGCTCCCGCACTCCCTTGCGGTGTAGCCAGACCTGACCGCGCCCGATGAAATGGAACGTCGCGCGGGTGATCCCTTTCGAATCCAGCGCCCAGGCGCCGCGATAGGTGCCGTGCTTGAACAGGCTCACGCGCAGTTTGAGGCTGCGCAGGACGTCCGACAGTAGATCGAAATCCGGGGTTTCGGACATGAAATGACGCCTTTCTGGACTTACAGGTCCGAGGAGGATGGACCAATATGCTAGCCCAGATCGGCGCCGCCGGTCCACATCCAGGAGATCACCATGACCGCACTCACGATTCACACCGTCGATTCCGCGCCTGCGGGCAGCAAGCCGTTGCTCGAGGCGCTGCAGAAGAACTTCGGCTTCATCCCCAACCTGTTCGCGGCGTTCGCCGAATCACCGGCGGCCTTGCAGGGTGCACTGGCCATCGCCGAGGCGTTCTCGAAATCTTCTCTGTCGCCCGGAGAGCAGCAACTCGTCGCGCTTGCCGTTTCCGAGGCGAACGATTGCCCGTTCTGCGTCGCCGCGCACTCAACGATCGCGAAGCGCTTTGCGCGCGTCGAGCCCGAGATCGTCGCAGCGGTCCGTGAGCGTGCCCCGCTGTCGGACGCGAAGCTCGACGCGCTCGTGTCGTTCGTGCGCAAAGTGGTCGATCAGCGCGGCTGGGTAGCGGATCCCGACGTTGCCGCGTTCCTCGCCGCAGGCTATGCCAAGGCCCAGCTGATCGAAGTATTGATGGGTGTGGGCATGAAGACATACAACAATTACGTCGACCACATCGGCCATCTGCCGCTGAACGATCAATTCAAGCCGGAGGCATGGCAGCCCAAGCGCAAGGCCGCGTAGCGGCAACGCGAGCAGGTACAGACGGGGCCGCGGACCGAAGTGCGCCACCGAGGCCGTTTGACCCCCATCTGCGCTTCCTGCACAATACTTCGCCCAGTCAAAGTCGGAGGGCGTGGCGGGTCGAGGCGAGCATGCTGTCGGACGACGAGCGCCGCTTTCTTGCACAGCGAAGGATCGCTCACCTCGCCACCGCCGACCGCGGCGCAGTGCCCCATGTGGTGCCGGTGTGCTTCGTGGTCTCGGAGCGCACCCTGTACATCACGATCGACGAAAAGCCGAAGCGAGGCTCGAGCGCCGCGCTGAAGCGCCTGAGGAACATCGCCGAGAATCCCGCGGTCGCCGTACTGGTCGATCGCTACGACGAAGATTGGGCTCGGCTCGGCTGGATCTTGCTGCATGGGCATGCCGAGATCCTGACCGGGGGGACGGAGCACGACGACGCGCAGGCGCTGCTGCGTACCCGGTACCGGCAGCTAGAGGCGATGCAGATCGCGCAGCACCCGGTGATCGCCGTGCGCGTCGAACGCACGACGAGTTGGGGCAACCTGTCCGTGGTGGAAGCGGGTTAGGCCGCTCCGCGGTCAGGGGGCTGCTTGGCTCCAGCATGCGCCGCAGTGGATGTGGGACGCAGTGAACGTGAGGAGGACTTGCCATGCTGGTTGGGGTCTACCACTTTCCGACCGACTACGGGATCGAGATCGGCGAGCTCGCGCGAGCGCTCGAAGCGCGCGGCTTCGAGTCGCTCTTCGTGTGCGAACACACCCACATCCCGGTGAGCCGGCGCACGCCGTTTCCGAGCGGCGGCCCGCTGCCCAAGCGCTACTCGCACACCCACGACCCTTTCGTCGCGCTCTCGTTCGCCGCGGCGGCGACGCGCACGCTCAAGATCGGCACGGGCATCGCATTGGTGCCGCAGCGCGACCCGATCATCACCGCCAAATCGGTCGCCAGCCTGGACCAGTTCTCGGACGGCCGCGTCATCTTCGCCATGGGCGGAGGATGGAATGTCGAGGAGATGGAGAACCACGGTGCGCGCTACGACACGCGCTTCAAGCTGCTGCGCGAACGTGCGCTCGCCATGAAGGCGCTCTGGACCCAGGAGCAGGCCGAGTTTCACGGCGAGTTCGTCAACTTCGATCCGGTCTGGCTCTACCCCAAGCCGAAGCAGAAGCCGCATCCGCCGATGTTTCTCGGTGGCGAGACCGACCACACCCTGAAGCGCGTAGTCGAGTTCTGCGACGGGTGGTTTCCAAGGGCGCGCGGCGGCTGGGAACCGAAGAGCGCAGTTGCCCGCCTTCACCAGGCCGCGGAAGCGGCTGGCCGCGACCCGGCGACGCTGTCGATCACGGTGTTCGCCGCGCCTGCCGACCCGGCTGCACTCGCGGTCTATCGTGAGGCCGGCATCCAGCGCGTGCTGCTCGAGGCACCCGACGTGGGTCGTGACGAGATGCTGCGCGTGCTCGACAAGAACGCGCCGCTCACGAAAGCGTAGCCGTCCCGCAGCAAAGCTGCCGCGCTCGCGCGCCCGCTAGTGGAAGAAGCGTCCCGCATCGATCACCAACGTCTGCCCCGTGATGCTGTCGGTCTGACACATCGCCACCACCTGATCGGCGACATCGTCCTTGTCCGCCGCCCGCTTGAGCAGCGCCCCCTCTCTGGCGCGTTCTTGGTACGCCGGATTGAGATTGGCGGTCGCCCGAGTGCCCTCGAGATATCCCGGCGCAATGCAGTTCACCAGGATCGCGGGCGCCAGACCGACCGCCATGCAACGCGTGAGATGGATCAGCCCCGCCTTGGAGACGGCGTAGGGAATGGAAGACCCCGAAGGCGAAAGTCCCGCGATGGAGGCGATATTCACGATTCGACCTGCGCCTTGCTTCCGCATTGCCGGCGCTACGGCCTTGATGCAGAGCATGGGGCCGGTCAGGTTCACGGCGAGGATCTTCTGCCATTCGTCATAGGTCAGCGCGTCGAGGTCCTGGAACGCGATCCATTTGTTGTACGCCGCGTCGTTGACCAAGATGTCCAGGCGCCCGAAGGTGTCCAGCACCCGAGACACCAGGTCCTGTACCTGTGAGGGGCTGGTTACATCGCACGCCATCGCCTCCGCGCGCACTCCGGCGCCCTTCAACTCCGCGGCCACCGCCTGAGCGCTCTCGCGGCTCTGGGCATAGACGACTGCCACGTTGCTGCCCGCGCGGGCGAGCGCATGACAGATGCGCTGTCCTAGACCGCCGTTGCCCCCGGTGACGATCGCGACCGTTCCTCGTAGCTGCATCGCCCACCTCCTCCTGCGTTGGTTACGGAAGCATCGTACAACGAAAGCTGCACGCGATCTGGCTCAGTGCAATGCGCGAGAAGTGCGCGCGGGAGTATGCTGGCACAATCGCGCTTGCAACCCCCGACCACTTTGAGCGCGATCCGCGACTGAGAGTCCAGCCGAGCATGGCGTAGAAGCGCGACCACGATGCACGAGACCTCGAAGACCAGCTACGACGAAGTTCCCTACGAGAGCTTTCCCATCCCGCTGACGCAGCCCGATCGCCTGGCAACGCTGGCGCGCCTGGCCGGCCTGAAGCCGCCCGCGCTGGAAAGCTGCCGGGTTCTCGAGCTCGGGTGCGCGGCCGGCGGGAATCTCATCCCGATGGCGATTGAGCTACCCGGCGCGCAGTTCGTCGGCGTGGACCTGTCTGCGGTCCAGGTGGCGGAAGGCGATGCGCTGATCCGCGCACTGGGGCTCGGCAACGTGCGTCTGATCGGGGCCAGCGTGATGGACCTCGACGACAGCCTGGGCCGGTTCGACTATGTCGTCGCGCACGGGCTGTACTCCTGGGTCCCCAGCGCCGTGCAGGACAAGCTGCTGGAGGTGTGCAGCCGAAACCTGGCGCCGGAGGGCATCGCCTACGTAAGCTACAACACGCTACCGGGCTGGGGTATGCGCGGGACGATCCGCGATGCCATGCGCTACCGCGCGATGCAGTTCGCCGAGCCGGACAAGCGCATAGCGCAGGCGCGAGCGATGCTCGACCTCCTGGCTCGGGCGGTCCCCGACGAGAGCGGCCCGTATGCTCAGCTGCTGCGCGCCGAGTTGGAGCTATTGCGCCGCGCTCCCGACTACTACATCTTCCACGAGCACCTGGAGGATCTGAACGAGCCGGTCTATTTTCATCAGTTCATGCAGCATGCCGCCCGCCACGGGTTGCAGTATCTCGCCGACGCCGATCTCGCGAACGCGCCCACGACCCGCTTCCCCATGCATGTTGCGGACGCGGTGCACTCCATGGCGCGCGATCGGATCGAGGAGGAGCAGCTCGGAGACTTTCTGGTGAACCGCACCTTTCGCCAGACCCTGCTCACGCACGCGGACCAGCCCATCGACCGCACCGTCACGCCTGGGCGCGTGAAGGACCTGTGGATCGCGAGCGGGGCTCGTCCGCCGAGCGCGAAGCCGAACTTGGCCGAAGGGGCCATCGAGAGATTCTGTACTCCTACCGGCATGTGCGTGAACGTGCCCAGGTCGATCACCAAGTCCGCGCTGGTCACGCTGGCCGCGCGCTGGCCGGCCGCCGTGCCGTTCGCGGACGTGCTGGCTTCCGCCTATTCGCGCCTGCACCCGTTGGCCGGGAAGTCGCCGACCGAGGACGACGTCAACACGCTCTGCTCAGACCTGATGTATTGCTTCGCCGCCGGCATCGCGGAGCTGCACACTGGGGATTCACCCTTCCGCGTCGAGCCGGGAGAGCGGCCGCGAGCCAATCCTCTGGCTCGCCACCAGGCCCCGCGCGGACCGCGCATCTCGACGCTGCGCCATGAGTCGATCCCCGTGCCCGAGCCGATTCGCGCGCTGCTTCCGCTGCTGGACGGCAGCCGCACGATCGAAGAGATCTGTGCGGCGGCGACCGCACCTGGCTCAGCGACGTCGGGCAAATTTCCCAACACCGCAGCGGTGAAGGATGCGATCGATCAGATCGCGCGCAACGCGCTGATCTTGCGCTGACGCGCACGCGATCGCTCCGCAGTCACGCAGTGCGAGCCGCGCTCTTCAGATAGCGCTGGAACTGGAATCGGTTTTCCAGCAGCGCGAGGTCGGTGACGTACCCGGACGGGCCCACCGCCTCGACCTTGGCCACGACCGTCGTCAACTCCCGCGCCGCCAGCGCTTCGTCGAAGGTGCGGGAGAATTCGTCGATCGACTGGACAGCAGCCGTGCGCGGGACGCCCGCCGCGCGCGCGATGCCCGCGATGTCGCTCCCGGTCGATGTCGCCGTGGGAAAGCCGCCCACGGAGAGCAGGCTCTCGTTGTCGAAGACGATGTGCAGAAGGTTCTTCGGCCGATACCGGGCGAGTGTCGTGAGCCCGCCCAGGTTCATGAGCACGGACCCGTCGCCATCGAGCACGATCACGGACAGCTCCGGACGTGACAGCGCGATCCCCAGCCCCATCGAGGAGGCCAACCCCATCGCGTGCTGCAGATAGAAGAAGTTGGGCCGATGCCCGAGCGACTGCAGCTCGGCCGCTACCGCGCCCATGATCGTGACGACCACTCGGTCCGCGAGCTTGTCATAGACCGCACGGAGTGCTTCGAGGCGCGTCATGGCTCCCACATCAGATCGCGACACAGCAAAAGCGCGACCGGCTTGTTCGAGGAGTAGGCCAGCGTCTGCGCTTCGGCGATGCGGTGCGCGACGTGCAACGGGTCCTCCAGGTGCTGGTAAGCGATGCGCAGCGCGTGAAGCAAGTCCTCGGTCACGCCCCCGCCTTCGGTCTGCCATGGATCGCGTTCGCCGAACGATCCGCGGTGGCTGATCAGCATGAGCAGGGGGATCCGATACAGCTGCGCGCAAGAGACGATGCCGTTGACCGCCGCGAGCAAGCCGTGGTTCTGCATGAGCATCGCCGACTTGACGCCGGCGAGGTGCGCACCCGCGGAGATGCCCACGCCTTCTTCTTCCTTCGCGAGCCGCACCAGCGTCATCTCCGGATCCTCGTCCGCCATGCGGATCAGGTGCACGAGCCAGGTTTCGGGCAGCGCGGAGATCAGCCGCACACCGCACGCCTTCAACGCGTCGTAGATGATGCGCGAACTCGAGGTGGAGACCGGCGGCATAGGAGCCGCGATTATATCCAGGGACGGCGTGTGCCGGTGAACCGGGTGCGTCGGGAGCCCCTCGCCCATTGGCCGGTCGGTGACACCGAGCACCGGGTGAGCTCGGACGCGAGGTCTCCCTCCACCCTCACGCCCTGCCCGGGCGAGCGAGGAACCCATCGCGTCGTCCCTACTTCGCTCGCGATCCGGAGTCACCGCGCCGTCCACCCCATAGGCTTGAAGCATGCTTACGAAACGAGCGTGGACGGAGCCGCGGCAACATTGTGCTGTGCAGCGGCCCGAGCCGGACGACGCTCTCGAACGCAGTCCGGAACACCTCGTGACCCCAAAGGAGGGCAACGGCTTATGACAGAACGTCCTGATGACTCCGGGGGCGCCCGGTCCGGACTGGTGAACGTGCTGAAGCTCATCGGGGCGATCGCGATCCTCGTGCTGGCCCTGCTCGGAGTGCTCGTCGTGCTGGATGTCGTTCCGCGCGACGCCCTCGGTGAGCTGGCGACGAAGATCGTGCTTGTCGCCTGCCTCTTCGGGCTGGCGAGCACAGCGCTCGCGTTGCTGATGCGCTCGGGCAGGCGGTGAACCGCAAACCGCGAGCGCAGCTCCCTAGCGCGGGCTCGAAGCGGCGACTTGCGGGCGCCGCGGCAGATTGGCCGGGGCTACGACTCGCGCAAGGGTGATCCGCGAGGCCGCGCTGTTCCACCCCTGACTGCGTCAGCGCTGCGGCGGATCGCAACCGCGCTTACCAGGGCAGTTTCCGGCCGGTGTGCCTTCGCCCGATCTCCGCGGCCTCGCGCGCCCTCGGACCGGAGCCGATCATCACGCCCTGCTCGATCCGGCTGGTGACGTTTTCCGGTGTGACTTGCTCGAGGAAGGCGAGACCGGCGGCCCTGCACGCGGCCATGACCTGAGCACGAGCGGCCTGCATCTGCGGCGGATAGGGCTCGTCGTGCTGGTCCGGGTATCCCATCGACATGCCCATGTCTCCAGGACCCCATTCGGCGAAGGCGAGCCCTGGGACGCGCGTGGTCCGCTCCACGTTGGCGAGCGCGCGTGTGTTCTCGACTTTGATCCCGAGCAACAGTTCGCCGCGCGGGTTGAGCGGCCAGGGATCGGCTCGATCGAAGTACTCGCCGATGGAAACGCCCCAGACCTCCGCCGCGCGGACCTGGCCGCCGTGCCCGCGGCGCCCGGCTCCGAGATCGGAGCCCGCGGGCGCGGTAAACGAGTAGCGCGCCGCTTCGACGAACGCGCGCACCGCTTCCACGCTTTCGGCATGACACAGAAGCAGGCCGTGCACACCGGCCGCGAGCGCCTGCTTGATCATCCATCCGTTCGCGCGAACCGTCGGCGCGTCGATCCCGTCCATGGGAAGCGTCACGATCGCGGCGGGTGTCCGGTGCGCGCTCCTGGTCGGGCCGCCATCCGCGAGGCCGCGCATGAATTGCCAGAGCGCCTGCGCGTCGAACGCGCTATGTTCCATGTCGTACGTGATGTAGTCGGCCCAGGTCTGCGCCAGCGCGCGGCCTCCGTCGTAGCCGCCTGCGCTCATCGCGTCGACGAACTCGAAGTACACCGGCTGGCGCTGCTCGAGCAGCTCGACCGCCTTGTTCACCCGCATCGCCCTCTCCTCGCGTTTATGCCCCAGCCGTTCCCGATTCGGTCAAGCCTTCCTCGTGATGTGGTGGGCGTTCAATCGACGACTCTATCCAGGCAGATTGTAAGGGAGGTGGAGCAGGTCTTCACCGGCTGTCGCACAGGTGTCGCGCATCCGCGCAGAGGCAACATAGATGGCCGGAACGCATCGCCGGGCAGTCTTAGCGAACGCGCATCCGATTTGAGCCGTCGGGGCGCGTGTGATACGGTTGCAATGACGATCCGTCGGCAGACCGCGCGAGAGGAATCCGGATGGAAAGCACCGTCTCGAAGGCCGTACGCACGATGTGCCCCATGAACTGCCATCCCACGCTGTGCGGCATGCTGGCGGACGTGCGAGATGGCCGACTCACCGCGGTGAAGGGCGACGACGCGAACCCGGACAGCCGCGGCTTCCTTTGCATCCGTGGGCAGGCCTCTCGCGAGGTCATCGACAATCCGGCCCGCCTGCTGCACCCGCTGATGCGAGATCGCCGCACCGACGCCTTCCGCCCCGCAAGCTGGGACGAGGCGATGGCGCGTATCGCGGCTTCGATCCGAAGTGCCCCGGCCGCATCGACCGCGCTCTGGCCAGGCCACGGCACGTTCACCGCGAGCTACGGCACCCGCGTCAACGCGCAGCTCATGGCGCGCCTTGCCAACTTCCACGGCAGCCAGTTCTGGAATCCAGCGATGATCTGCTGGGGCTTGGGCGCATTCGGACTCGCGCTCACTGGCCTCATCGAGACGAACACGAAGGAGGACATGGGCGCCCACTCCTCGCTGATTCTGTTGTGGGGCGCGAACTTCGCGAGCCAACCCAACACCGCGCGGCATGTCGTGGAGGCCAAGAACCGCGGAGCGTATATCGTCGCCGTCGACGTGCGCGAGACCGAGGCCACGGCGAAAGCCGACGATGTGCTACTCGTTCGTCCCGGCGCCGACTGCGCGCTGGCGCTCGCATTGCTGCACGTGATCTGCGGCGAAGGCCTGCACGATGCCGCGTTCATCGCGCGGCACAGCGTCGGCTTCGACAGGCTGCGCGAGCACGTGGAGGCCTTCTCGCCCGCCTGGGCCGAGGCGCGAACAGGCATTGCTGCCGAGCGCATCGTAGCGCTCGCGCGTCGCTACGCCCGTAGCAAGCCTGCGATGATCGTGCTCGGCGGCAGCTCGATGCACAAAGGCGCGAATAGCTGGCAGGCAAGCCGAGCGATCGCCTGTCTGCCGGCGCTCACCGGGAACGTCGGCATTCCCGGTGGCGGCTTCGGCCCACGGCACGGCGGCGCCGGCCACGGCCGTGGGATGGGTAACATCACCGCACCCGAGCGCCGCACGGCCGGAACCGCGATGCCCAACCAGATGTCGGCGATCACGAGCGCCTTGCGCGAAGGCCGCATCTCCACGCTGCTGCTCTTGGGTACCAACATGATGTCCTCGTTCGCCGATACGAACGCGCTGGCAGAAGGCCTCGATCACACCGCGCTCGTGGTGAGCTACGACCTCTTCCTGAACGAGACTGCACGGCGCTTCGCCGACGTCGTATTGCCATCGACCGCATGGCTCGAAGAGCTCGGGTCCAAGGCATCCAACACGCATCTGTACCTGATGGAGCGCGCGCTGCAACCACCCGGCGAGACCCGAACCGTGTATAGGCTGCTGACGGAGCTTGCAGCGAGGCTAGGGCTGGAGGGCTACGACCCCTGGGGATCGGACGAGGCGGTGCTGAACGCGGTGCTCGATCATCCCTGCACGGGTCACGCCAGCGTGGAGGAGCTCCGCGCCGAAGGCGGCATCCGGGCGTTGAACGTCTCGCACGTCGCGCACCCGACGCTCGACTTCGACACACCGTCGCGCAAGATCGAGCTCTACAGCGAGCGCGCCGCCCGTCTCGGCCTTCCCGCGCTCCCGGCGTACGAGGAGCGACCGCAGGCCGGCGCGCCGCTCGCGCTGGCGCATGGCCGGACCCTCGCGCACTTCCACTCGTTCTACAACAGCGGCCGCGAACTGCCGACGCTCGCGCGGCGGGAGACCGAGCCGGAGCTGTGGATCTCGTCCGCCGATGCGAATGCGCGCGGCCTCGCGGATCGCGCCGCGATCCGCGTGTTCAATGAGCGCGGCGAGATGCAGGCCCGCGCGCATGTGAGCGAGCGCATCCCGGCGGGCGTCGTGTGGATGCACGACGGCTGGCCCGGCCTGAATGGGTTGACATCGGGCGCTCCAGTGCTGCCCGACGCGGCGGTCGATCTCTTCGCGTTCTCGGCCGGGCAGGCAGACTTCGGAGCGGCGGTGGAGGTGGCGGCGCTATGAGCTGGAGGCGCTCGTAAGCCGCTGGAAGTGCAGCGCCACCGTCGGTCGCGTTCGGCTCTTCGAGCGCTGCGGAGTCGAGCATGCAACGTGGCCTGAACGGTATTCGATCAAGCAGACGCCGCCCAATCAACTCCGAACGAGCCAGGCAGTGACCGAGTTCGACTCAGATCGGACGATCAGCCGCTTCCTAAGCTGACGTTCGGCGCCGTATACGAGCTACGGACGCAAGAAGCCGGAGAGGTGGCACCGATACGATTGGGCGAGACGGGAGAAACGCAACACAGCCGGCCGCCTGAAGGTGCGCAACCATGCTCGGAAGAACTGAGCAGAGTCCAACAACCAGCTGCACCTAGGCCACGAACCGCCGCTGGGTTGAGAGGGTCGCGACAAGATCGAGGCCGGTTTCGCCGTCGCTCATAAGTTTGACGTAGGTCAACGCAGCGCACCCCCAGAGCATAAAAGATACTGGGCGGGTTACGTTGAAACTCGTACTCGCTTGATGAGAACGTCTAGAGGAGCATCATATGGACACCGGCGAGAATGCATCAACAACGGCCCGGATCGCTCTATGGCTTGCGATGCTGAGCGTTCTTGTGGCGTGTGGGGAGCAGACTCCCCCAGGTGCGTCTGTCAAACGGGCCGCTCGAACCCTAGCGACGTCGGAATGCGAGGGTTGCCACGGTGCTGAAGGGCGCAGCACGGATCCGGCCGTACCGATCATTGCCGCGCAGCAGCAGCCTTATGTCGAGCTGCAGCTCAAGGCATTTCGCAACCAAGGCCGCGAAGAGCCCAAGGGCCACGAGTTCATGCGGGAGGTCAGCTCCAAATGGCTGCTCAACGATCAGGTTGTTGCCGGGATCGCGGAGTATTTTTCCTTACAGGCAGCCCCGCCCGGCAAGCCTGGCGACCCAGCGATAACGGCCAACGGAAAGCGGCTGTATGAGAGAGGCAGCTCTCCGAGGATACTCCCCTGCTCGGACTGTCACGGCGACAACGCTCAAGGACTCGAGATCTTCCCGCGCTTGGCGGGCCAGCACGCGGATTACCTGGTGAAGCAGATGCAAAGGATGCGTGAAACGGAGCGAACCTCGCGAAAGATGCACAGTGTCATCGGGGAACTCAGCGACACCGAAATCGTCGCGGTAGCCACGTATCTTCAGTCGAAGTAAACGCAGGATGTTGTCAAGCAACTCGGCCAATCGGCGAAATCAGGCACGCCTGCGCCGCCTGGCTCTGTATCGCATGGATGCAAAGAAGTGGCACGCCTCCTCGAGACCGCAGCACGGCCCGCAACCGGGCGGCCGGACTCCGACACTCCGGCGGAGAACAAGCGATGAAGGCCAGGCCCGCGGGAACTAAGGACGTGGCAACGGGCGAATCTGCCCGATCCGGTCCGAAGCGCGACACTGCCGTTTCGCGCCGTCGGTGTCGAATACGCGCTGGGTCAATCAGGTTCCGATGAGAAAAAGATGTCGCGATAACCGTAGTAGGCCGCAGCCGTCACCACCGGGCCCACTACCAACAAGCCCAAGCCGAACGGGATCAGGCCTAGGATGGTCAGGGCCATCCCGATGGCCGCATAGCTCAGGATCGGGCGGTAATTGCGCAAGCATGCAAAGAAACTGCTCTTCATGGCCTCAAACGGCGGGAGATCGTGAAACACAACCAGAGCCGGCGAGAACAGCCCCGCCATCAGCATTCCGATACTAACCGGCACCGTGACCACGCCAACGATCACCAGTTGGATGCCTCGACCCGGGCCACCAGGCAGGCCAGCCGGCGCAGTCCCGCCGCTCAGTGCCATCAGTGCGATCCCGACCACAAGCCCAGCGGCTATGGCAGGCACCAGAAAAAGAAACCCCAGGCGAACCAGTGGCCCAAACTCCCAGCTGAAGCCAGCGAACAGATGCGAGAGTCGCAACGGTTCGTTGCGCTCCTGCGCGGCGCATCCCAGCATGACGCCGCCCTGCAGCGGAGTTTGCAATACCGGCCTCAAGAACAGGCCGACCAGCGGGATTGCACGGCTCAGAGCCTCGATCAGCAACTGAATGAGCAGATAGGTCAGGAAGAGCCCCGCCCAGACGCCAGGGCTCTTCTTGAACAAGACCCATCCGGAGGATATCCACCGGGTCGCGTGCCTGGCGGGTACCGACCGGCCACGCGGAACAAACCGGGGACGTCCCGACTCCAGCGGCGGGATATCTGCGACGCGGGCGTGCGGGGCGCGATAAGGATTATCTGGCTCAGTCATCTCGCACGCGGCAAGGAAGTGGGCCAAAACTTGGCGCTATCAGGCATAACCGAATCGATTTTCCGAGCACGATACGAGCGCAGCACTCCTGTCCGGTGCGGGCGTGACACGGATAGGTCTCGGCCTCTGCGTTCCGGGATCTGCATGTCGCAAAGGGGCCGGTCTCTGCCAGTGTTGCTAAGGCAGTCCGACGCTGTCCTTCAGATCAAGTCTTGGTCTGTACACGTAATGGGCGAATATCCCTCAGGCACGACGGCACGCCTCAGCGGTGCCGTCCGGCCGTGAGCTCCCGCGCGTAGACCTCCCACGACCGGGCTGCCGCGCGCGGAGGCACGACGTGGCGCACCTCGGGGTTGATCAGCGACATCGGCCACATCCCGCTGGCGATGCGTACGGCCTCTTCGCCGAGCTGCGTCTGTGCGCGCTCCCATGCGACCTCGGAGTAGCTGGCGTAGTGGTTCGTGACGGACACGTTGTCCATCTTGAGCAGAGGATTGGCCGGGTCGACCGGCTCCTTTTCGAAGACATCGACCCCCGCTCCGGCGATCCGCTTCTGCTCGAGAGCTTCGATCAGTGCGGCCTCGTCGACCACGCCGCCGCGAGCGCAGTTGATCAGGTAGGCAGTGGGCTTCATGACGGCGAACTGCGCGCCGCTCACGAGGTGGCGGGTCTCCTCGTTCAGGTAGACGTGAACGGTGATGTAGTCGGAGCGGCGGCACAACTCCTCCAGCGAGCCCGTCATCTCGACTCCGTACTCGAGCGCGTCCCAGGACGCAACGTACGGGTCGTACGCGATGACGTGCAGGTCGAAGGCCTTGGCCTTGCGCGCCACCGCGCGCCCGATGTCGCCCAGTCCGATGATGCCGAAGACCTGACCGGCGACGTGGCCCATCGGTGCGAGGTGCTTGCGGGTCCACACGCCGCTTCGCACCAGCTTGTCGTGCAGGACGAACTTCCGCGAGCAGACGAGGAAGTGCATCATGGTATGGTTGGACACCTCCTCCGTGCCGAACGACGCCGTGTTGGCCAGGATGACGCCGTTCCGCGTGGCCGCGTCCAGGTCCAGATGGTCGTAGCCGTGGCCGAAGGAGACCAGGCCCTTGCAGCGGCCGTGCAGACCCATGTGCGCGAAGGCGGCCCGATCGAAGCCGTGGCCCTGGAGCATCGCGACGTCCACGTCGCGCAGCGCCTGCGCCAGCGCGGAGGTGTCGCGGCCCTCGTAGCGGACGAGCGTGCCGCCGGCGAGCCGGATCGCGCGGCTCTGCTGCTCGAGCGAGGAGATGTCGAAGGCCTCGCTCTTGGCGGGGCCGATGTAGAGGACTCTGATGGGTTGCGTCATGGGCTGTCGATCATCCAGGTCGGGGCCAGGCGCCACCGTATCACGCCTCGTGCGAGCGCTCAACGTGCTGGACGCTCGCCCGGAATGCCAGGGAGCGCGACAGATGCGTAGCGAACCCGGCGCAAAGGAGAAGCTGGGATGAGCGGATTCGTCGAATACGAACAATACGACGCGCTGGGACTCGCCGATCTGGTGCGGCGTAAGGAGGTCGCACCCGACGAGCTTCTCGAAACCGCGATCGGGCGCGTCGAGGCGCGCAACCCGGCGGTGAACGCCGTGGTCATGAAGCTGTACGACTACGGCAGACAAGCCATCGCGCGCGGCCTGCCCGACGGGCCGTTGCGTGGCGTGCCTTTTCTCATGAAGGACCTCACTTCGCCGGTCGCTGGCGTGAAGATGACGCGAGGATCCCGGTTCTTCGCCGACACGCCGCCGGCCGCGACTGACAGCGAGCATGTGAAGCGGCTCCGAGCCGCCGGACTGGTGATCTTCGGGCGGACCAACACTCCCGAGCTCGGGCTTTCGCTGACCTGCGAGCCGCGGCTCTATGGGCCCACGCGCAACCCTTGGGACCTCGCCCGCGTCTCAGGCGGCTCGAGCGGCGGGGCGGCGGCTGCCGTTGCC
>Ga0335082_10000651_pt1 | contig 36084 bp, 31 predicted proteins | sample Lox_Sample_41_FD_206718 | JGI IMG/M metagenome (GOLD analysis project Ga0335082, IMG submission 206718) | Soil microbial communities from Loxahatchee National Wildlife Refuge, Florida, United States - Lox_Sample_4.1 | ecosystem: Environmental > Terrestrial > Soil > Wetlands | place: USA... | reverse complement strand
TCGGCCTGAGCGTTCGATACGCCGATCAGCCGAAAAGCTCAATTTCTATGAACCCTGGGCGGGGCCGATCACTCCAGTACGGTCGATGCTGGGATCACGTGGCCCGAACGCTTGCCACTGTTTTCCTGGTTTGTTCCCTCGCTTCGGCTCAAACCCTCACCGGCACGCTCAACAATGGCACCACCAAGAAGCCCGCTGCTGGGGATGAGGTCGTGCTACTCAGCCTTGCCCAGGGCATGCAAGAGGCCGGACGCAGCAAGACCGACGCCAAGGGTAATTTCACTCTCAAACTCGATAATGCGGGTCCACATCTGATCCGTGCCATCCACCAGGGTGTCACGTACCACCGCATGGCGCCTCCTGGCACGACTTCAGTGGCATTAGACGTGTACGACGTGTCGAAGCGGGTCGAAGGCATCAGTGTAACGGCGGATGTGATGCGACTTCAGGCGCAAGGGAATGAACTGCATGGCATCCGTGTGTTCGCGGTCAACAACGCCTCCAATCCGCCGCACACCCAGATGAGCGACCAGAACTTTGAATTCTATCTGCCGGACGGCGCTCAGGTCGATCAGGCGATGGCAATGACTGCGGGTGGGCAACCGGTCAATTCCTCCGCTGTACCGGGGAAGGAGAAAAACCGCTATGCGTTTGTCTTTCCTCTGCGGCCGGGCATGACGCAGTTGCAGGTCGCGTTCCACATGCCCTACGGCGGTCAAGCTCATATGGATCCCAGGGCACTCTACGGTGCGCAGCATTTTGTGGTGTTGCTGCCGAAGACGATGCAGTTTGCTGCTGGTCCGGGTACCGGGTTCCAGCCGGTCGAGGACCCGCAGCAATCGGATGCGGTGGTGCAGGTGGCATCGAATACGACGGTGGGCCAACCGCTCGATTTCAGTATCTCCGGCAGCGGCACTTTGTCGGCGATGGACGGAGCGGAGGGGAATTCCACTCGTGGCAGCGGCGGTCCGCAAAGTGGGGCTGCGGGACGAGACTCACGCCCGGGTGGTGGACTCGGCCCGCCCATCGATGCTCCCGATCCGCTCGAAAAACACAGCCGGTATATTCTGGGTGCCTTTGGGATTCTCTTGGCAGCCGGAGCGATTTTCGTCGTAAGACGCTCGAACTCTGCTTCCGTGCACGACTCTCCACCATCGGAAGTCGAAGCAGTTCCAATTTCTCTCCACGCGAAACCGAAGCTTGCCGCCAGCATGCTGCTGGAAGCGTTGAAGGAAGAGACCTTCCAGCTTGAAGTGGAACACAAGCAGGGCCGCGTCTCGCAACCGGAGTATGAACAGGCAAAAGCCGCGCTCAGCCAGACACTCGATCGGGCGCTAAAGAGGGCAGCAATGCACGGTTAGGATCGCGAACTCGGCACCTGCCCAATTGCATGTTTCCCCAATGAACATCGCGAAAGTGTGGCGTTCTCCTGACCCCGTGCGTCGAGAAGAAATCCCCCCTTCCGCCTGTACTTCCTCAGATTGGAATCGCGAGTGCTAGTAAGAAGGCAGCCTGGGACTGGAAGCCGACAAGCTCAAGGAGGGAGAACACCAGCATGGCTGGTAGAGAGCAGACCAATACCCAAATCTCTCGTCTGAAGGTCCTGACGCGCCTCGCTTCCTGTCTCTTTTTTGCCGTCGTGATGCTGGCTGCAAATTCGCAGGCTGGCGTAGGCGGAAGTCTTTCCGGCACCGTAAAGGACGCGGGCGGTGCTGTAGTGGCCGACGCAACTGTAACCGCGATCAACATTGACACCGGAGTTCAGGGCCAGATTGTAACCAACGGCTCTGGGTTTTATTCCTTTCCCGACCTTCCCGTCGGGCGGTACACCATTTTGATCAGGAAGACGGGCTTCAAAGTCTGTCAGCGAACCGCGATTCCCATCGACACAAACAGTACATTCACGATCGACGCCGTGCTTGCTGTGGGGAGCGATTTCGAAGCAGTCACGGTGACCGGTACCGCCGTGCGCGCGGAAACATCGGACACCCAAATGGGTGATGTGATCGGCGGCAAGACGATGACTGCGGTTCCCTTGAACGGACGGAGCTTCACCGATCTTCTGGCACTGCAGCCGGGCGTCGTTCCCGCGACGTCACTTACCTCAAACACGCAGCAGGACGTCGGCGTGAGCGCGCTAGGGCCATCTGGCGGGCTGAATCCCGGGACGATTTCGATCAATGGACAGCGGGAGTTCTCGAATGCGTTCACCGTGAACGGAAGCGACGCGGAGGAAGACGTAAACGCTGGAACGGCGATCATTCCCAACCTCGACTCAGTGGCTGAGTTTCGTATCCTCACCAGCAACTTCGACGCGGAGTACGGAGGGCACAGCGGAGGACAGATCAACGTCGTTACCAAATCGGGCACCAATGCGTATCACGGCGATGCCTTTGAGTTTGTTCGCAATACAAACCTCGATGCCCGCAACTATTTCTCGCCCGCTCGCGGCAGGTTTGACCAGAACCAGTTTGGCGGCACTCTTGGTGGTCCAATCCGAAGGAGCCGCACGTTCTTTTTCGCTGATTATCAAGGGACCCGGTTGACTGAGGGAGTGGACTCGGGCCTGATTCCAGTTCCTACGCTGGCCGAGCGCAACGGTGTTTTTCCCAATGGCGATATCATCCCGCCAAGCGCCTGGTCCACCCCCGCAAAGAATCTGCTGCCCTATATCCCCTCTCCGAATGCGGGCACCAACAGCTTTTCGACTTCAGCCTACAACCAGACTCTGCGCGACGATAAGGGCGCCTATCGACTTGATCACAACAGTGACTGGGGCGCGTTCTCTGCGTATTACTTCCTGGACGACTACAGGCTCGACAATCCCTATCCGGTGGCGCAGAGCGGGGCGAGTGTACCGGGCTTCAATGCGCTTTCCCTGGGACGGGCTCAGTTACTCAGCTTGGGGGACACAAAGACGCTGGGATCGACGGCGGTGAATGAGTTTCACTTCACCTACATGCGCGATCACAGCGATCTGGGAAAACCGGTCGGCGGACTCGGCGTCAGCCTGGCTTCGCAAGGATTTGTGACCGGAGTGGGAACGCCCGGCATTGTGCCGCTCAATCCCCAGGGCGAAGGGGTTGAGAATATCGTGTTCAATGCGTTCTCCATCGGGACGAACGCCAACGAGCTTAAGCAAGTCAACAATACCTTCCAGGGGACGGATAATTACTCTAAAGTCGTGGGCCATCACAGCCTGAAGTTTGGAGCTGAATTTCATTACGACCAGGTCAACACCGACGCTATCGCCCAGTTCAACGGCAACTTTCTTTTCACGGGAAGCACGGCAGTGTCTGACTTCGAAAGCTTCCTGCTGGGTCTTCCGAGCCAGTACAACCAGAGTCAGTTGCAGCCGTTTTACGGACGTAACCAATACTGGGGTCTTTACGCACAGGATGGCTGGCGTCTGCACTCGAACCTGACGCTGAACTACGGACTGCGTTGGGAGCGGATCACGCCGTGGTATGAAAAAAACAACGGTATTTCCACGTTCGCAGCGGGCAAGCACTCGCTGGTCTTCCCTGGAGCCCCGGCGGGAATTCTTTTTCCTGGGGACCAGGGCGTTCCTCGAACGCTAGCACCTGCCGGGAACCTGGACTTTGCTCCTCGTATTGGAGTGGCTTATTCGCCGGATGGGGCAGAGGGCACTCTTCGGGGGAAGATTCTTGGTGGGCCTGGGAAAACAAGCGTTAGGGCCAGCGTCGGAATGTATTACACCGCGATAGAGGCTCTGACCGTCGGCATCCTGGCCGGGAACGCCCCTTTTGGCATCACCTACTCGAGCCCCGCGCCTCCGCTGTTTGCCACACCTTTCGTCACGGCATCCAGCGGGCAGTTTCAAGGCCAGCCATTTCCCTTCGCTCTAGTCACGCAAACCGCATCGCGCAACCGCCCGGACACCAACGTCGATTGGTCGCAGTATGAGCCCATCAGCGGCATTCCAGGGTATGCGGCAACGAATCGGATCCCCTACGTCGAGGAATACATGCTGTCGTTGGGGCGGCAACTTGGAGCGAATACGGTAATCAGCGCCAGTTACGTGGGAACGCAGTCGCACCGCCTTCTCGTGATGGAGGAAGCCAATCCGGGCAATCCGGCGCTGTGCCGGAGTCTGAGTCAGCCAAGCGAGGTGGCGCCAGGTTCCCCGACTTGCGGGCCGTTCGGAGAGGGCAATGTATTCACGACAGCCTCAGGCCAGGTCATTCGCGGCACTCGCGGGCCACTGGGTTCCAATTTCGGCAGCGACACGGTGCAGACAACGATCGGGAAATCGAACTACAACTCTCTGCAACTCGGTCTGCGCCATAGCAGCGGTCGTCTGGAATTGGCGCTCGGGTACACCTATGGCAAGTCGCTCGATGAGTCTTCGAATTTGGGCGAAGGGGTCCACCCGTTCAACCCTGCCTCGAATTACGCGTTGTCCTCGTTTGACATCAGGCACAATTTGGTTGCGAGTTACAACTACAAGCTTCCATTCGAGCGCCTTCTGCACGTCGCAAACCGCTGGACCGAGGGATGGGAAGTCTCCGGGATCACACATTTCAGTTCCGGTCTGCCGGTAACGCTGGTCAATTACGGGGACAATTCTCTGCTCGGGGCCCAACCGAATGGCATCAACAATTATGGTATCGACGAGCCGGACTACTCAGGCGGCGCTCTCGATCTGAATCCCAACCCGCGCAATGGGCGGCCTTATTTCAGCACCTCGCAATTCAGCGAGAACGCTCTGGGCACAACGGGCACCGCCAAGCGGCGATTTTTCCACGGTCCGGGAATGGACAACTACGATGTGGCTTTGCTCAAGAGCGTGCGACTGACGGAATCGAACTCGCTGCAATTTCGGGTGGAAGGTTTCAACGTTTTCAACCATTCCCAATTCTTCGGATCCCAGTCCGTCGACGGCAATATCGGCAGTTCCACGTTTGGCCAAGTCGTGAGTGCCAATCCGCCCCGCCTCGTTCAGCTGGGCGCGAAATTCTTCTTCTAGCAAGGTCGAGTTTTCAAAAGTGTGAGCGGGAGGCGCGCCGCGGCTGGCTCGGGACTCTAAACTCCGAGGGACTCACCGCAATCGAACCGTCCCAACCGCCATCCCAGCTCCGCTATGAGGATGCCCGTGACAAGTCAGACTGCACGAACTCGTCGCTCTTCGGTAAGAGATCGGCGCCTTCCCGTTGGGCGCGACCACATTGATATCGAAATCCACCATGCGCTCGCCGGAAACGGCAGCCGCCTGCGCCCCTACCCCATGGCCCGTATGACAAACCGAGCACGAGAATCCGTCATTGATGTGCCGTGCGTGTTCCTTGAAGCTGGAGTTGTTCACCAGAATGCGCAAGTCGTGACACTTGGCACAAAGCGCATAGTTGCCGGTCGCGCTCAAATTCGGCGGGACGCTCAAATTCGTGATCTGCTGGCCGGGCGCCGGTGCCTGGCTCATGTCGTAGCGGCGTTCAAGAAGGTGCGGATATTTCGATCCGTGCGGACCGTTGGCTCCCGTGCCCCCAAACTCCCGGTTGTCGTCGCTATTGTGGCAATCAGTACACAAGATCCGCGTGCCCATCGCCCGTCCGTAGCGGGTGCCGTCAAGCTCGAGCATGTTCGCGCGCAGGCTGGGCTGCGGCAGAGGACTGTTGCGGTCGTGCGCCACAGGATGGCTCGACGAGGAAGTGAGCGCGAACTGCGGAATGATGTTTAGCGGATCGGCTGCTGCAACCAGCCGTTCGGGCAAATATCCGAAGGCTGCCAGCGTTGTTTTTCCCTTGCTGATTCCGTGGCAGCGGAAGCAGTTTTCATATTGATTGCTGGCCGGATATACAATACTGCGCCCGTCGGTTGCGCTGATTCCCACCACGCCCTCCTGCGAGGCTCGAATCCGCGGCGGCGAAGGGAAGTTCAAACCTACGCGCTTGGTCGAGTGCGGGTTGTGGCAATCCACGCATGCGGCGTGCCGGTTGTGATCGAGCACTTCGCTTTCGTCGGCTGAATGCGCGATGTTGATGTTCGTCGCGGAAGCCGAGTGGCTGATCTTCGGCACTGACATCTCGGCAGAAATGTTGGGGGCTGGCGGCGAGACGTTGGTGCTGCCGTTGTGGCAGGACAGACAGTTTTGGTCCTCCGAGCCTCGCAATAATGCCTTGCTGGAGTTATGGGTCTCGTGACAGGAGAGGCACCCGTTTTTGCGCACTGACGTGTAGGGCCCGAGAGAAGCAGTCTGGGCCATTCTAGTGCTGACGCCCTCCAGAGTGATCTGTGTGGTGACACGATTCGGGGCGGTAGCGTGTATGCTGCTGATCCAGTCCGCCAGAGTGTTTCTGCTCATCGCGGCTGCGCTGGGAGCGACGCCGCCACCGCCCGTGTTTCTTGGCATCAGTGCGTTGGCGGCGGCCGGCGGAGAAGGGACGGACGCGAGCCCCATGCCGCTTCCCGGGGGAATTGTAGGATTATGGCAAGCCAGGCACAGCGCGCTCTGCGAATTGTCGATAACCAGAAAATCGGAACTGGAATCGATGTTCTGAACATGAGGATTGTGGCAACTTCCGCACTCCACGTTGCCATTGATCAGCTGCACCGCTCCGGTCGCGTCATGCGTTGAGGGGGGATTGGCGCTCAACGAATCCCAGAGGTTGGAAGACGGCTGCAGCGGCGTTACAAAGCTGAACGGGTGGGTGGTCGTCAGATCGGTGCCCAGGTCAGAGGGCCTTCCGCTAAGACTTCCCGTCATTGCCACTTGTCCGTACGGAGTCAGCGTGCCCAGGGCGACGGTGCCATCGTGACAGCTTAAGCACAGCGTGCTGTTCGATCCCAGTGGCGGCGACGGATTCGTCTTGTTTACCATTGTGCCGCTGGAATAGATCTTGTACGACGGAACGCTGGAGAGTTTCTGACTCCAGAGCGGTGTGCCCGAAACACCCGGCGTGCCATTGATGCCGGAGTGAGGCGCGTGACAATACATGCACGGGCTGCCCAGGTTACCGGTGATGACGGCCCCGCTCGCGGGCGACATGTCATGTGCGCCCAGCACGTCGCTGCTGATCTGCGCCGCTGCCAACCCGGGGCCGAGTACCAGCAAGATCCCGAGCCCAATCATCCGAATCCTCACCGCGTGCCTCCGGCCTGCGTGGCCAGTCCGAAGTAGCGAAATACCTGCACCCGGCGGTTGTACGAGTCCACGACTACCACCCGGTCACTGCCATCGATCCACAAACCTGTGGGGAGTTGAAATTCGCCAAAGCCGCTTCCTTTCTGCCCGAAGTAGTACAACAACTGCCCCTGCTGATCGAAAACCTGCACCATCGCGCGCACGGCCTCGACGACGTAAAGGTGTCCTTCGGAATCCACGCCGATGCCCTTGGGCCGGAACATCTCTCCCTGGCCTTCACCGATCTTGCCGATCGCGTAGCGGAAGTTTCCCGAGCGATCGAGAACCTGCACCCGGAAATTCATCGCGTCGACCACGATCAGGTCATCTCCGCGCAGGCGCAGCTCGGTGGGAACATTGAACTCGCCTCTGCCCACGCCCTTCTTGCCAATCCGGTTCAGCACGTTGCCCTGCATGTCGAGCACGAAAATCCGGTTGCGCAACGTATCAGCAACATAAATTCGCTGGGCGACAGAATCCACGGCGATGCCAGTCGGGCGCTTGAAGTAACCTTCGCCGCCTTTCAGGCTGCCGATTGTTCGCTGAAATTTCCCGCTGGGATCGAATACGAAGATCTTGCCAGATTGCGAGTCGGTTACGTAGATATTGTCAGCGCTGTCGACGGTGACACACTGCGGCAAGACCAGGCCGTCTTTGTCCTTTTCGCGAGAAATGAATTTGTACTTCTGCTGCTCGAAATCGAAGATGTGAATTCCCGCAGCGCCCGGATCCGTCACGATGATCCGACCGCGCGAATCGGTGACCGCTTCATAAGGGGCGATCAAAGCGTGGATTTCGGGGGCGCCGGCCACAATATCGACCACTTTGCTCCAGAAGCCCCGCTTTGCCCTTACTTCGCGCTCTGACCCGAAACTGCGCTCGAACGAGAGCTTGCGTCCGCCCTCAAGCAGCAACTCGGGCACAGACACCGTTTCCTGTTTGTCCTTCTTCGCGACCGCCGCCGGCACAACGGCAAACGCCAGCGCCCAGACCAGCGCCCGCCTTCCGCACTTGCTGCCGAAAACCGAATTCAGAAGAATTTGAACCACCGCGTGATCCCAAAGTAGAATGACGAATCCGACGCCGCCGGTTGACCGGTGATGCTGAATTCCTGCTGCAGCTTCAAATAGCCACCCACAATCCACAACTGACGGACCTTGTACTGCAGCATCGTGTTCAGCTGAGCTGTCTTGTTCAACGAGGCCACGGCGGCGAAAGTGTCGCTCCGGGTATGGGAGTAATTGCCGGAAAGCACCAGGCCCCGAATCGGCGAAGTCGACGCACCAAACGAATAAGACTTCCCATTGAAGAGAAACGTCTCGAACGGAGTCCCAGGCGTTGGAGTGGTAATGGGCATCAGCCCGGTTGCTGTGAGAATTGAAGTGCCGCTTGCTTTGTCGTAGCCACCGCTCAGACTGAATCTCCTCATCGTGAGCGAGGCCGAATAGCTCTGGCTGGAATTGTCAGTTCCAGTCGAGTTACCGAAAGTTGCCTTGTTGGCGGTCGCGTTAAGGCTCAGAAACGAATACTCGCTGAGCCTGCGCCCGATTCCGGCGGAGTAGCCGTGCCCGGACGACGTGTATCCGATCAATGCGGTCTGGGTATTGCGCGAGTAGTTGAACGAACCATTCACTTTCCACCTTCGAAAATTCTTGAAGTAGGAGACCGTCTCGTATTGACCGATTGAGTTGGCGGCTCCTTTCTGGCTGATCTGCGTCTCCGTCACCACGAGGTCTGCATTGAAGAACCCGCCGAAAACCTGGCTCCCATAGGTCACCATCTGGCTGAGGATATTTGCCGAGATGGAGGTTCCCAGAACCGTCTGCTGGCGGTGATCCTCAGTCGCCCCGAAAGTCAAGTGGATCGATGGCACCACATAGCTTGCATGGATGTTAAGGTCAAGCGAGTGCGTGGTGTAATCGCTCAAAGCATTTGGCACCACGCCTCCGCTGGCAAGGACAGATTCATACAGGCCGCCTTGTACATTCGTCGTGTAATTTTCGTTTACTCCGAGGTCCAGATTTTTTACCGGCGCGAACTCGGCGCCCGAACCAACATCCGTGATGCTTCCGTTGTAATGCTGGCCGCCCGATTCGGAACTGACGTTGGCTCGGCTGGCAGCAAATGAGAAGGTACCCTGCAGGGGCAACTTGTGACTGGCACTTCCGGAGAAGGTGTTCGACGAGTTGTTTGAAATATCAGGCTCAGTTCCGACCAGAAATTGCGGCACTTCCGCGTGCGTCGCGTCGTGGTGATAGTCGCCGCTCCAGTTGAAACCTTTCCAGACATCGGCCACATTCACTCCGAACAGCCGGTTGTGGAAGTTGCTTTCGGAGTTGCTACCGACCACCGTACTATTGCTGCCTCCGTCGGTGAATTGCAGGCCCACTCGGGGAAGATCCGGGAGATTGATGCCCCACCCGATGGCAAGATTGTCGCTGTTGCCGTGGGTGGCCAGGCTTCCCACCCCGGGCAGAGAGTATCCACCCTGGCCGTTGAATAGTTTGCTGTAGCTGATCGAGCCCGGGAAATGGCTGCCCGAAAACAGCGAAGCGCTGCTGCTCACACCGGACGAGTGAAACACCGAGCGAGTCGTGGAGTTATCCCGCGTCTGATCATAGAAGGGCTGGATGTCAAACGAGAGGAAGTTGGGACTGTAGTAGAACCCGCTGAGGTCCGCATTTCCGCTTGGGGTCATGCCATGCGTAGAGCCGGTGAGATTGGAATAGTTTCCCGTGTATGCAAACGAAAGATTTCCGCTCAAATTCAAGCTTGTGTCGTCGCCGATCTGAAGCTGGGCCCATGCGGGCCACGCCAGCGTCATCAATACCAAACTGGCCAGGATCGCGCGTTTGCATACATCTGTCATCTAAAGCTCTTCGACCTTAGCGTTTTTCCGTAACCGCGCGTCCAGGGATCTGCGCAGTTGCTCCGTCTTTTGTTTGCGCAGATACTCGCGCACGGAGTCTCGGACTTCCTCAAACGTTCGCATTCCCGCAACGCTGTGCTCATTCAGGCGTACGATCGTGTAACCGTTGTTCCCGATATCGATAAGATCGCTGACCTGACCGGGCTGCATCTTGACCACCGCTTGCAGCACTTGGGGGGGGAATTTGGCTTTATCCACCGGGCCATGGTCGCCCATCAGCACGCGGTAGTCGTCCTCAGAGATCTTTTGCGCCAGCATGCCAAATTCGTCATGAGTCTTGGTGGCCTTAGCCTGGCGCAACGCGTCCTCCGCTTTGTTACGTGCGTGCTTAATCTCTCCGGCCGGGGCGCTGCTGGGCGGCATCACCGAAATCGTCTGCACCGAGAACAACTCTGGAACGCGGAAACGCTCCCCGTTCTTGTCATAAAAAGCCTTCGCCTCCGCCACTGACACAACTGATCGATTCTCGACCTCGATCTTCAACATCTTTTCGATCAGGAGTGAGCGCTCGATCTTGGTATCGAGCAGCTTTGCAGAACCTTTGAATTCGGTATTCAGCAGATTGTCGTATTCCTGCGGAGTGGTGAACTGCTTGCGGAACTCTGCTTTGGCCCGTTGTAACCGCTGCGGCGAAACTGTCAACTTCCGGCGCTCCGCTTCCTGGTACACCAGTTCCTCGAACACGATCATCTGCATGGCGCCGGCGCGGATGTCGGCTTCCATCGCCTTGGGGATTCCGTTGTGCTGTTTAGCGTAGGGAAAGATCGTGTACTCTTCGCGCAGCAGATCGAGATCAGTCAGGACTGCTCCATTCACGCGCGCCACAGGTCTGCCTACGGGCTGAGGCAGCGTACTGCTGCTGAGTTGGGAAAAGATCGCACGCGAACTCATTAACTGCGCCCATGCCGGGCTGATCGACGTCAGCAGTAGAACCGCGATTGAGAGATTGCGCTTCATTGCTTGCTCCAGAAAATTCAGCAACAGTGGGGGAGGGAGACCTCCCCCGAGTAATCAAACAACTAGGTTGTGGGCACTCCATTGACTCCGTGCAATTCGTTCGACTCGGCACCATGGCAATTGCGGCAGAATTGCGCCGCATTGTTTCCGCCGGTCTGGGGAACGTAGTTGCCGCGAATGAAGAAGCTTGTAGCAAAGCTGCCATTATTGTTGGCGTATACAGTCATGCTGTGTTGATCGTGGCAGGTTGTGCAGGTCACAGCCGTGACGGTGGTCCCAAAAGTGGCCAGTGTGATATTGGTCGCGTTGGGGGTTCCGGTGTTCCAGAACGAACCCGGATAGTTCGTCAGAAACTGTCCGCCATGGGTCGCGCCAGCCATGGTAATGCCGGTCGTGTTGCCACCGGTGCAATCCCAGTTGTACTTGCCGCCGCAGGTCACGATGGCATTACCGCCCACCGGGTGATCGTTCTGATATGGGTTCGTGGCGCCGGTGCCGTCCTTGCCCAGGAACGTGGGAGCGTTGCCGCCGACCACGGGCAAGGTTTCAACCGTCGTTCCCGTCATGTGAGTGGCCGGGGCGACGTTACCGTCATGGCAGCTCAGGCAGAACAGGATGATGGTGTTGGCATCGTGCGCGCTGGTGAGGGTGCCTTGCGCCGGAAGGGTCACCTGGTAGGTGTTCGCTCCGTCGCCGCTGAAAGTGAGGGTCTTTCCGTACAGCGGGGTCAGATCCTGGCCCCACAGGGCAAATTCGCCAGCCTGAGAATCATTGACGGACTTGCCATTCCCGCCGGGGCCGCTGTGCGGCGCGTGGCACATAATGCAGCCACGGCCGTAGCCGAGGTGTGCTCCGAGGACGTCGGTGTTTTGATCGATCGTCCCCGCTTGCGCCATCGCCAGCGAAGTCGCGGCGACAACTGCAAACAGAACTAATATTGTTTTCTTCATGACTTCCATAACCTCCATTGAATTGTGTTGCAACACTTCTACTGCTCTAAAACAAACTGCCGAACGAGGGAGTGCTGAAACCAGAGCCGAACTCACGCCCGGCCCTGGTTTTTCGGCGGCCATGGTCCGCCAAAACTCTTCGCGGCTTGATATCTCGGGAACGATTTCCCGGTTCATCGGAAACGCTCCTCTTCTACTGCTTCACCGCTGAATTCTTTCCTGTCGCATTCGCGGTCGGGCTGCTTGCCTTCTTCTCCGCCCGTACGGCGGCCGCTGTGGTCTCGGCTTCATTTTCGCGTCGTTGCTTTTCCGCTCCCGCTTCGGCATCGCTGACGTAGCGGAACATCTGCACCCGGCCGGGGAACATTTCGGTGGTGACTACGCGGTTGTTTTTATCGATGGCGATGTCGTAGACGCACATGAAGCGGCCCGGATACTCGCCGTGCTCGCCGAAATAAATCAACAGCCGGCCTTCCCGGCTAAAGACCTTGACGCGGTCCTGCGCGGAATCTGCCACCCAGATGTGGCCGTCACCATCAATCGCAATGCCCTTGGGCCGCTCGAAATCCGCCGGACCATCGCCGTTCTTTCCGAAAGTGCTGATAAAACCGCCGTCTGGGTCGAAGATCTCCACCCGGTCGTTGAACGTGTCGGTGACATAGACGTTTCCGTTGTGGTCCAGGGCAACGCCCGTCGGCAAAGAGAACGTACCCGGAGCCGTCAGCGTGTGTTTCTTGCCGGGCGTGCCGATCTTGCGCAGGAACTTGAAGCTGTCGGCGTCGAACACATCGACGACGTCGTTCTGCGTATCCACCACGTAGAGAAAGCGGTTTTCGGTGTCGATAGCGACGCTGGCAGGTCTGCTGAGAATGTCACCGCCAAAAACGGCTTCGACTTTGTGCGTGCCCGGAGCAAAGACATCCACCCGGTGGAGCTTTACATCGGTGACGAACAGGCGATCATTGTCGTCGAGAGCCAGGCCGCTGATGGCACCAAAGTTCACCTCGTGGCCGTTCGCGATGAACTGCACGTCTTTGGTTTCGGGATTGAAAATGAAGACGGCACTTACCGCCTGATCGGCGGCGTAGATCAACCCCTTCGAGTCCACGGCCACACCGTAGGGCCGGATGAGCTGGTAAGGCAGTTCTTTAATCTTGATGTCTGTGGTCTGACGGTCTCCTGCCAACCGGTCCATCCACCTCTGTTTCGTTTTTTCTTTTTTCTTTGAAAACAGATCAGGATCAACTTTTTGTCCCGTGAACAAGTCGAGAAAGCGAATGCGGGTGATCGCCGGCGGATTCGGCCATACGATTTTGCTGAGATCGAAGTAAGCCTTTGTGCGCTGATCCCCAAGCTTCGTGGGATCGCTAGTGGCAGCGGCCTGCTTCTTGCCGGCGCTGGCCGAACCCGCCAAGGCAAATGTTAGTGTCAACAACAGCGCTAGCCGCATCAGCATCGCATGGGCGGATGTGTGATCTGCGTTCACTGCTTTCCTCCCGGCGCAAATTTCGAGCCGCCAACCGAGTTCACATCCAGCGGATTGCTGTGGCAGCTTCGGCAGAACCCGAGATTGGGCGCCTGGTCCTTGACCAGCATGCCGCTGTCGTTTCCGGCATGCGGCTGATGGCACGTCACGCAGTTCATGGGGATGACCGCCTTGGTGGTCAAGTTGGTCACGTCAGAAACCGGATGACGTTCTATGGGATGACCTAGGCCGTACTGCAACGGCAGGATCGGTGGCCGTTGCGTCTTGAAGTAGTCCTCGGGCAGTTTCACTTTGCCGTCGAAAATCGTCGCCACATGCTCAGCTTCCAGTGTCCCGGGATTGCGATCCGGACCGTGGCAATCGAGGCAGAGAGAGTTCACTGTGGAGGTCCGCAGCAGATGTTCATTCTCCCCTCCGTGGGGTTCGTGGCAGGTGGCGCAGGCTAATCCAAATGCCGGCTCGTGCAGATGTGCCTTCTGGCGCAAGTCCGCTATCTCGCTGTGGCAGGTCAGGCAGGCATTCACTGGGTCGGGCTGGATGAATCCCGGGTTGTCGCCAGCATGGGGATTGTGGCAGTCTGTGCAATCTCCCGCCGCACCGGGATGTTGCACTTTGGCTTTCTCAATCTGCTCGGCTTTGTCGGAGTGGCAGGTTACGCACAGCTGTTTCGCTTCCTTGGTGTTAAGAACGACCTTGCCGTCTTTTGCCGGAGAATGGCAGGTGTCGCAGGATTTTTCTGCGAAGGGTGGATGCATGAACTTCGCCATCAGTTTGGGCGCCGTGGACTGATGTGGATCGTGGCAAGTCAGGCAGTTCGCCGTTCCGAAGGGCTGATCGCGATGCGCCTTCCCGAGCCCCGCATCCTTGAGATCATGGCAATCCGCGCAAAGTGCGGGAACGGCCTTGGTCATATGGAAGTGATCTTCTGTCGTCAAGTCGGGGCCGGTCTTGTGAATGGTGTGGCAGGTATCGCAACCCAAGTCGAGCGCGGCATGGCGACTGCCCGTCTCTGGTACGTTGAGTCCAACCGAATGGCAATCCAGGCAGAGGTTTTGACCTTTATCCCCGGATGTCGGCTTGAGCAGTTGATTCTTGTTGTCGCTTGTATGTGGATCGTGGCACTCGAGGCAGTCGCGAACCGCAGGGGGATGAACCGTGCCCTTGATCTTCGTCGCGTCTTTTTCCGTGTGGCAGGTCAGGCAGAGCTTGTAAGGCGTCGTCGTGATCAGTTTCACGCGGGTTACGTCTTTGTTGACTCTGACTTCGTGGCAGCTCAGACATCCGATGGCGATCGCGGAGTGGACAGACTTGCCTTTACTCTTGTCGTCGTGGCATTCCAGACACTTGGTGGAATCGACGTTCTTATCGAGCGGAACCGGATGCGTATTGCCTGAAGCCGGCAACACTGCCAGCAGCAAAAGGCACAGAGAGCACCAACAATTTGCGGAGAGCGATCCGGGTCTCTGTGTGAGTTGACTTGGAGAGTTTGGGAGCATTTCCAAACATTGCAATGCACGCTCCTTGCCTTATCAGTCGGAAACGGAGCTGTCCGGTTCGGGAGATGTAAAGGTCTTGCAAGAGGGGCATGTTCTCGAACCTTTCCACGGAGTTGCGATTTCCCAAAAGGCGGTCCAAAACGTCTCGAGTGGGGCTTCTGCCTGGGGCGAACTTTGAGATCAATACCTGGTGTCAACAGTTGGTCCGTTGGCGTCACCGTGTCAACGCGCCACGTCAGAGTGACGATTGCTTTTCGAGCGGGACCAAGATGAATTGACTTATGCGAAAGCGCACGTGAGGGCAGGCATGTTAATCGACATCCAGCTGGGCCCCCAGCCTGGAAAAGTTCTGCACGATTAGGACTGGCGGCGCGCCGAGTGGCCGGTAGCCGCGCTCGATCAGCCAGTCAACCAGATCTTCGGTGTTCTGTTCCGGGGTTGACCGCGTATGGTATCGCCCAGATGGGCGATGGTATGCACGCGTCTTCGACGAACCTTACCACAAAATCGAGAATGATCCGGGCTTGGCCAAGGACGTGCTCCGCCTTCATCAGGACGTGCCCCCCAGCCTCCTGAGGATCGCGAGGAATGACTCAACGCGATACCGCGTCCAAACGTCAAACGGGAGCGGTCCGAGCGCCTGGAGGTTCGCTTCGGCGATGGAGCGTCGCAATCCAGACGCTTCCTCGCACAGCACCGACCACGATCGGTAGACGATCGATGGCGAGGACTCACGCCGGGATATGGTCGTTGACGAATTCCCGTTTTTCAAGCAGCAGAACGATCGGAACTGAAAGGACATGATGATGAAGAAACCCATTCAGTTGTTGGCCGCATTATTGCTCACAACCGTTGGGAGTGCAGTCGGCCAGGACGTTAGCTTCAACTTCGACAAAAACACCACCTTCTCGAAGTTCAAAACGTACATGTGGGATCCAAGCAAATCCGCACCGACCAACGAACTCACCGACAAGCGGATCACGGAGACCATCGACTCTGAATTCGCCAAGAAAGGGCTTACCAAAACCGACGCTGCTTCTGCCGATCTCTATATTGGATACCAGGCGGGCACAGGCAACGAAAAGCGATTCACGTCGTGCAATGCCGGTTGGGTATGCTTCACGAGCTGGTACTGCGACGGGTGTTTCAATGTTGCTCGCGTAGGCGCAGTGACGACAGGAGCGACAAGTACGATCAAGAAGGGCGAGTTGGTTCTGGACATCTACGACCCGCTGAGCCATGAGCTTGTCTGGTGCGGCGTCGCCAGAAAGGCCCTCGATTCGAAGGCCAACCCGGACAAACAACAGAAACATCTCGAAAAAGCCGTCGCCAAGCTGATTGGAAACTACCCGCCTCCGAAGAGGTAACTGACGGTGGAAACTCGGTCCGGAGATTCCAATCTAGGGCAGTACACGAGGCTGGCGGAGCAACTTCCTTTGTGTACGGCAGTTAAGGGCTGCGGCCCTGCCCGTCGCGAAAGGAACCGGTTTGGCCAGCAGCGGGACAAGATGACAACTAGCTCGCCTTCCCCATGATCGTCGTAGCGTCTTCCATCTCTGCCAGCGCCAGAACTTGGTACGTGGCATAGTTGTACACGGGCGACATGGCTAGAAGCCGATCCAGTTCTTCGTTCGATATAACGTTGTAAATCCAAGCTCCGCCGTGACTGCCGATGACATGGTAGCGACACTCCAGCTTGTCCCCCAGCTTCTTGGCGTAGTCCGGCATCTGCATCACGGCGCGGGTGACCTCGGGCCCAAGGCGTGTCAACTCAAAATGCCACAGGACCAGGAATTTCATAGCCTCCTCCTCACCGGAATTTCCGGTTTCTGGGGCTGATCGCCAGAAATCATAATATATCTCCCGCAGGGTTCTTGCTCGCGATCACCACCGCTCTGCTGCTCCGGCAATTCCTACCTCGCGCACATCGATTGCGAACTGGGCGCTGATCCGATTGGAACAGGAAATGCTTGTCCTATCCTGACGATGGAACCAGGCAGTACGAAGTATCCAGGATCCCGAGTCTAAGCGTTCAATCGCAATGGGAGCCTGCGTACAGAGACGAGGGTCATGGGTGAAAACCTGTCAAAGCCGGGGCTGGCGCAACGTGCTTATCCAGCGCAGATACGCTGAAAATCCGATCTGCTGGCAAATCACGCGCGCGGCTGTTTGCCAAGTCCGCCTGAAACTTCGTTGACCCAGCCCAGCATGGGAATGCCATTTTGCTCGGAGTAGAGAGGCTTTAATGTTTGGCGAAACCTCGAGGTACCTCAAGTTCGGCGGCGCAAGCGTGCTCATACTCTTGTGCGTATGGTATCTGGCCTATACCGGCGTGCAGGAAAGCAAGAGCTATTACGTCACCATCAAGGAGTTGCGTGGCATGGGCGAGTCCGCTTACACGAGGCGGTTACGGGTGGCTGGAAACGTCCAGCCCGGTTCGATCAAACGGGCGGGCACACAAGTCGATTTTGTTCTGGAGGAGAACGGTCAACTCCTGAGCGTAGTGTACAGCGGCACCGAAGCGCCGCCCGATACCTTCAAAGACGACTCGCAAGCTCTGGCCGACGGCAGCTTCGGTCACGACGGCGTCTTCCACGCCAGGCAGCTCCAGGCGAAATGTGCTTCCAAGTACGGGCCCCAGCAGCCGGTCGCTCCCAGGAATGATCCAGGGAACAGCATGACGAAAGTGCGAGGTGCAGGTTCGGAAACGACAGCCAACTAGGCCTCTCATACATGACAGCGACCCACAATGCGCATCAGCCGACGGTTTTGGCGGGGAGATCCCCCGTCCCACTGACCATCGAAGGTTATAGCGTGCTCCACCAGATGATGCGGTTCCGTTGGGCGGCATGGCGTTCGCTGGATCCGTCATTGCAGAACGAGATTGTCCAGGAAGCCAGCCAGGAACTGGCCAGGATGGAACAGGATGCTTCCGGAGAGTCGGCGCTGTTCTCTCTCGTGGGACACAAAGGCGACCTGATGCTGCTACATTTCCGCCCGTCGTTAGAAGAACTGAAGCGGACTGAGTTGCAACTGTCACAGTTACAGCTGACTGACTATCTGGAAGCAACAACATCGTATTTGTCTGTGGTCGAGCTGGGGTTGTACGAGTCCACAATCAAGCTGTACGACGAATTGTCGGAGCGAGGCTTGGAACCACATTCCGACGATTGGAAGCGAGAAGTCAAGCAAACCGTTGAGCGTCACCGGGAAGCGATGCGACAGCGGCTGTTCCCGCAGATACCCCGGTATCGCTACCTTTGTTTTTATCCCATGGACCGGCGGCGGGGAGAGGATCGTAACTGGTATACGCTGCCTCTTGAAGAACGCGGGCGCCAGATGAATGAACATGGCTTGGTCGGGCGGCGCTACTCCGGCGAAGTGAAGCAGATCATAACGGGCTCGATCGGGTTCGACGATTGGGAATGGGGTGTGGATCTATTTGCCGAGGATCCCCTGGTGTTCAAGAAGTTGATTTACGAAATGCGGTTCGACGAAGTGAGCGCGGTGTATGCATCTTTCGGACATTTTTATGTAGGAGTGCGGTTCCCAGCGAGCGGGTTGGGGAAACTGCTGCGCGGGCACTTGCCGGAGACCTGATCAAGAGGAAACTTTGCACGTATTGTGCGGGTGCAGGCCGTGGCGCAGGGGAAGAAATCTTCGTTTCAGCTGTTCCGGCCGTTCCTCGGGACTGGGCATAAGGAGTGCCCGCGTTGGCGAAGGAATGAGGCGTGCCATCGGACATGGGCAGAATCCATTCAGAATGCTCCGATGCGCGCGCCTCCGGTTTGACGCGCATGAGGCAAGATGACAACCTGGAAGACGCGACAACGAAGCGCTGGAGAAGCATCGACGCGGACACCCGGCGGGTGGTCACAAGTGCTGCGTTAGCGCGTATACGACTGGAATTGTCACAAAAGACAGGACCCTCGTTTCCAGAACCGCGGTCGAGGACTCCGACATGAGAACGCCAAACTGCTCCGCGAACATGCTTGTAATTACGGCCGTCGGAATTGCTGCTAAAACGATGGCCTCCCGGGCGAGCACTCCGGAAACCCCGAACACAAGCACCGTGAGCGCCATGAACGCCGGATGCGCCAGGTTCTTCATGAGGGAGTCGAATGTCACGATCGCCGTCAGCCGGACCTTTTCCTCAGCAATGATGAGTCCCACAACGAACAGCGAGAGTCCGGTGGTCGGGGTTCCCATCAAATCGAACGACCCGATCACGAACTTGGGCATGGGAAGGTTGAGAATCACCAGCACGATCCCGAGTAATGGGGCCCAGACTTTCGGTTCAGAGAGCGCCTTGAGCAGCGTCTTCAAAAACACGCCACTCCCGCCGCCGTCATCTTCTCCTGAGTCCAGGTTAAGCAATAGCGTGGTAAGAGGAATGATGATGAGCGATGGAACCAGATTCGCAATGAGGATCGGGTACAGGCTCGAAGGACCAAACAACCGGCCCAGGATCGGAATACCCATGAAGACCATGTCCGGAAAGGCCAAGATACCGGCCTTTAAGGTCGCCGTGCGCCGGTCGTAGCGCAACACAAATTGGCCGATGAGCAGCACGGCCAGAAACGGGACCATGAGCCCTACCAGAAAAATCAGCGGGATTCGGTAGTTCAGCAGATCTACGCGTGGAGTCTTCAAAACCCCAGCAAACAGCAACGATGGCAACAGCCAGGTGAGAACCAGGTTGGTGATCGATACCCGGTCAGCGACCTTCAGGAGGTTGCGGTGTCCGGCTACGTACCCTAGGAGAATGACAAAAGCCACAGGGACCAGAGTAGTGAGAATTGTTTGAACCATCGATTCAAGCACGCCAATTTCTGTATTTGGGCAGCAAGTGAAGGGCAACCCAGTTCTTCGTCACGCCCCTCCGTGTGTACGGCCTCGCCGGTCGGCACAGTAAATCTCGCTGCCGATCACCGCGCCCTTCTACTGACATCAGAGGACTCTCATTCTTCATTCATCGACAGCTCGGATCTAGGTGTCGAATTGATGGCCAGTGAAATGCACGCGTCATTCCATCCGGAAAGAAGCCCGGGACACGCAGACTGCTTTCCGCCGCGAGGGGGCAGCGCAAGTCAGTCTCAGGTGTGCGCTAATTATCGACCGGAGTGTTCTCACTTCGACAAAAGAGTGTCGGAGGGCGAACACGGGACACCATCTACCTATTGATTCTTGCTTGCCGGCATGGGTTCTCAGCAAACTCGCCTTCATAACCCGCAGCTTGTCACCGCGAACCCTTTGGCGCATAGCTTGCTCCACTAATTCGCAAGACGGGACGATGACTACGGAATTCGAGTTCTCGACTATGCGTCCGCAAGATGCTCCTCACGAGATTGAAGACGTGTGGAGGCTGCTTGCGGACCGTCAACTGGAACTCGATACGCGGGTCGAGATATTTGTATTGTGTCGCACAAAAGGCCGACTGATCGCCTGCGGGGGCCTGGATCGCAAAGTCATCAAGTGCGTTGCCGTGGCACCGGAGTACAGCGGGCAATCCTTGAGCCTCCGCCTGGGCAGTGAATTGATCGCGCTCGCAGCCGCAAGGGGTCAGTTTCACCTCTTTCTGTATTCCGCGCCCTATAACCGGGAACTGTTTCAGGGCTGGGGATTCTATCCCTTGGTTGAAGTTCCCCGCCTGGTTCTGCTCATGGAGAACAGCCCCGTAGCTATCCAAACCTATTGCGACTCACTTCGCTCGAAAAGGCGGGCGGGGAATCCGATTGGCTGTGCCGTCCTGAATGCAAATCCGTTTACGTTGGGCCATCGATTCTTGTTAGAACGAGCCGCGGCCCAGTGCGAATGGATGCACGTGTTTGTGGTGCAGGAAGATGCCTCGACATTCTCTTATTCTGAACGTTTTGCTCTCGTGGCTCAGGGAATCCAGGGAATCCGCAGGCTTACCCTCCATGAAGGTTCCGATTACATCATCTCGCGCGCGACCTTCCCCGGGTATTTCTTGAAAGACAAGGTGGTGGTCGACCACAGCTGGGCTGGCATCGATCTGCTGCTCTTTCGCGAGCATATTGCGCCGGCGCTTGGCATCACTCACCGCTTCGTCGGGACTGAACCTCTCGACACGATCACCAGCAATTACAACGTGGACATGAGGAATTGGCTGCGAGACGCGCCGTCCGGCGCGCCAGCGATCAGCGTCGTTGAGGTACCGCGCGCCTCGATCAATGGCCGTCCTATCTCAGCTTCGGCCGTAAGAAAACTGCTGGCCGAAGGAGATTTCGACGCCATTCAGAGATTGGTACCTCCAGGCACATTGAAATTCCTGCAGACGAAGTACGCGGCGGCACTTGCTGCGGGAGGAGTGGAACGAGCATGAAAATCACAAAACCGGCAATTGCCGGAACCCTGGAATCCAGTGACCTAATGGTCAAAGTTACCCCCAACCAGAACGGAATGCTGGAGGTCGTAGTTCGCAGCGAGGTCATCAAGCAATTCGGCAAGCAGATCAGGCGAGTCATCGACGACACACTCAGCAAGCTGGAGGTCAGCGAAGGCACGGTAGTTGTCGAAGACAAAGGCGCCCTGGACTATGCCATCCAGGCAAGAGTTCAGGCCGCCGTATTGCGTGGGGCTGGTTCGGAAAAACTGAATTGGGAGCAACTGTCATGAATGCTCGTCGAAGCATGCTCTTTGTACCGGGCGACAATCCCGCCATGCTGAGCACGGCGTTTGTCTACCAGCCCGACTCCGTCATGTTTGACCTGGAGGACGCTGTCTCAGCGCGGGAGAAAGATTCGGCACGGCTCCTCGTGTTCCATGCGCTGAGTCTCCCCGCATATCGAGACATCGAGAAAGTGGTCCGCATCAACCGGCTCGATTCCGAATACGGCCTCAAAGACCTCGAGGCAGCGATCCGGGGCCGAGCTGATGGGATTCGCTTGCCAAAAACCGACAGCGCCGACGAGATCCACGAACTCGAATCGCATGTGGACCGACTGGAAAAGGAATGCGGCCGCCCAGTGGGCGAGACCAAGCTGATCGCGGCAATCGAGTCCGCTTCGGGCGTGGTCAACGCACTGTCGATCGCAACCGCTTCACCGCGCATGATCGCCATCGCACTTGCAGGGTTTGATTATCTGGTGGACATGCAGACTAGCCGCAGCGGGGGATCTGAGCCTGAGTTGTTTTATGCGCGAGCTGCTTTGCTACACGCCGCCCGTGCAGCGCGTATTGATGCATTCGATGTCGCATACGGCAACGTTGATGACGACGAAGGCTTCTTGCGCGAGGTCCAGATCGCCAAGCAGTTGGGCTTTAACGGGAAATCTCTCATTCACCCCAGGCAAGTCTATCTCCTGCATCGGGCATACGCGCCGACGGAAAAGGAACTGGAGCACGCGAAAAAAGTGCTTGCGGCCGCCGACGCCGCGCACCGCAACGGAAAAGGCGTGGTTTCTCTGGACGGCAAAATGATCGATCCCCCCGTGATCAGAGAAGCCGAAGAGGTCTTGCGCCGCGCCGACGTTGCATAAACGAACCCGTGATTGGAAGGACTGCATATGCGCACTGTGATTGAGCCGCCCTCAACGCAAGATTCACCCGTCAGCATCCTGCCGGAGTTTGGTGGAGCTTACAAGAACACTCCTTATCTCGCGGACCGCGAGAAAAAGCTGCACCGCAAGCTGTGTAGCTCGCTCGAGGAGGCGATCCAACGCTCTGGCTTGCAGGATGGCATGACCATCTCGTTTCATCACGGCTTCCGAGAAGGGGACAAAGTCATCAATACGGTTGTCGGAACCTTGGCGAAGTTGGGTTTCAAAAACCTTACGCTCGCATCCAGTTCGCTGCTGAACTGCCATGATCCCCTGGTCGAACACATAGCGAGCGGTGTAATCAACCGGATCTACAGCTCTGGCTTGCGAGGCAAGCTGGGGGAAGCCATCTCCAACGGTCTGATGAAAGTGCCAGCCCAGATCCACTCCCACGGCGGGCGGGTTCATCTCCTCCAGAGCGGCGAACTAAAAATCGACGTGGCGTTTCTCGGTGTCTCCTGCTGCGACGAATTTGGCAACGCGAATGGGTCGCGGGGAAAGCTGAGCTGCGGATCCCTTGGCTATGCGAAGGTCGACGCGCAATATGCGCGAAATGTGGTGTTGCTCACGCCAGAGATCGTCCCATTTCCGAATTATCCGGCCAGCATTTCGCAGGATCGCGTGGACCTCATCGTGCAGATGGATGACATCGGCGATCCTTCGCTCATCGGCGTCGGCGCCGCCCGAGCAACAAGAAATCCGCGGGAGTTGCTGATCGCACGGCGGGCCGCGGACGTGATCGTTCACTCCGGCTATTTCAAGGAGGGCTTCTCCATGCAGACGGGGTCCGGTACCGCTTCGACCGCGGCCACTCGATTCCTTGAAGAGCGTATGTCAGCCCAGAAAGTCACGGCCAGCTTCGTGCTCGGCGGCATCACCGGCGCCATCGCGGACCTGCACGAGAAGGGCCTGGTGAGGGCGGTCGTGGACGTGCAATCCTTCGATAGCGATGCCGCGAAATCTTTGCGCACGTCCGAGGCTCACCTCGAAATCTCGGCAAATGAGTATGCCAACCCCACATCAAAAGGCGCTTACGTCGATCACGTCGATGTGGTGATACTTAGCGCGCTTGAAATCGATGTCGATTTCAACGTGAACGTGATTACGGGATCTGACGGCGTCATCCGTGGCGCGTCGGGAGGACATTGCGACGTAGCCGCCGCTGCCAATCTCGTCATAGTTGTTGCACCCCTGGTTCGGGGCCGAATTCCGACCGTCGCGCGCCGCGTGGCCACCGTGATTACGCCCGGCGAGTCCATCGATGTCTTGGTGACGGACCACGGAATCGCCGTAAACCCCAAGCGTCCGGAAGTGGAACAGCGGCTGCGCGATGCTCATTTGCCGGTGATGACCATCCAGGAACTGCGCCAGCGAGCCGTGGCCCTGACAGGTGAGCCTGAGCCCCTCGAATTCACCGAGCGCATCGTCGGAGTCGTGCGCTATCGGGATGGCAGCGTGATCGACATCGTCCGCCAGGTCAAGAACTGATGCATCATGCCCTGGGCCAAGTTGAAGTCAGCCTCGACGAAATGCTGATCGCGAGGGAGGAGCGCGCGGCTCGCCAGGCTGCAGCGCTTGCCCAATTTCGGGCGCCTCTCGTCTCCATCACGATCGTGATGCCGGGTCCCGTCAAAGATGGCGGGCTGCCACGACGTGTATTGGAGGTGGCGCTCGAGCAGATGGACTCGCTGATCAGCGCTCGCAACTGGTCTCTACTCTCGCGGGAGGTCTTCTGGCAGTTCACCGGCCCGGAAGCAATCTATGTCGTGGATGTAGAACCACAAGTCTTAAAGTCGGCCACCATCGCCCTGGAGGAGCATCACCCCATCGGCAGGCTTTGGGATCTGGACGTAATCACAACCAGGGGAGCCGGCCTGTCGAGGTTTCAACTATGGAGGCCGGCCCGGCCGTGCCTTCTGTGCCATCGGCCCGCGCGCGAGTGCAGCCGCTCGCGCCGGCATTCGCTGCCGGAGCTGATGAAACAAATTCGAAGGATGGTAGACCATTTTGATCTGCACCCATGAAGTTAGTAGCGCAAACTGCGTTCCAATCTCGCAGACCGCTGGTAGAACGCTGGCTTTAATCGGAGACTACGCGACTGAGGCCCTGCTGACAGAGCTGATGCTGACGCCAAAACCTGGCCTCGTGGATCGACGAAACTCAGGTGCGCATCGAGACATGAACATCTCGACATTCCTAACTAGTGCGCGCGTACTCTCGACCTGGTTTCCGCGCTTTGTCGAGATCGGCTACCGCGCCGCGCAAACTCGTGCGCGCGATTTCCTGCCTGTCGTACGTCCCGCCGGTCTACTCTGCGAAGAAGAGATGTTTGGCGCAACAAAGGGTATCAACACACACAAGGGAGCAATTTTTTCGCTAGGCCTTTTGTGCTCTGCGGCTGGGCGTCTTTTGGCGAACGGAATTACCTTGAATCGTGGCCGAATCTGCAGGGAGGTGGCCGGCATCTGCGAGGGCCTGGTGAGTCGCGAACTCCGCACCAACAAGGCGGGAGCAACGGCTGGTGAACGACTTTTCCACCTCTACGGAATGGCTGGCGCCAGGGGCGAAGCCGCCTCGGGGTATTGCGTCGTGCGTTCACTTGCACTGCCTCTTTACCATCGTTTGCAGGCAAACGGCGCCAGCGAGGAGATAGCACTTTTGCAGGTACTGTTACATCTGCTCGCTTTCAATACCGATACAAATCTGGTCTCACGCGGGGGGCTCGCTGGCCTTAATTATGTCCGGGAATACTCCCGCCGGTTGCTACTCGACGGAGGCGTTCTCGCGCCCGACGGTCTGAAGAAGATGGCGGCGTTCGATGACGATCTGATCGCACGCAACCTCAGCCCAGGCGGTAGCGCGGACTTGCTTGCAGTGGCTGTTTTTCTGGGTCGGTTCCAGGAGGAGGCGCCTTGACTCCCCTGACCGAGGACACCCAGCAATACATAAGGGGCCTGATCCATCCATTCTGGCGCAAGCGGCAACAATCCCGCGGGGAGATTGAATCCTAGACACAGACATCTCGAACCCAGCTCTCAGCTTGCGCGAAGTCGTGGAATGGGCGTACGACGCACACATCCTCCACCAGGGCCTCCAGCATACGCATGACACCGAACGCGATTGGGCTGGAAACGACTACTGCGGTTGGGCCGAGGTAATGCTGAAGCGAGAACGAGCGCAGAAGCTCCACAATATCCCGCACTTCTGATGGCGAAAGCTTGATCCACGCATGGCGAGCATCGATAAGTTCGCGGAACGTGAGGGCCGAATCTCTTTGCTCGCTCGACAAGTGTTCGCGGACGTCCGCCGCCGACACCATGCCTTCGGCGACAGCTGTCACGAGGCGCTGCTTTATATCGACACTGTAGCCAAGGCCTGATTTGTGGGGGACAATCCTGGTCCAAACATGGCTCTTGCCGTCTTTGAGAGCCTGAATCAGCCAGCCATTCAGCCCCCCATCGGACACCAGTTCGGCCCCGCCGATCATCATCTCGCTGAGCAAAGAGTTGGCGCTCTCGTCAATGTGGATCACATCGTTAAGGTCGCAAATAATCTTCCTGCCAGCAGCTTGCGAGCGACATGTCTCCCATACTCTCCGCAACTCTTCAATCCAGGTCCCTGTGAGGTTTCCGCTGAGTGTAATGCGCTGTTCGATTGGCGTGTCCGCAATCGTGATTTTCAACATAGGAGTGCCTCACCCCTTGGTTACTCTCCAGCGTGCTCCCGATGGTTCGCCAGCACACTTTGGAGACTCGAAATTGACCGGCCCGGCGTCTTGGTTCATTGCGCGCTGGGGCGCTGAATGCAAGTGTGGCGTCGGTCCCACAGAAACCCAAGCGAGTGAAGGATAATCGCGTCTCCGATCGTCAATTCGGCGGGAGAGACGACAATCTTGCGTGCGTAGCAAACAGCCGGATTAAGTGTCTGACACCAGATCTCGTGGCGGATGATGCCCTCACAGTGTTCACAAGCTGCTTGTGCGTTGTACACGTTGGTGTGATACGACCCTACGTTGCCGTCAGACATTTCACTCCTCTCCCGGGCCTGGATGCGTCGATGTAGTCGTGCAGCTCGTCTCTGGCGCTCGCCAGATCACCCAGTCCCGGACCAAGGCTGTAATTCGGACTACGGCTCGATCTTGGGAAGTGACGATGCCAGTTGCAGGTCGATCATCAGCTGAATACGTCGATCCAATTGATAAAAGAGCGCTGTGGTTTTGGCAGCCAGCACTCCGCGGAAGATCGGGATGTACTTCCTTCTCAATTCGGCTACCGATTGGTCGAGACTCACCCACTGGCTGACCGCGGTTTCAGCCTCGTCGTCGGTGAGGGCACCCCTGCTTTGCACGTTCTGCTTGATCAATGCATACTTGGTGCCGTTGATCTTGACCAGATCCGAGATGTATTGTTCGTAAATGGGCCAGAATTTCTCGGCCTCTGCGTCGGTTAATTTCAGATTGGCGGCAATGAACTGTTTTCTCTGCGAACGAATGTCCTTACGCAGCATCTGGATGTCTTCGTCCGTGATGGGCTGGAAATCGTCGTCGACGGGCTTACTGGTCACCCTGGTGGCAACACCTTGAGCGCAAGCCGTGCTGTGAGGGAATAACAACAATGCCGCCATTAAAAGGGCAAGCCCGAAAAGCGTATGCTTTGTCACGCCGATCTCTCCTCTAGCACCCTCGAGTTTGTACAGCAATCCAACTGCCACCCAGGGCCTACCCAAACGAGCCACTGCACTCGAAGTTGTCTAATGAGCAGGGTCCAAGTATTTCCTTTCCCTTGAGGATCGTGCGTGTGTCTGTCAATTGTGCCTGGAGCACCCGGATGTAAGCGATTTGCGTCGCAAACACCGATGGCGGGAAGCGCCAGCATGTCTGCGAAATACATGCGTTGAGTCAGCCAATCGACACCAAGAGGAAGCTTTCGTCACTCTGGTGGCAACTCAACAACGCAACTACGCGGGACACCAGCAGTATCTCGTTGCAAGTCATCTCCTTTAGAGCGTAACGACGCATGGTCTGAGTGGCAAGGCTCGTGCAACCTCCTGGGCGAGGTTGCACGAGGCTGTGTCTAAAACAATTCTTGTCGTCGATGACCACGCTCCCAATCGGGAGCTCACCATGCTCGACTGCTGCTGAAGATCGCCTCAAGAATCTGAGCCTGGATACTCAATCCGTATCCAGCCGAAGAGAGTGGGGCAGTCGTTGCTCTACGTTAGGGAGCTTGGTTTCTCTTCCTTCGAACCGGTCTGGACCAACGTGAGTGACAAAGATGCTCTTTAGCTTTCCGGAATACGCGCACATGAGCGAAGCCTTGTGCGGCCTGAAATGCCTGCAACAGGGACGGTTCTGCATCACACGTCGCCAGAATCAGGAATTGCACGCCACGGTGCAAAGCCCGGTCTCTGGTGAACAGTGCTTCATCCTCGGTACCATTGCTCCTCCAGAACACCAGATGGCATCGATGCTATTGCTGGCACATACCCTCAGGAAAGAAGGCGCCAAGCGCATTACCGGGATCCTTCCTTACCTCGCATATGCGCGCGAGGATCATCTTATTAAGCCCGGTGAGAGTTTCACCACAGCGTGGGTGGGTGCTGTCTTGAAGGCCTCCGGATTTGACGCGATATGGACGGTTGATGTGCACAGCGAACGCGACAAAGAAATATTTCCCGTGGCCCTGGAGTCGTTTTCTCCGGCAGCCTTGTTCGCTGAATGCATAAAAAAACTTGGACTCACCGGCGCAAGCGTGGTTGCCGCCGATGAAGGCGCCATTCCTCGCTGTCAGGCTGTGAAGTCCGCGGCCGGTATGACATCCGGGGAGATCGTTTACTTCGATAAACGCCGTACCGACAACGGGATCATCCACTCCGGTCCGATCGGTAAGGTGGGATCCCGTGCTGTCATCGTCGATGACATTCTCGATACGGGTGGGACTCTAGTCTCTGCTTGCAAAGGACTCGCGCGCGTCGGGGCAGAGGAACTCTACATTTTCGTCACACATGGATTATTCACTGGGCAATTGTGGCGGGACCTCTGGTCTCTTCCGGTGAAACACATTTTCCGCACGGACACGATCCCGGCCTGCACGAGCATTCACGATTCGAGGATTACGACGCTGGCGGTCGGCCCGTTGTTGTGCGAAAAGCTCGCATTTCTCGACATCGATTAGCACCATCAGAACGATAGGCGCTTAAAGATGGTTTCCGGAATCAGTTGGACGGCCGTCATGATATAGCGCCAGACTCCTGGAGTGTAGAGGACATCCGGAGAGCGGCGTTCGACGGTGCGCACGATGTCGTGCCCCACCTGCTCGGGATCGGCGAAGCGCGCGGCGTTGGGGATCCGATCGGTCATGGGGCTCTGCACTGGTCCAGGCTTGATGGTGATAACGCGGACGTCAGCGGGATGGAGGCGGCTGCGCAAACCCTGAAGGAAGAGGGAGAGACCACCTTTAGCCGAACCGTAAACATAGTTGGAGCGGCGCCCTCGGTCCCCGGCAACGGAGGTGATGGCGGCGAGGCATCCCGTGCGCCGCCGTTCCAAATCGGAAGCAAACAGCGTGAGGATTGCGGCGGCGCTGACAAAGTCTACTTGCAACTCCTCGAGGAGAATGTCAACTGAGGCTTCGGAATCTCTCTGGTTGTGCATGGAGCCGTAAGCGAGGAGCACCGTATCAAAGGTCGGGAAAGCGCGTCGCGCATAGGCGAAGATGCCGGCATGTTGCTCAATGGAGGCTAAGTCAGCAGAATAAGTTAGGACTTCTCGTGCGCCTCGAACCAGTAAGTCCGCTCGGATTTCAGCGAGTCGCTGTGGGGAGCGAGCTACAAGCAGTAACTCGCAGGCCCGGCTTGCCATCAACCGCTCGACTTCGAGCGCGATGCGCGAAGTGGCGCCGAGGATGATGACCTTTTCCATGGTCGGTGCGTTCATGGCTGCGGTCGATGTCGCAGCAGCACCTGGAGGGTTGGCTAGCGTGACGATGGTCATTGCGCTCCCGTAACGCGCCGCCAGAATGAGGAGGACATCTTCGGGTCTATATACGGAACAATGCTGCGCCACCGTGGGAACGAGGCTTCAAAGAGTGCTGGACTCATGCGGGCATCTTTGGCGGGGTAGAGCGCTCCGCCGCTTTGCTGGACGACTTCATCAAGTGACCGCATCAGTTTGAGCGTGCGCTCGCCGCGCATGGCGAAGTCGAGCGCGATGGTGAGTCCCGGGCGCGGGAACGAGAGCATGCCGGCTGGAGCCGCCGAGCCGAATTGCTTCAACACGCCTAAGAAAGAGCCCATACCGGAGTGCGCGATGCGATCAAGCAACTCCTCGAAGGCTTCGAGCTTACGCTCCGGAATAACGCACTGATATTGCAGGAAGCCTTGTTTGCCGTAGAGCAGGTTCCATTGCCGAATGGAGTCAAGCGGGTAGAAAAAGGTGTCGTAAGAAATTACCCCGGCGCCTTTCTTGAATGCGTGAATTCCATAGTAAGCGGTGTTGAAGGCTCTTACCGAGTAGCGATTGAGCATCCATTCCGGCAGCGCAAAGGGCAGCTTCGGGCCGCGCCTGGGACGGAATTTCTTACCGCGATCAGCGGCATGGTTGCCGCGAAAGAAGATGCCACGCGGGTTTTTCCCGGCAAAACAATCGAGCCAGGCGACGGTGTACTCGAAGCGGCCATCGCTTTCGCGACTGAGATCTAGAAATGATTGCAGGGTGTGGAAGGGCACCAATTCAGCGTCAATCCAGGGCCCGGCGACGCGTTTGAGTTGGAAGTCTGCCCGGGCGATCACTCCGGTCAGACCGAGACCGCCGATGGTGGCGTGCAGCATGTCGAAATTTTGTTCGGAATTGCAGATGACCAAACCGTCATTCGAACGATGCAGCTCGATTTGGCGAACGTGCGCACCGAAAGTTCCAGCACAATGATGGTTTTTGCCGTGTACGTCGTTGGCAATCGCTCCGCCAACGGTAACGAAGCGGGTGCCGGGGGTAACGGGAAGAAACCATCCCTTAGGAAGGAACACGTCGATAATATCGGCCAGGCTGACGCCGCCTTCGCAGCGCAGTACGCCGGTGGATTCGTCGAAGCTGAGGATGCGGTTGAGACGACCGCAGTCAATCAATCCGCGGTCGGCGTTGAGGCAAGAATCGCCGTAGCTGCGTCCAAGGCCGCGGGGGAGCACGGAGCTAGGTACGGCGGCATTGAGAATTTCCGGGACCTGGTCGTTCCATGCCGGCTTGTGAACGCGGCAGTGCGCGATTTTTGGATAACGGCCCCACGAGAGAATCTCCTCCCTGGCCGGCGTGGCCGCGGGTTGTCTGCGTGCGGCTGATTGTCTGGGCATACGATGTTTGGTTATCAGCGCCCCTGGGTCGGTATCGATACTTCCTGTTGCAGCGTGAAGTCGAGCAAGGTCTCACTCGGCACATTCACTTGGTCTCCCTTGGTGATTGTTTCCGACCCTGCGCCGAGCCCACCGCCGGCGCCGGCGCCGATCGCCGCTCCTTTCCCGCCGCCGGCCAGGGCGCCGATGATTGAGCCCACCGCCGCTCCACCGACCGTTCTCTTCGCAGTGCTGGCCCCGCGCGACTTGCCGGTCAACTCATATTCTCCCGTCACCAACGGCACTGTCTGTCCGTTCACCACAATTCCCGTTAGCTCCAGTTGGAGTTCCGATCTGCCGGTGAATGTCCCTGACTTCTTCGACTCCGCCAGCCGACCATAAACGTCGGCCCCCTTGGCTACTACCACATTCCCATCCACCATTAGCGGTTCTTCTAGGGAAGCCTGAAAGCGATCTCCTGCATGGTTCTTAGTAGAATCGATGCGATCGATGGTGCGAACAGAAATATGAGTTCCTGCCGGGATGGTGACATAGGCAGTTGTTTTTGTGGCAGCTGCCGCTGCCGGTTCGTTGGGAAGCGAACTATCCGGCCGCGTCGGCCAGTCGCTGGCAGCCGTTTCGGAATCAAACTTGAGCCAAGCGACGTCGGCAATGTTGTACGTCTGCGCCGACGAGCCGACCTGGAATCTGATTTCACTCTCGGTTCCACTTATGAACTTTCCCTTGATCAGGCTGCCGTTCTTCATCTCCAGAGAATCCGCCTTCGCCATCGACACCAACAAGCACACTGTGACCAACCCGCAACTCAGCTTGCCCTTCATTAGGTTATCCTCTGCAATTCTGCAATTCGTTTTCCTTGCTCACAATCAATTAGCCGGGGCGGCCTTGGCTCCTTGAAAGGGAAAGAGTCAAAGAAGGCGGCGTGGATTGGCCGCCCCATCTTGGCTTTCGGTTTGCCTGCTAGTCCCCGATTTTTTCCTTCTCCGCTGCCAGTTCCACACCGCTTCCTTGTTTCGGTCCATTGCGATCCACCAGCCTTGCGAAATCGGGGCTATTGAACGGATAGACTTGGGCCGATTCTTGCCCCGTAGAGCTCAGTGTGAGGTCCACGCGTCGGTTGTAGGCCAGGACAATGTTGCCTAGTTTCTTGATGACCTTTTCCCGCTGTTCAGCACTTAGGGTCGTGTCCGCGTCCAACAGTTGTTTGACTTGATCGTCGGTCAGGTTGTTTTCCTTGCCAAATGCTTGGGTGTCAATATTGGCTTCGGGCACTCCTTGTTCGACCAGGAATCGTTTGGCCAGTTCTGCCCGCCGCTCCGAGAGAGGCTTGTTGTAGGCTTGCGGTCCGCGCCGATCGGCGTGCCCCGAGAGCATCAGGTGAGCATCCGGCTTGAAGGTAAGATATTTCTTGAACTCGTCCGCAATGCTCTTAAGCGTTTCCTGTTCGCTCGGCAATAGGGCCGCCTCAGACTTGAGTGTCCTGGGCCGATCAGTCGGAAAGTAAACGCTCCGCATCACCAGCGCGCCCGGTTCAATAGTGCCCACAATGTGCAAGGCAACAGTTTGAGTTTCTGTTCCGCCGCAGTCATTGGTGGCTTTCAATGTGTAATTGACCGTCTCATTCACTGATCCTGGGTCGGTCTTTTGGGGTGTGATCGTTAAAGTGCGGCTCCCGCTGGGATCGACCATACCCAGTGAATCGATCGACACGTTGGAAGCGTTCGTGGCTGTCCAGTTCAGTACTGTACTGTCGTCGTCGATGACCTTGTCCCCCACCCGCTTGTAGTGGATCTCGGCCGGTGAGAGTTCCAGATTTGTCCGAATTGCGCTGTTTACGTTGACCGTCGTGCTGGAAGTCGCCGTTCCACCAGGCCCCACAGCCGTGAGTTGATACGTGGTGGTCTGTTTGGGCTGGACCGTTTGATCCCCGGAGGCCGCGACTGGCCCCACCGGATTGATTTCAACCTGCGGAGCATCGGTGGAAGTCCACTTCAGCTGCGACGTATCTCCGCAGTTCAGTTGTGCGGTAGTGGCCGACAGCTCCGCGGTTGGTTTCGCGACAGCCACAGTGGCGCTTGCGACACCTGCGTGGAAACGCGGTACTGCGGCGAGTTTCTCTCCGCGCTTCCATCGAACCGTCTTACTGACACCTTTGGGAATCTTCACGATCACGCGCTCATTGGCAGCAGCGGTGACCGAACCTGACCACACGTCCTTGTCTCCGTGCTGTACGGTCATTTCGTATGTGCCCGGCGGAACGACTAGTTCCTGCTTCCACCACCACAGGTCGAAGTTAAGTTCGTCGCCATGGCCGACGACAAATTCGGGCGTCTTGCCATTCAGAAGCACCGCGTCCCTCGGTGCTCCCTTGATCGTCACGGCACCGAATGGCCCTGAGACCTTCCCTCCAGCCGCTTCCAGAGCGACTTCGAGATCGGTTGTCTTTCCCGGCGTGATGGTGACGGTCCGGGTGACCGGTTGATAGCCATAGTTGACCAACTCAACTTTGTGCTCGCCGGCGCTGAGGCGGAAAGAGTGGTGTTTGCTCGCTTCACTGATCGCACGGCCGTCCAGGTAGACGTAGGCCTGTTTAGGGGTAACATGAAGTTTCAATTCGCCATTCTGCGCAAATGTCGAAATCCCGACAACCACCACGAACAGCGCAGTGGACGCAAGCAAGCGGGACACTTGGCCTTTATATCTCATGGGTGCTCTCCATTCTTTCGCGGCATCCCTCTTTGCAGAGGAATCTGGCCTGCCATTCTGCAAGCTGCAGCCCTGTACCACACACGACCGCAAACTTGCCGTGAGTGTCAGACTTCGTCCGGCTACCCGTACTGGCAGACACTTCGCTCAGCATCTACAAAGCAACCGTCATGCCAAACACAGACCAAGACAAACATTCCAAGCCGGTAGGGTGGACAGTGCATGTATGCCATGCGGATGCGTTAAATGCAGGTGCAGCATGACGGACATCCCTGTTCGCAGAGAGACTTATCGGACTGCATCTCCTTCGGCGACATGAAGGAGCCCTGCCCTGCCTCGGGCAAAGCCCGCAAAAGGGCAGGGGCGGTGACTACCTCGTGGATTGGCATGCCTGCCGCCGTAAAAGCGATCGAGGAAACCTCGATCCGCCGCGAGTGGTCCATTTAGAACGGCCAGCCTGAACTGCTGAACATGTGTCAGCTGGTAGACACTTGTACGCCGGTAAGGCGAAAACATCACGCAGTTTCGACTTTCTGATCAGGCCGGGAAGCCCCGTCGTTCGGGTCGCGGCTGCAATTTACTCTTCGGAAACGAAATGCTTTCCCGTCTCATGAACTTGGTTCGAATTGGAACCTTGAGTGCACACAGAAAGCACTTGATGGCCGGACTGAACAGCATTCCGCCAGACCTTTCGTCGGCTCCGACGATGCCGAGCAGTCTCGTCAACCCCGATGCTGTGGAACCCGTTTCTAAACAACAGATCACGATATCTTCGGCGCCCGCCACTCCGTTGCCGCCACTGGTCGTGGATCTCGACGGTACGCTCTTAGAAACGGATATGTTGCTCGAGTTGCTCTTCTGCCTGTTGCGGCAAGCACCGTCCGCTGCATTTTGTCTGCCTCTCTGGTTGCTTAAGGGGAGAGCAAACTTAAAGCATCAAATTGCCAAGCGGGTACGGCTCGACGTCGCATCGCTCCCGTATCGAGCAGCCCTTCTCGAACAACTCCGGGTCGAGCATGGGAAGGGCCGCTCCATTGTTCTCGCGACGGGCAGCGACGAGCGACTCGCCCGGCAGGTTGCAGACCATCTGCAGATCTTCGATTCCCTGCTGGCCAGTGATGGGAACATCAATCTCACCGGAGAACGCAAACGAGAGCGTCTCGTAAGGCAATTTGGCGAGAGAGGCTTCGATTATGCCGGCAACAGCAACATTGACCTTGCAGTGTGGTCTTCCGCGAGAAACGCGATTGTGGTCAGTCACAGCCTCCGCCTGTTGCGAGCGGCCGGAAAAGTGGCAGAGGTCGAGAGCGTATTCGACGACAGGCGCCCGAGCCTCGCCGAATATTTGAAAGCCTTGCGTCCTCAGCAATGGGTGAAAAACTTTCTGGTGTTTGTGCCTCTCCTTGCGGCCCACCGTTTCTACGAACCGGCGCTGATGGAAAAGGCTATCCTCGCTTTCGCCGCATTCTGTTGCTGTGCGTCAAGCGGTTATCTCTTCAATGATGTCCTGGATTTGGCGGCAGACCGCCACCACCCAACGAAACGCCTGCGACCGTTTGCGTCAGGACGATTGCCGCTTTCTTACGCCCTTGTCATGATTCCAGCCCTGCTTGTTCTGGGCTGTGTTCTGGCCGGGTTCGGTTCGCGATCTGTAGTCGGATTTGTGCTGCTTTATTCCGCGCTGACCCTTACTTATTCTCTCTACATAAAAAAGGTGGTCCTCCTGGACGTCCTTGTTCTGTCCGGTCTCTATACATTACGGATCATGGCAGGCGCGATGGCAGTCGCGATCTGGCCATCGGAGTGGTTGTTGGCATTTGCCGTGTTCCTGTTTGTCAGCCTGGCGTTTGTGAAGCGTTATGGCGAACTCGTAGTCATGCGGAACGTCGACGGAGATCACGCCAAAGCACGCAGCTATGAAATCAGCGATGCCGAGTTGCTGGCTTCCAAGGGAACAGCCAGCGGGTATATGGCGGGTTTAGTGCTCGCGCTCTACATCTCAAGCAGCACAGCCAAGGCTCTTTATAGTAGACCTGAGTTCCTGTGGTTTCTATGTCCGTTGCTGCTCTATTGGGTGGGTTATCTGTGGCTGATGGCTCATCGCGGGAGGATGATGGATGATCCCCTTTTATTCGCGCTGCACAATCGAACGAGTCTGATTTTGATCACACTAATGTGTGGGACGGCGTTGCTGGCTGCCTAGCATGCGAACCAAGTGCATACGCGCCCGAGGGGCAAGGCGGCGTTCACGACAACCTCACTGGTTCGGCAACTTTTCGTGCACTTGTCTGTTGCGGCGAGGCTTGTTGCTTATTGCACGAAATGAGGATTCCACAGGAATCAGCGGCAAGCTTGGGAGATCCTTACTTGCCCTGGCGGCTGCGAGCCTCGGCATCGTGCTCGCAGGGCAAGGCCTCGACTCTATGAGCCAGGAAGCCGCCGCGGCAAGAAACCAAGCGGCGGAATATGCAGCGGCGAAGCCGAAGTCCATCCTGGAGCTACAGCAGTTTCGAC
>Ga0335082_10000650_pt1 | contig 36119 bp, 42 predicted proteins | sample Lox_Sample_41_FD_206718 | JGI IMG/M metagenome (GOLD analysis project Ga0335082, IMG submission 206718) | Soil microbial communities from Loxahatchee National Wildlife Refuge, Florida, United States - Lox_Sample_4.1 | ecosystem: Environmental > Terrestrial > Soil > Wetlands | place: USA... | reverse complement strand
CGTCGAGGTCACCCTGCTGGAGGCGGCCGAGCTGCCGCTGCTGCGGGTACTCGGCCCCGAGGTCGCCCGCGTCTTCGCTGGCCTGCACCGCGAGCACGGCGTGGACCTGCGGTTCGGCGTTCAGGTGAGCGAGATCACCACCGCGGGCGGCCGGGCCAGTGCTCGGGTCGGCGTCGGGCTGGCCGACGGCAGCCACGTCGCGGCGGACGCGATCGTCGTCGGCGTCGGGATCACGCCGAACACCCGGCTGGCCGAGGCGGCAGGCCTGCAGGTCAGCAACGGGGTCGTGGTCGACGCCGGGCTGCGGTCCGCCGATCCGGACATCTTCGCCGCCGGGGACGTGGCCAGTGCCCTGCACCCGGGGCTCGGCCGGCACATCCGGGTAGAGCACTGGGCCAACGCGCTGAACCAGCCGCAGACGGCGGCCCGGTCCATGCTCGGCCAGGACGTCGCCTACGACAAGGTTCCGTACTTCTATACCGACCAGTACGACCTGGGCATGGAGTACGCGGGCTACGTCGAGCCCGGCGGCTACGACCAGGTCGTGTTCCGCGGCGACGTGGACCGGCGCGAGTTCATCGCCTTCTGGCTGGGCGAGGGGCGCGTCCTGGCCGGCATGAACGTCAACGTCTGGGATGTCAACGACGCGATCCAGGCCCTCGTCAGCGACGGCCGCCCGGTGGATCCGGCCCGCCTGTCCGACCCCGGCGTGCCCCTGGAGGAGGTGGCCGGCTGAGGCTCAGCGGCCTGGGAGCTTGCCGCCCATCAGGCGCCTGAGCCGCAGGATCTCGGTGTCCCGTGCGTCGAGGACCGGCTCGACGACGTTCATCGCGGCGTGCACGGCGGTCTCCACGTCGCCGGAGATGCCGTAGCGGAGGAAACTGCGTCCCAGCGCCCGCCGGAGCCGTTCCGCGGTGACCGTCAGCAAATCGGGCGGTTCTTTACGCGGCCTGGCGGGATTGCCGGGACCGCCCGGGCGAGAATTCGGCCGCCGTCCGTGCGCGGGCGCCCTGGTGTCCTGGCGGCCGGACGGCGCGATCATGTCCGGGCTGTCCGGCACCGCGAACAACGGCGTCATCGCCCCGGGCTGCGGCTGAGTCGCAGGGCCCCGGGCGGCGCGCCGCCGCTTTGGTAGGGTCGGCTCCGGGAGCATTGGCGTGACCTTCCTGGCAAAGGATTGTCGTCTCAGCGCTAATGCTCCCTCTTTGTGGCCGTCATAACACAGATGTCCAGGTGGCACGGCGTGTCATCAATACTCCGCTCAGTGCTTTGTGCCTCTTTCCGGCCATATTCCGACGACAATTCCTATCGAATATTTGTGCGTACGAACGCCGTTCACGCGGTAGCCGGGCCGACTTCGCCGCGCCGCCCGATTTCCACGTGCGGGCGGGAAAGCCAGATCGCCCATTCCGCGCTGATCTGGCCGGCCGTGGTCAGCAGCGGCGGCAGGTGGTCGTTCATCAGCCGCTGCGTGGTCGTCTCGGCCGCGTGCACGGTGACGTTCATCGCGGCGCGGACGGCCCCGGTCCCGTCCCGGACCGGGACGGCGACCGAACGGACGCCGGGCGCGAGCTCCTCGTCGGCCAGCGCCCAGCCCCGCGCCCGCACCTCGGCCAGCTCGTCCCGCAACTGGTCGGCCGAACGGCCGATGTACGGGGGCAGCCCGGACCGGCTGGGCTGGGCCAGCGCGGCCGCTACCTGGTCCGGGGGCAGGGCCGCGAGCAGCACCTTGCCCTGTGAGGTCTGCGCCGCCGGGAAATGAGTGCCGATTTCCACCCGCAGCGCGATCAGCTTGGGCACCGAGACGCGGGCCACGTAGACGATGTCGGACCCGTCGAGCTGGGCCATGGACGACGACTCACCGGTGCGGGCCACCAGCGCTTCCATGTGCGGCCGGGCGATATCCCACAGGCCCAGCGAGCTGACGTACGCCATCCCCAGGCTCATCACCTTCGGGGTCAGCCCGAAGGTCCCGCCGGAGGACCGGACGAAGCCCAGCTCCTCCAGGGTCAGCAGCAGGCGGCGCGCGGTGGGACGGGTCAGCCCGGCCGCGGCCGCCACCTCGCTGAGCGACATGCCGCGGTGGTCCACGCCGAACGCGGCCAGGATGTCCAGCCCGCGCGCCAGCGCCTCGACGAAGTCCGGCCCCTTGCCGCGCCCGGCCATCCGCTCCCCTAGCCGTCCTCGCCGAACATGCTGCCCCGCGCGCCGTGCGTCGACTCGGACTTGAACTCGGTGTATTGGTACGGGTTGTCCAGCACCTCGCTGGACGGCGGCAGGTCCGGGTTCATCCCGGCCGCCCAGGCCTCCTCGCCGAGCTCGGACCTCAGGTAGCCGACGGTAGCCTCGACGGCGCTCCGAACCGCGGCGAGGTCGGCCCCGACCAGCCGGTTCTCGTACTTGACCACCCGGCCGTTGACCAGGACGGTGTGCACGTCGCCGCGCTGCGCCTGGAAGACGACATGGCCGTACGGGTTTACCAGCGGGAACGACACCGGCGAGGCGTCGTTCCTGATCAGCACCACGTCGGCCTTCTTGCCGGGCTGCAGGCTGCCCAGGTCGTCACGGCCTAGGGCGCGGGCACCGCCCCGGGTGGCCCAGTCGACGACGTGCTCGGCGCGTAGCTTGTGATGGGTGACAGTCTCGCCCTTCATGTGCGCCTCGAGGTGCTCGCGGGCCCGGTCGGCGCCGAGGGTCGTGCGCATGGCCGAGAACAGGTCGCCGCTCCACCAGACGCTGGTGTCCATGGACAGGGCGACCGGGATGCCGTGCCGGCGCACCTGCCAGGTGGGCGGGTAGCCCTGGCCCGCGCTCTGCTCTGATTCGGTCGATACCGAGATGGTGCCGCCGGTGGCGGCGATGCGCTGGTAGGAGTCGGTGCTCAGGGTGGCCGCGTGCACGTAGACCGTCTCCGGGGTCATGAACCCGTTCTCGTGCATCAGCCGGATGCCGTCGTCGTTGGTGGCTCCCCATACCCCGGCGTGGGTGGTGACGGCCAGGCCGAGGTCGCGGGCCACCTCGAACGCCGCCTTCTCCGGGAACGACGGGTCGCCGGTGACGTCGAATGCGATCTGGAACCCGAGCATGTCGTCTGCGACGTGCCGGTCGAAGAACGACCGGACGGCCGGGTCGGCGGTCCACTCCCACGGGCCGGCCTGGATGTTCCCGTAGGCCAGGACGAACCGCCCGGGCACGGCCCGGAGTGCGTCGAAAGCGGCCTCGGCGTGGTCGGGGGTGTGCAAGTTGTGCGACCAGTCCACGCTGGTGGTCACGCCGGCCTCAAGGGCTTCCCAGGCCGAGACGAGGTTGCCCGCACCGATGTCCTCGGGGCGGAACTTCCGGCCGTGCTCCAGGTAGTTCCAGACGAAGTACTGGGTCAGCGTCCAGTCGGCGCCGTAGCCGCGCATCGCCGTCTGCCACATGTGCCGGTGCGTATCGATCATTCCCGGCATCACGATGCCGCCGCTCGCGTCGATCTCGAGCGCGCTGTCGGGTGCCTCGAGCCGCGGTCCCACCGCGGCGATCCTGTCCCCGGTTACCAGCACGTCCGCGTCTGCGAGGATGGTGTGGGCGTCGTCCATGGTGAGCACCGTGCCACCGCGCAACACAACCGGGCGGCCCGCTGCCACCTCGTCGGGATTCGCCATCGAAGCCTCCGCGAGTTCTCTACGGACAAGCGTCCGCTATACGACCGTTCGGCATAACCATTGTCACTGTCGGCCAGCGGCGGTACGGCTGTCAAGCCACCCACCTGGTGGCCGGCCTTGACAGGCACCTTCGCGGGCCTAGGCTGGTCCGTACGCTGATCATGGACGGCTGTCCGCATGACGGACAGCCTGACGAAAGGACCGATCATACGATGTCGGTGGACCAGGCGGAAGGGCCGCTGGCCGGGCTGCTGGTGGCGGACTTCTCCCGGATCCTGGCCGGGCCCTACGCGACGATGCTGCTGGCCGATATGGGCGCGGAGGTGGTCAAGGTCGAGGGCCCGGGCGGCGACGACACCCGCACCTGGCAGCCGCCGGTCCGGGACGGTATCTCGACCTATTACCTCAGCGTCAACCGCAACAAGCGCTCGGTAGCGCTCGACCTGGGCGATCCCGGCGACCTGGCCGCGGCGCAGGAGCTCGCGCGGCGCGCCGACGTGGTCATCGAGAACTTCAAGCCGGGCAGCCTGGCCCGCTTCAAGCTCGACTACGACTCCGTCTCGGCCGCGAACCCGGCTGTCGTGTACGCCTCGATCAGCGGTTTCGGCAGCGGGCCCAAGGGCGCCGCGCTGCCCGGGTACGACCTCATCGTCCAGGCCACCTCCGGGCTGATGAGCCTGACGGGAGACCCGGAGGGTGAGCCGTACCGGGCCGGCGTGGCGGTGTTCGACGTGATCTCGGGCCTGCACGCCACCATCGGGATCCTGGCTGCGCTCAACCACAGGCACGAGACCGGCCGAGGCCAGCGCGTCGAGATCAGCCTGCTGGCCTCGGCCATGTCCGGGCTGGTGAACCAGACCGGCGCCTTCGTCGCGGGCGGGGTGGTGCCGTTCCGGATGGGCAACAGCCACCCGAGCCTGTTCCCGTACGAGCCGCTGCCGTGCTCCGACGGCGAGCTGATCATCACCGCGGGCAACGACATCCAGTTCCGCAAGCTGGCCGAGGTGCTCGGCCTGCCCGAACTGCCCGACGACCCGCGGTTCGGCCGCAACGAGGACCGCACGGCCAACCGGGATGAGCTGCGGCCGCTGCTGGTGGAGCGGCTGCGGACCCGGCCCAAGATGGAGTGGTTCCGCGAGCTGACCGCGGCCGGGGTGCCCTGCGGGCCGATCAACACCATCGACCAGGGCGTCGCGTTCGCCGACGAGGTGGGGCTCGATCCGGTCGTCGTCGTGGGCAAGGGGGACGAGGCGATGCCGTCGGTGCGCCACCCGATCAGGTTCTCCGCGACCCCGGCCAGCTACCGGCTGCCGCCCCCGTACCTGGACCAGCACGGCGAGGAGATCCGCCGCTGGCTGGCCGGACCGGTGGGCGCGCCCCGCGACCAGGAGACGGACGGATGAGCGAGTCGGCGGGGCCGTCCTTCCCCACCTCGCTCGGCACCTCGACGGCCGACCAGATCAGGCTGCTCGGGGAGGACCTGACGGCCGACCTGATGGGCAAGGTCAGCTTCGGCGAGCTCGCCTTCTGGCTGGTCACGCTGCGGCGTCCGACCCCGTCCGAGACCCGGGTGTTCGAGGCGGTGCTGGTGGCGCTGGCCGACCACGGGTTCACCCCGACCGCGATCGCCGCGCGGGTCACCTACCTGTCCGCCCCGGACTCGCTGCAGGGGGCGCTGGCCGCCGGGCTGCTGGGCGGCGGGTCCCGGTTCCTCGGCGTGACCGAGGACTGCGGGCGCTACCTGCACGACGTGCTCTCGGGGCTGGGCGGTGCGCTGCCGTCCTCCGAGGACGGGTGGGATGCGGTGGCGCTTTCGGCCGTCGAGCAGACCAAGGCGGCCGGGCGCTTCGTGCCCGGGCTCGGGCACCCGGTGCACAAGGTGACCGATCCGCGCACGCCGGTGCTGATCGGGATCGCGTCGGAAGAGGGCCTGCGCGGGCCGCACCTGCGGCTGTTCGAGGCCATCGGCCGGGTGCACGAGCAGGTGCTCGGCCGCAGGTTGCCGTTGAACGGGGCGGGCGTGTGCGGGGCCGCGCTGGCCGACCTCGGCCTGCCGGTCGAACTGCTCCGCGGCTTCGCCTTGCTGGCCCGCGCGGCTGGGCTGCTCGGGCAGATCGCCGAGGAGCGCCGCCGCCCGATCGGCATGGACGTGTACATGACCGTCGACCGCAACGCCGTCTACGTCGACCCCAACCCTTGACACCCCTTGATACCCCTTGACCGACTGAGAAGGGAGCAGCCGCATGGCTACCGTCGCCGCGGTCATCGCCTCGACCCACCACCCGTTCTACTACCGGGCCAGCACGTCGGCCGGCCCGGACCGGCCGCCCTTCGCCGACGAGTGGGTGGCCAAGATCGAGGCGTTCCGCCAGACGCTCACCCGGGCCGAGCCCGACGTCCTGGTCATGGTCGGCAGCGACCACTTCCACCAGCTGTGGCTGGACAACATGCCGCAGTTCCTGGTGGGCAAGGCGCCGTTCTTCGACGCGAACTGGTACAACGAGGAACGCGAGTTCGGCCTGCCGCGGATGCGGCTGGCGGGCGACGAGGAGCTGGCCGGGTTCTTGCTGCGGGAAGGCCTGGACGCGGGCTTCGACCTGGCCTTCAGCAACGAGCTGCGGATCGACCACAGCGTGACCTGCCCGATCATCACCCTGCGGCCCCAGGCCGACCTGCCCATCGTGCCGGTCTACACCAACATCTTCGCGCCGCCGATGCCCCGGCCTTCGCGGTTCGTGGAGCTGGGCCGGGCGCTGCGGCGGATGGTCGAGGCGTGGCCGTCGGACAAGCGGGTGGCCATCATCGGCACCGGGCACCTGTCGCTGGAGCTCGGCGGCCCGCGCCAGTTCGGCCCGCACGGCCCCGACCCGGAGTTCGACCGCAAGGCGGTGGCCTGGATCGCCAACGGCGACGTCGACGGCTGCCTGGGCGAGGTCACCCTGGACAGCCTGCACGCCCCCGGCAACGCCACCCACGGGTTCATGGACTTCATGCTGATGATGGGCGCGGCCGGCGACGGGGTGAAGGCCGACTACACCGACAGCCTGGACCTGTTCCACACCATGGAGGCCTACTTCACCTGGTACCCGGAAGGAGCGCCGTCGTGAGCAAGTACCTGCTGAACAAGTTCCTGTACACGGTGGACCGGGATCCTGACCTGGTCGAGCGGTACCGTTCGGATCCCGCGGGGACTGTGGACTGGTGGGAGCGGGAGATCGCGAACTCCATCCTCAACTGCCACGGCGCGGAGAGGTCGACCTGGCTGGCGTTCTCGGAGGACGAGCGGCGGGCGCTGCGTTCGCATGATCACGTGGCGTTGTTCGGTATGGGTGCCCACCCGTTCCTGACCCTGACCCTGTTCATCGCGATGTTCGAGCGCGACCACGGGCCGCTGGAGTACCAGATCGCCTACGCCCGGGCCGTGGAGCATATCACGCTCCCCTACCCCGACATCGCGACCTGAGGCGGGGCGCCCGCGGAGGACGGGCGACACGCGCGGATCGGTGATCGGCCTTCCCGCTGCACCCCGGGGCCCTAGAATCCTGCACGCGGGGCAACGAACAAGCTGGGAGAACCATGGCTGGGGTGCTGCTGGAACCGGGTACCCGCCTGCTGCACATCGGCCCGCACAAGACCGGTACCACCGCCATCCAGGGCGCCCTGCACCTGGCCAGGGAGCAACTGGCCGCCGAGGGCGTGGTCTACCCTGGCCGGGGGCGGCAGCCCCTGTGGCCCATCCTCGCCGTCACCGGCCAGCCCGCCCTGCGCGGCGGGCCGCGCCCCGAGATCTCCTACTGGGACAGCCTGGTCCGCGAGGTCCGCGCGGCCGGCGACCAGCGCGTGGTGCTGAGCAGCGAGTTCTTCGCCGAGGCGGACGACGCCACGGCCCGTCGCGTGATCGCGGACCTGGGCCGAGCCCGGGTCCATGTCGTGGTGACGCTGCGCTCCCTCACCAGGATCCTGCCGTCGCAATGGCAGCAATATCTGCAAAATGGCTTCGATTTCCAGTACCTGGAATGGCTCGAAGGAATACTCAGCGAGCCGCCGCGCACACCAACGCCGGGTTTCTGGCGCCGTCACCGGCATGACGCCCTGGTAACCCGCTGGGCCGCTGAGAACGGCCCGGAAAATCTGACCGTCATCGTGCTCGACGAATCAGACCGGCTGATGCTGCTGCGCGTCTTCGAATCGATGCTCGGCCTGCCCGGCGGCTTCCTCGTGCCCGAGGAAAGGGCGGCGAACCGGTCCCTCACCGCGGCGGAGGCCGAACTCGTCCGGCTGCTCAACGAGGAATTCAGCCGCCGCGCCTGGCCGCACCGCGACTACGGCAGGTTCATGCGCTACGGCGCGGTCGAGCACATGAAGGAGGCCCGCCGGCCGTCGCCGGACGAACCGAGGATCGCGACCCCGTCCTGGGCACTGGCCCGCGCCGCGGAGATCGGCGCCGAGATGGCCGCCGGCATCGAGGCCCTCGGCGTGAACATCGTCGGCGACATCGCCTCGCTGGGCAAACTGCCCGCCGCCGAGCCAGACCCGGCCGCCGAGCCGGACCCGGCGGCCGACGACGGGCCTGCGCCGCTGATGGTGCCCGTCGAGGCCGCCGTCCGCGCCACGCTCGGCGGCTTCATCGCCGGCGGGGCGGGCGGCCAGACCGCCGAGGAGGTCGTCCGCGACCTGGACACCAGCACCCTGGCCAGGGTGCTGGCCAGCCGCTGCCGCCGGCGGGTACGCCGGGTCCTGCCCGGTTGATCCGCGCGCCTGCCCGGCGTGCCAGGATGGCGGCATGACAGACCCGCGCGCCGGGCAGCCCGCTGCCGCTGAAGACCTGGTAGACGTCGCGAAGCTAATCACCGCCTACTACGCGCGGCACCCCGATCCCGGCGATCGGATGCAGCGGGTGTCGTTCGGCACGTCGGGGCATCGCGGGTCGGCGTTCACGGCGACGTTCAACGAGGACCATATCCTGGCCACCACCCAGGCGATCTGCGAGTACCGGGCCGGCCAGGGGATCGACGGCCCGCTGTACCTGGGCGCCGACACGCACGCCCTATCCGAGCCCGCGCAGGTCAGCGCGCTGGAGGTGCTCGCGGCTAACGAGGTCCGCGTTATGGTCGACGCGCGCGGCGGGTACACGCCGACGCCGGCCGTGTCCCGCGCGATCCTGGCGCATAACGCGGCGGGGACGGGCCCGCGCGCCGACGGGATCGTGGTCACCCCGTCGCACAACCCGCCGCCGGATGGCGGCTTCAAGTACAACCCGCCCGACGGCGGGCCGGCCGGAACCGACATCACCCGGCAGATCCAGGACCGGGCGAACGAGCTGCTGGCGGACGGGCTGAAGGGGGTGCACCGTGTCTCCTGGGCCCGGGCGGCGTCCGCCGCCGGGAAGTTCGATTTCCTCGACAGCTACGTGGCCGCGATCGGGCAGGTGGTGGATCTGGCCGCGATCAGGGCGGCCGGGGTCCGCATCGGCGCCGATCCGCTCGGCGGGGCGAGCGTGGCCTACTGGGGCGAGATCGGCGACCGGTACGGTCTCGACCTGACCGTCGTCAACCCGGTGGTGGACGCCACCTTCCGGTTCATGACGCTGGACTGGGACGGCAAGATCCGGATGGACTGCTCCTCCCCGTACGCCATGGCCGCGCTGATCGGCCGCCAGCATGAGTTCGCCGTCGCGACCGGAAACGACACCGACGCGGACCGGCACGGCATCGTCACGCCGGACGCCGGGCTGCTCAACCCCAACCACTACCTCGCGGTTGCCATCGATTACCTGTACCGGCACCGGGACGGCTGGCCGGCCGCGGCCGCCGTGGGGAAGACGCTGGTCAGCTCCTCGATGATCGACCGGGTGGCGGAGGGCCTGGACCGGGAGCTGCTGGAGGTCCCGGTCGGGTTCAAGTGGTTCGTGCCGGGGCTGCTGGACGGTTCGGTGGCCTTCGGCGGCGAGGAGAGCGCCGGGGCCTCGTTCCTGCAGCGCGACGGCTCGGTCTGGACCACGGACAAGGACGGGATCATCCTGGCCCTGCTCGCCTCCGAGATCATCGCGGTGACCGGGCACTCGCCGTCCGAGCTCTATCAGGATCTGACGTCCCGGTACGGCGACCCAGCCTACGCGCGCATCGACACCGCGGCCAGCCGGGAGCAGAAGGAGGCGCTGGCCAGGCTCTCCCCCGAGCAGGTCGCCGCGACCGAGCTCGCGGGCGAGCCGATCACCGCGGCGCTGACGACCGCGCCGGGGAACGACGCGCCGATCGGCGGACTCAAGGTGGTCGCCGGCTCCGGCTGGTTCGCCGCCCGCCCGTCCGGCACCGAGGACGTCTACAAGCTGTACGCCGAATCCTTCCGCGGCCCGGACCACCTCGCCGCCATCCAGGACCAGGCCCGCGAGATCATCAGCGCCGCGATCGATGGCTCCTGACCTGCCCAGATGTACGCCCGGGCTGGTGGCGCAGCCTCAGCGGACTCGCTCTCCACACGAACTACATATGGTCTTCACCCGGGTGCCACCACCGTTAGCTGGGCTAGCGTTGTGGATCTTGCCGGGCGGGAGAGGCTCACGGTGCGGCGCGCCGGGGCGGGGCAGGCATGCGGACCTGCACCGGATACCCCCCGGACCGCTGCCCCGGGCAGACGGTCACCCTGCCCGTCGAGCTTGCCGCGGTACCAGCGACGAGGACGTTCCGCCCCGGGGTGTCCCCCGCGCTCTCCTTCCCGCACGCGACCGAGGACGGGCCTGTCAGCACCCGTCCGGTCGGCGTGGGGGTGGGCGGGAAGGAGCACGGAGCTTCGCGGTATCGCGGCACCGCCCGGCATTTGATCCGCCAAGCCGGGGTCTAGTACGGAACCTCGGTGTTCGGCAGGTCGTCGACGGTGGTGCTGGCCGGCCGCCCGGCGATGGCCCGGCAGAAGTCCACGGCGTCCAGGTGCATGGCCACCGGCCGGGGCAGGGCGGATTCGCGTGGGTTCATCGCGGTGCCTTTCCTAGGGCAGACCTAGATCATCTGCGAACATCGACATCACCCGGGGAATCAGGCGGCGCCACCGCTGACCGCCGGGGTCGTTGGCGAGCTGCTGGTTGACCAGGCCGCCGATGAGGGCGGTGTAGACGTCGGCGTCCTCGTCCGCGGTGATGCCCATGCCGCGGAGGTGGTCGAGCATGAGGTGGTAGGCCTGCACGGCCGGCGCGTAGGCCTCCGGGCTGGGCTGAAAATTCGGCACGACGTTGACGTCCATCAGCTGGTGCCGCGGCAGGTCGGCGACCGCGAAATCGAAGTAGTGCTCGGCGATGGCGATCAGCCGAGGGCGGGGCTGGGCCGGCAGGCTGGCGACCGCGCTCCTGGTGTCGTCGAGGAAGGCCTGCCAGGCCTGCTTGAACATGGCGTCGTAGATGGCCTGCTTGGAGGCGAAGTGCGAGTACAGCGAGGGTTGCTGCATGCCCACCCGGGTAGCGATGTCGCGCAGCGTCAGCCCGGCGATGCTGGTCTCGTGCGCGGCGTCCCAGGCCGCGTCGAGGATCTCCCGCCTGATTGCCTCATGACGTTCGGTTCTCCTATCGCGATTAGGTTTTACTATCACTGTTTGATCATGAGCTCGCGCTGACGCCGCGTCAAGGGGTTCTGCCATGTGGAGGCGCGTTGCCGCCCGACTGCCAGCGGCGGGCGGTCGGGCGGCATCGCGCGTTCCCGGGCGGGGCGCCGCGCGGACGCGAAAGGCACCATCAGTCACATCAGAACTATCAGAACCGCATACCCCATCAGTTAATAGCTGCAGCCGGGCGGCATGGTCCCAAAACCGGACTCATATCACACCAGCACCATCAGCTGGCCATGCTGACCATGCTCGACGTGATCGTGCTGGACGTCCTGCCCGCGCTGATCCTCGGCCTGGTCATCGCGTTGCTCCTGCTCGTCTTCCAGGCCAGCCGCCCGCGCGTCTCGATGCTGGAGCGGGGTGTACGCCGACCTCAGCCGCCACCGCGGGATCGTGCCCGTGCCCGGCGTGCTGATGTCCGGCCCGACGCTCCCCTGTTCTACGCCAACGTCGAAATGGTCCGCGACGCCATCGAGCACGCCGTCATTTCCTCCGCCGAACCGGCCCGCGCCGTGGTGCTCGTCCTGGACGGCAACGATCACCAGCGCCGAGGCTCGGCAAGCTGGCCGGCGGCCTGAACCCCAGGAACGTCCCGCTCGGCCTTGCCCGCGTGCACGGTCCGGCTCCGGGGCTGGGCCGTCCGGCGGGCCGGCCTCTGCGTCCGCTATCCAGCCAGGTCGGGTTGCTGCGCCTCGGCGGCCAGCCGGATGCTTTCCTCGCGGTAGAGCAACCGGTGCAGGCCGGCCGCGAGCACGCCGCCGATCAGCGGCGCCACGATGAACAGCCACACCTGACTCAGGGCGGTGCCGCCGACCACCAGGGCGGGACCGAGACTGCGAGCCGGGTTTACCGACGTGCCGGTGACCGGGATGCCGATGAGGTGCACCACGGTCAGCGTCAGCCCGATGGCAACGGCCGCCGTGGCCGCGTTGGCGGTCGCCGACGTCACCCGCAGGACGATGAAGACGAACAGCGTGGTCAGGATGATCTCGAAGATGAACGCCCCGCCCAGGCCGATATGAATGAGGGACTGCTTGCCCCAGCCGTCGGTGCCCAGGCCGGTGATGGCCCGGTGATAGAAGGGCGAGGTGCTGAACGAGCCCCACAGCACCAGCGCACCGACGATCCCGCCGGCGAACTGGGCGATCCAGTAGCCGACCGCCTCCCCCAGCGGGATGCGCCCGGTCAGCAAGGCACCGACGGTGACTGCCGGGTTGACGTGGCTGCCGGATATCGGGCCGATCATGTACACCAGCGCCAGCAGGGTCAGGCCGAACGCCAGCGCGGTCGCCACCACCCCGGCCGCCACGCTGGCGCCGGCGAGCCTGAAGCCGAACATCAGCGTGGCCACGCCCACGGCGAAGAACACCAGGATCGCCGTGCCAAGGAACTCAACCGCAAGCTTCCTGATCATTATGTGACGATAACGACGGGAGCGGGCAGAGTCGTCACCCCGGGAGAGTGAGCCTGAACGATCTCAGTGGCGGAGGTTACAGCCTGATACAGCCAGCCATCCGCCGGTTCCAGTCGCGACCGCGCCATTCCTCCCGCCGGTTACCGGCCCGGCGGGCCGCCGACACACCACCTAGGGCAACGCCGCAACCTTCGCCGTTAAGGATCGGGAGGGTGGCGGCGGGTTCAGCTCGGCCTCGCGGGCGAGGAAGCGGAGGCGGGCGGCGCGGGCATCCCAGGAGTAGACGACGGCGGTGCCGGCGATGAGGTCGTGCAGGGCGCGGTGTTCGCGCTGCACGAGGATGCCGAGAAACCCCAGGCCGAAGAACAGGAAGCTGAGCGGGAACACCAGCGCTCGGATGACGCCCCGCCGCGGCCCTACGACCGAGCCGTCGGCCCCGACGACGCGGATGCCGAGCAGAGCCATGCCGAAGGTCCGGCCCGCCACCGCCCACGAGTAGCCGAAGTAGACGAACTGCCACCCGACGAACAGGACGATGACGACGATATTCGACCGGTTCCAGTTGACGTCATGGCCGGTCACGATCTTCGCGGCATAGGAGACGACGGCCAGCGTGAGCGAGAACACGGCGCTAGTCACGGCCAGGTCGACGGCGTAAGCCGCGAACCGCGACACCGAACCCGCGTAGTGTCCCTGGTAGCTCACCAGATCCCGTCGGTTGCTCACAGCCCGGCCTCCGTGGGGAGAAGGGTCGCAGGTGCCGACGGGGCGTGATGCTTGCGCCGGAGCAGGCGCTGCACCCAGCGGTCGACCCACCGGTCGAGGCCGACCGCCTGGCTGCGCAGGGCGTCGAGCGCCTCGGTCCCCATGCCTCCGGACGATCTGGCGATGACGGCGCCCAGGTCCGTCCGCTCGACCAGGGCATCCATGTCGACCTGGCTCACTATGTCGTTGACGTCGACGCGTTCGAGCAGGGCCTTGACGTCCACCCGGTCCAGGAGCGCGTCCACGTCCACCCGGTCCAGGAGCGCGTCCACGTTCACCCGGTCCAGGAGCGCGTCCACGTTCACGCGGTCGAGGATGACGTTCGGATCCACGCTGTCCAGCAGCGCATTCAGGTCAATGCGGGCGGCGAGTTCGTTCACGTCAAGTGCGCCGACGAGGAGATCGACGACACGCTCGGTGACCTGCTGGGCGATAGCCTCCACCGGATTTCGCCTGCCTGCCGACCGCAGCCGGTCGCGCGGATTCACCACGGTGCCAGTATCGGGGAACGATCGCAGGTAGCGATCATCCCCGGCGGGTGAGGACAGCTCCTTGCCGGAGGCAGCACACTCGGGCCAGGCGCGGGAAAGGGGCGGCCGTGGACGGCATGGTGTGGATTCCCGGCGCGACCTTCCTGATGGGCTCGGATGATCACTATCCCGAGGAAGCCCCGGCGCACAAGGTCACGGCGGGCGGGTTCTGGATGGATGCGGGCCCGGTCACGAACCGGGAGTTCGGCCGGTTCGTCCGCAAGAGCGGCTATGTCACCGTGGCCGAGAGGGCGCCAGATCCGGCGGAATACCCGGGCGCCCGGCCGGAACTGCTGGTGCCGTTCTCCTCGGTGTTCGTAGCGCCGCCGCACCAGGTCAACCTAGCCGATCCGTATAGCTGGTGGAAGCCCGTCCGCGGCGCGGACTGGCGGCATCCGATCGGTCCCGGCAGTTCCATCCGCGGTCTGCCGGACCATCCGGTCGTCCATGTGACCTGGGCCGACGTGCTGGCTTACGCCACGTGGGCAGGCAAGGCGATCCCTACCGAGGCGGAGTGGGAGCTGGCCGCCCGGGGCGGACTTGACGGCGCCGAGTTCGCCTGGGGAGACGACCTGAACCCGGACGGGAACTGGATGGCGAACACCTGGCAAGGTGAGTTCCCGGTGCGGAACACCCGGGAGGACGGGTACGAGCGAACCTCACCGGTCGGGGCGTTCCCGGCCAACGGCTACGGCCTGTACGACATGATCGGCAACGTCTGGGAGTGGACATCGGACTGGTACGCGGGTCATGCCGTCAGCGCCGCCCCCTGCTGCAGCGGGGCGGCTCGCGTCCGCAGCGTTGACCCGCGGGATCCAGCGCGCATCCCGCGTAAGGTCATGAAGGGCGGATCGCACCTGTGTGCGCCGAACTACTGCCGCCGCTACCGCCCGGCCGCCCGGATGGCGCAGCCGATCGACACGTCAACCTGTCATCTCGGTTTCCGCTGCGTGCGGCGAGACACGGCCAGGTAACTAACGATTCTTAACGGTGGAGGTTCCGGCCTTGCCTGCGTAGCACGTCACGCCCGGCCGCCGAGCCGGTGACCGGTGCCGCCGAGCCGTACGCCGCGTTCACAACACCCCCAGCCGGTACCATCGGGACAGATGTGCACTCTGTAACGCTCGAGCATATGTGCACGCTGACCGGGGTAGCCGCCTGCCGGCGGACGTAGCCGGTTCTAGTGCTGGTCACTTATGTCCAGGCGGAGGGGACGTGCACACGCACCGCTATCGGATCATCGTCGCCGGTGGTCTGAGTGAGATCGGCCGGGAGGCGTTCAGTGACTTCCGGATCGAAGCCAACGGCACGAACACCGCCCTGATCCGTGATCTGGACCAGGCGGCCTTGTACGGCACGCTCAACCGCATCTTGTCGCTCGGCTTCGAGCTCATCGAGCTACGCCGCCTGACCGAGAGCGCGAACCAGGCGGTGCCTGCGTGATCTCGACGAGCTCCAGGCCCAGCGCTCGCACCCGGTCCAGCACGGCGTGCAGGCCGCGCTGGTCGAGATCCCCCGACAAGACGGTGCTGCCCGGCTCGACCTCCACCACCAGGTCAGCGAACGCCTCATGGGTAGCCGGACCGAACGAGCCGATGACCCTGATCTCGTACCTGCGCCTGGTCATCGAGACCTCTCTCCTGAATCCGATCCGCGGACCCGGCGAACCTCCTCCAGATCGAGGCCGAGCGACCTGATCATCTCGAGCATGCCGTGCAAGGCGGCCTGGTCGAACTGGCCGGTGATGACGGTGGCCCCGGCGCGCACTGTCACGTCGAGGCCTGCGAACGATGTGAGCGTGGCCTCATCGAGCTGATCCGCGATCCGGATCTCGTAGGTGGGCTGAGCTCTCATGCCTCTGGCCTCAGGCGCTGGCGAAGACCGCGGACCAGTCGTGCAGGACCTGCAGCCGCAACGGCTCACGCCCGCCGGTGCGGGCGAACCGCATCATCGGGATGTCACCGCTGGAGTTACCGCCGGTCACCAGCGGGTCCTGGCCGGCCAGCTCGGCCATGCGGGAAAGGGTGAAATCGAGCTGGATGGGAACTGGTTTCTCGCTCCGCAGCGTGCCGTCGTTGTCGAACACCGCGACCCGCCCGGCCGGGGCGACGAAGCCGGGCGAGCCCTCGGTACTCACCGCCTGGACGAAATCCACGACGGCGCGGCGGGTCGGGGTGTCGTTCCACAGCGCCAGGAGGGTTTCGGCCGCCATGCTCGTTCCTCTCGTAGCCCGTGCCGTCATGGTCCCGGCCCGCGCCAGCCCGCGCTTCACCCTCGGGAGGTGAATCGGCGGCAGCAGCTCAGATCAGCTCGAGCTGGCGGGCCCGGAGCACGGCTTCGCGCCGGCGAGCGGCGGGAAGCTTGCGGTAGATAGCGGCCACGTGCGTCTTGACCGTGTTCACCGACAGGCACAACTCGTCGGCGATCTCCGAGGTCGACATGCTGGTTGCCAGGAACCGCAGGATCGTCAGTTCGCGCTGGGTGAGCGGGTACGGCAGCTGACGGGAGATCGCTGGCGCGGCGACGTCGTCCGCCGGGGTGCGCGAGCGCGGCACCGGCCACTGGCCGGCGATGGCGGGGTGCCGGGCCAGCAGGGCGGCGAACGCGTCGTTCATCCGCAGGAAGGGCAGGACGACCTCGCCGCGGGCGACGTCGAGGGCCCGGATCAGGATCTCCAGCGCGCGATCCGGCTCGCCGCTGCGTTGCGCGATCTGCGCATCGCAGAGAAACGCTTCCACGAGCACGAAGCGGCCGGCCTGGGTGCCGGGCGTGGCCAGCACGGTGTGCACGCAGTCCTGCGCGCCGCGTAGATCGTTCAGCGCCAGGTAGGCGCGCGCACGCGGCACCGCGGTCGGGATGGCGAATTCGCCGCCCCGGTAATCCCGGAGCAGCCGGAGGGCCGTGCGTGGCCGTCCCATCGACGTGTCCAGATCGGCCAGCATGATGTCACGCAGGACGGCCAGCAACGGCGGGATGTGACGGCCGGCCTGCCGCAGCATGATCCGGGCCTCGTTCACCTGGCCCAGGGCGAGCCTCACGTTGGCCTGGCCGAGCACGAGAGCCACCGCGAGGCCGGGATCTGAGCCGACGACATCGGGCAGCACGACCCCTTGCAGGGCGCGCGTCCAGTCGTCGGGCTGGCCGGCTATCAGGGAGCGCAGGGTCGCGGCAAGTTTCAGTGCGGGAGGCTGGCCGAGGCCGTGGTGCTTCCGGAGAGCGTCGGCTCGGCGGGCGGCGTCGTCCGCGTGGTTCGTCCGCGACCAGTAGCTGTCGAAGAACGCCATCATGCCGAGCACCTCGAGTTCGATGCCGGGCATGCCGTCCCGCTGCGCCTCCGCCTGCGCCTCGTCGAGAAGAACGCCGACATCCTCGTGCATGCCGTGCCATAGGTGAGTGCTCGCCTGCGCCAGCAGCACAGCCGCCCGCAATCCCGGCACGGGGGGTGCTGACATGCCACCGCAACGGGCAAGCAGGCGATAGGCGGCGGCATCGACGGCGCCGACATCGGACGCCTTCTGCCCGAGGACCAGCTCCACCAGGTCCGAGGTGACGAGCAGGTCCGGATCGGCCAGGATCTCATCCGACTTCGGGGACGGAACCTGGGCTAGTGCCCGAGCCGCCGCATCGGCGTCGGCGAACACCGCCTCGATCGCGGAACTGACGATGGCGAACTCGGCGGCCCGCAGCGCATTGCCCCCCGCGGGCCTGCGCAGCGGCAGCAGATCCCGCAAGCCGAGACCCGACAGGTCCTGCCGGTTCACGAACGCGTGCGCGAACCCGCCCCGGGCCATCAGCTTGACCACGTGGTGCCGGTTGCCTGCCCGCACGGCCCAGTAGACGGCGTTACAGAGATCGCCACTCGCCTCGTACCAGGCCACCGCGCGCTCTTGCAGGCCGCGCATGGCCTGGCGCCTTTGGCGTCGCAGCAGGTAGCGGAGGATCTCCGCGAACAGCTGGTGGTAGCGGAAGCGCTCCTGGGCGGCATCAAGCGGTATGACGAACGAGTTCTCCCGCGCGAGGCTGGCCAGCATCTCGCCGCACCCGGTCATGCCGGTGACCGCATCGGCCAGCGGTCCCGTCACCTCCTCCAGGAAGCTGGTCTCGATCAGCAGCCTGCGCTGCGGTTCGGGCTGGCGGAAGAGGACCTCGTTGGTCAGGTACTCGCCGATGCTGCCCGGATCCAGCGCTAGCTCGGACACGAAGTCGGCGGGATACCCGGTGCCCGACATTCGCATGGCGGACAGCCGCACGCCGGCCACCCATCCCTCGGTCCGCGCCACGAACAGGTCGAAGTCTCGTGCCGGCAGGGTGACGCCATGGATCGCGAGCACCTCGGTGATCTCGGCCGGGGTCATCGCCAGGTCGCACGCGCGCAACTCGTGCATCTGCCCGGCCAGCCGGTACCGGTGCAGCGGCAGTACGGGATCGCTGCGAGCGGCCAGGATCAGGCGCAGCCCCGGCTGCCAGCCGCGTATGAGGCTATCCAGGCCCGCCAGGACGTCGGAATCGGTGAGCACGTGCGCGTCATCCACGATCACGACGAGCCGGCCCGGCTCAGGCATCCGGCTGAACAGGGTCTGGACCAGATCAACCCCTGCTCCCCGCGCAGTCGCGATCGGCGGGCCGCGCTCACCGCCGTGGGCTTCCCGCAGCGCGCACTCGAGCAGACGCCAGAACCGCCGGGGCCCGGCGTCCGCCGGCGTCAGGGTGAGCCAGGCGATCCGGTCGGCGCTGCGCCGGACCCAGTCGGTGAGCAGCACGGTCTTGCCTGCCCCCGGTCCGGCGGACAGCAAGGTAAGCGGCAGATCCGTGGCGATGTCGAGCTCAGCAAGCAGGCGGCTCCTGGAAATATGGCGCGGCGGTAGCTGCGGCACCATCACACGAGAGTCACGCACTGCATTTGGCATACTGGGCCTCTCCCCCGCCCCAGAAGAACGCGCCACGTCGCGCCTGCAACTGTCGTTGCAATAACACTAAATCGGCCCCGCCCAAGATGGTAGCCCTCGCTTCTATCACAAAGTGAGACGAAAACCTCCCGCGATGGCCCGCCTGGGGTCATTCCGGGAAGCATGACCCGCCACTGTGGCACCGCTGGCCGGATCGCGGGCTGGATCGTTCAACCTGAGGTGCGCCGTGGATATCGTGGCGGCAGCGTCCGGCCCAGACCAGGACAGTCCGTGACGCCTACGCCGCTTCGGCGTAGGCGCGGTCCACCGGGACGATGCGGACCCCGAGCGGCACCAGGGTTATCGGGATGATCTTGAAGCTGGCCAGGCCGAGCGGGATTCCGATGATCGTCAGGCAGAGCGAGACGCCCGCGACCAGATGCCCGATCGCCAGCCACCAGCCGAACAGGATGATCCAGAGCACGTTCCCGATGATCGATGCCACTCCCGCGTGCGGATTCTGCTCGATCGTCCGGCCGAACGGCCACAGCACGTAGCCGGCGATACGGAAGGCCGCGATCCCGAACGGGATGGTGATGATCAGCACGAAGCACACCAGCCCGGCCAGGACGTAGCAGATGGACATCCACACGCCGCAGAACACCAGCCAGATCACGTTCAGGATTGCCCTGACCACGGTCCCTCCCTGTCCCAGTGGGCCGGTCACCCATTGCATCACCGGCCGGCCCGGGCGGCCTCACTCCTGCGGGGTGATGACGGCCCCGCGCGGGTGCGCGATGGTGCTGGCAACCCCGTTCGAGACAGGAGGACCCTATGGAATCTGGCGACTACGACCCGCCGCTGGCACCGGGTCTGCTCGCAGCGCAATCGTGGCAAGCGACGGTGATCCTCGGCGCCGTGACGCTGATCCTCGGGCTCATCGTGAGCTTCCACCCGGGCGGGTCGCTGAACGTCGTCGCCGTCCTGATCGGCATCCTCATGATCTGTTCCGGGATCTTCCACCTCGTCCGGATATTCGGCCGGGGGGAGGCGCACCGGGTATGGCTCGGCATCAGCGGCCTGCTGCTGATCGTCATCGGCGTCGTCCTGATCCGCCACCTGCACCTGACCCTCGCGCTCATCGGCCTGTACGTGGGTATCACCTGGATCGTGCAGGGCGTGACCGCGCTGATCGCGGGCATCGCGGACGCTGGCCAGGAAGGCCGGGGCTGGTGGATCGCCTTCGGGGCGCTGAGCCTGATCGCCGGGATCGTGGTGACGGTCACCCCGGTCACCTCGGTCACCGTCCTGGCCGTCCTGCTCGGCATCTGGTTCATCGTCATCGGCTTCTTCGAGATCATCGCCGGGATCATGCTCCGCCGCGCGGTGAGCACCACGGCACATCCGGTCCGGCCGGAAGGCCTGTCGGGCACCGTGGTCTAGCGGTCCTGGTCTAGCTGGCGGTCGAGGTTGACCGCGGCGCTGATCAGCGACAGGTGGCTGAACGCCTGCGGGAAGTTGCCGAGTTGCTCGCCGGTGCTGCCGATCTCCTCGGAGTACAGGCCCAGGTGGTTGGCGTAGGTGTGCATCTTCTCGAAGATCAGCCTGGCGTCGTCGAGCCGGCCGGCCCGGGCCAGGGCCTCGACGTACCAGAACGTGCACAGCGAGAACGTTCCCTCGTCGCCCGCCAGGCCGTCGGGTGAGGCGCTCGGGTTGTACCGGTAGACCAGGCTGTCCGAGACGAGCTCGCGGTCCATGGCCGCCAGCGTGGACAGCCACATCGGGTCGCGCGGGGCGATGAAGCCCTGCAGCGGCATCATCAGCAGCGACGAATCGAGCACCTCGGTGTCGTAGTGCTGGGTGAACGCGCCGATCTTAGGGTTCCAGCCGCGCTCCATGATCTGGCGGTAGACCGCATCGCGGGTACTTGTCCACCGGACGATGTCGGCGGGCCGGCCGCGCTGGGCCGCCAGCCGGATCGCGCGGTCCAGCGCCACCCAGACCTGGAACCGGCCGTAGGTGAAGTTCTTCCGGCCGCCGCGGGTCTCCCAGATGCCCTCGTCGGGCTGGTCCCAGTTCTCGCACAGCCAGTCGATGATGTCCGACACCGCCGTCCAGCCCGCGTGGGCGATCTGCAGGCCAGAGCTGTCGGCGAGGGAGAAAGCGCCGGCGGCCTCACCGTAGATGTCGAGCTGCAGCTGATCGGCCGCGCCGTTGCCGATCCGCACCGGTCGCGACCCGCGCCAGCCCTCGAAGTGATCCAGGGTCTCCTCGACCAGGTCGGAACGGCCGTCCACCCGGTACATGATCTTCAGCGGGCCGGACCCGCTACCGGCCTGCTCCTGGGCCCGGTCCCTGAGCCAGGCGCCGAACGCGGCGGCCTCCTCCACGTAGCCCAGGCCCAGCAGCGCGTGGATGGAGAAGGAACCGTCCCTGATCCAGGTGTAGCGGTAGTCCCAGTTGCGCTCCCCGCCTTCCTGCTCCGGCAGCCCGGTGGTCGGCGCCGCGACCGGGGCACCGGTCGGCGCGTAGGTCATCAGCTTCAGCGTGATGGCCGAACGGGCTACCATCTCGCGCCAGCGGCCGCGGTAGCTCGACCGGCCCAGCCAGCTGCGCCAGAACCGCGCCGTGTCATCCTCCAGCCGCTGCGCCTCCTCGGGGGGCACGAGCCGGGGCGTGCCGCCCATCGACTCCAGGACCACTCCCCCGGACTCGCCCTCCCGTAGGGTCCGGGTCCACCGCACCCCGTCACGGTCGCGCTCCAGCGTGACCCCCGCCTCCCGCAGGGTGGACCCTTCCGGCGCGATGGCGTGCGCCGTCAGCACCAGGTCATCGGACCGGAACACCCCGCCATGCTCGAAGGCCTCCAGCTCGTGCCGCTTGCGGCCGTAATCGAAACGCGGCTGGATCTCGATCGCGAACCGCATGACCCCGCGGACCACCCGGATGTTGCGTACCAGCCGGTGCCGGTTCGTCGCCGGGCCCTCGACGACAGGCATGAAGTCGTGCACCTCGCCCACCCCGTCCGGGGTCATGAACCGGGTGATCAGGACCGCGGTGTCGGGCAGGTACAACTGCCGGGTGACATAGTCGTCGCGGTCCGGCACGATCCGGTAGAAACCGCCGCGCTCGGCGTCCAGCAACGACGCGAACACGCTGGGCGAGTCGAACCGGGGACAGCAGAACCAGTCGAGAACGCCGTCCGTCGTCACCAGCGCCGCCGTCTGCAGGTCACCGATCAGCCCGTGGTCAGCGATATTCGGGTAACGCGCCACCGCGTCCTCCTGTGGTCCGGCAAAATCCCATTCACCATGGCGACGCAGGCCTGCAGGACACATCACCCGGCGCGGATGATCCGCGGCCTGACCCGGCTGACCACAGTGGTATCAGGCTGCACGCGAAGGATGGGGTCCCATGAGCAATGGCGACAATCGCACGAGCGGGCCGCAGTTCAGGACCGCCCCTCTGATCACCAGCGCGGCGATGGTCGGAGGCGGCACGCTGATCGCCCTGACCGGCCTGGCCGTGGGCGGCGGGTACCTGCTGTCGGCGACCCGTCAGTGGATCAACGAGATGGAAGTGCCCCCCAGCGAACTCGCCCGGCTGAAGTGGACTCAGGCTCGGGCCGCGATGGCCGCCGGGGCGGCCGCCTGGCAGAACGGGACACAGAACCAGTCCTCGCCCGCCATCCCGGCGAACGGGTAGCCGACGGGAGGGCACGCGCCCCGATCGTTCGGTAGATCATGACACAACCGGATCCGGCCCGCACCGTGCTGCGGGCCGGATCTGTCACGGGCGGCCTCCTCCTGCCGACTGATCCTTCTCGTGCAGTCGCCGGACCTCTATGACCTCCACCCCGAACGCCTCGAGCCGGGCCAGAAGCCCGTTCAGGGCGGCCTGGTCCTGAAGCGTGCCGTGCACGACCGTCTCGACCGGTTCGACCGAGGCGGTGAGCCGGTCGAAGTCGAGCAACGCCTCGGGGGGGAGAACACCGGAGACCCGGATCTCGTAGTAGGACGATGGCACCGCGGCTCCTAGCGACTCGGAATCACCTGGCCCGGCTCCTACGGTTCCTCGTCACGCCCCGTTCGCGCCCCATTCATGGCGGGTGAGTTCCGGCGGGCTGAGCCTTGGTGTTTTCATCCGTCGCGGGTGGGCCGCCGCCGGGCGCGCCTTGATGGACTGCTGGTGACCCAGCGACGAAGGAGAGAACTATGTCTGACCTGATCGCGATCGGCTATCCCGACGAGACGACCGCGGACGCCGCCGCCGACGAGGCCCGGCGGCTGGCCCAGGACCTGATCATCCAGCCCGACGCGATCGCGGTGATCGTACGCGACAAGGAGGGCAAGTACCACACGCACACCAGCCACCACATGGTCGGCGGCGGGGCCACCTGGGGCATGTTCTGGGGCCTGCTGTTCGGCCTGCTGTTCTTCATCCCGGTGCTGGGGATGGCCGTCGGCGCCGGCATGGGCGCGCTCATGGGCAAGGTCACCAAGTCCGGCGTGGACAAGGCGTTCCAGGACCAGGTCCGCGGCCTGCTGCAGCCGGGCACCTCGGCGCTGTTCCTCATGGTGGAGAAGGTCACCCCGGACAAGGCCATCGAGGCGATGAGCAAGTACGGGGGCACCGTGCTCAAGACCTCGCTGTCCAAGGAAGGCGAGGCGGATCTGCAGGACGCCCTGCACGGCGGCGGTACCAGCTGAGCACGGACGGGGCAGCCGAGGCCGTACCGGACCGCCAGCAGTGGCGGTCCGGCGCGGCCGCTGTGATGCCGGGGCTACCCGAGGATGTTGACGGCCCTGGAGACGACGAGGATCGCGACTAGCAGCGAGATCGCCTCCTCCGCCATCATCATCAGCTTGGCCCAGGGCTTGATGGCCGAGACATCCGTCGGGCTGAACGCCGTCGCGGTGGTGAACGAGAGATGGAGGTAGTCGATGAACTTCGGGTACCAGCCAGGGCTTACGTACTGAGAGTTGGACATCTCGGGAAAGACGAAGGCGGGCTGGCGATCCGAGCCGCGGGCACGGGCGGCAGCGCCGCCGCGGTCGAGATCCCAGTACCACAGGCCGAAGGCAATGATGTTGCTGAGCCAGATGGCACCGCCGCTGGCGAGCAGGACATTGGCGTCGGTGGTGAACTTGACCTCGCCGATGATCCCGGCCACCAGGCGCACGGCGGCGGCGGCGTTCACGGCGGTGATCAGGCCGATCAGCGTGGCCGTGAAGGCGCGGAGCCAGGCGGAGTCGCGGTCGATGCGGCCGGGATCGCCGATGACCAGTATGGCCAGGAGCACGACGACGACCACGATGAAGGCCCAGCGGGCGTCGCCGCTCCTGAGCTGGGATGGCAGGGCGGCACGGAGGCCTCCGGCGGCCAGCACGGCCAGGGCCATCGGCCAGCGGCTCTCGCCGGCCCGGGGCGGCCGGCGGGAGTTCCGATCGGACGGCGCGAGCGCGGTCACGTCAGCTGACCAGTAGATAGATGCTCTTGCCCGCCAGCCAGAACCCGAGCAGCAGGCAGACGGCGATGATCACCTCGTCCTGGTGGGAATCCAGCCAGGCGCGCATCCGCTCCAGCCGGACTCCGGCCCGCGCCCGCGCAGAGGTGGCGTACAGCTCCAGGTACAGGAAGCTGGAGGTGGCCAGCAGGCAGAAGAGGACCAGAGCCAGGTAACTGCCCGCGGTGGCGAGCTTGGCCTGGACGACGGTCGTGGCGCCGGCCGCCACTAGCGTCCAGGGCTGCAGGAACGCGGCCAGGCCGGCCACCCCCCAGAGCGAGATCCGGTCGAGGCGCGCCGTCCAGGCCGGCGGCTTGCGGGGGCGGCCCATCCGGCGCCGCTGCCGGACGGCGACGAGGATCAGCACCAGGCCGAGAGCCAGCTTGACGGCGAGGGCGGCCGTCGACGGCGCGGTCTGCGGCCTGGGCGGGTTGTTCCCGGTGGCCAGGATGACCGCCGCGATCACCGCGACCAGGCAGGCCAGCCAGCCGAGGATGAACGCCAGGCCCTTCCAGATACCCTTCTCGGCGCTCAGCACCAAGATGAAGGCCGTCAGGGGGAACGGCTCGAGGGTGATACCCAGCCCGATGAGCAGAAGGTCGAGGACCACGCCTCCTCCGCTCCTGAAATCCGGGTCGTGCGGCGGTCACAGGCCGTGCTCGGCGGTTATCCGCCCGGACTTCGCCGCGTCGACCAGGGCCTGGTAGTCACGCTCGTTCTGATCGGCGTAGGCGGCGGCGAACCGGGCGATGGCGCGGTCGAAGACGTCCGAGCCACCCAGGTAGGCGGCGATGGCGATGCGGTCCCCGGACCGGGCGTGCGCCCGGGCCAGCGTCCAGCCGCATAGCGCGCCGTACATCTGCAACCCTTCGGGGCGGAGCAGCGCGATCTCGACGGAGAATTTCCAGTCCCGCAGCTGCCGGACGTAGAAGTCCCTGGGCCGCTCGTCCAGGCCAGCCTCGATACGCTGCCAGCCCAGGAAGATGTCGCTTGACGCCTGCATCAGCCGCTGGCCGGCCACTACCCGCTGGCCCTGATTGGCATGCCTGCTGGCGCCGACGAACCGGCTGAGCACCGACGCTTCCGCCTCCTTGACCTGCAAGAACAGCGGATCAGCCTCGTCACGGCCGAGCATCAGGATGATCCAGCAGCGCGTTCCGACGCTGCCGACCCCGACCACCTTCCGAGCCATGTCGCAGAACTCGAACTGGTTGAGCAGGTACCGGCGGTCCGTCTCCAGGGTGCGCTGGTACTTGGCGATCAGGCCCTTCAACTGGGCTTCGAGGGCGGCCCGGTCGGTCTGCGCGGGAATCAGCTCGTGGATCGGGACCAGGAGCGGCGGATCGGAGATGATGCGCGGGCGGCCGTCGGCCATCCGGGTGAGCTTGGCCAGTTCCTGCATGCTGTCCCTGGTCCGCGCCTTGGCCAGGCCCTTGTCCAGGTACTTGCGCTGCCGGGCCCGGAGCTGGGAGTCGAACTGCGCCCGCAGCTCGGTTATGTCGGCGTGCGCGTACCAGACGTCCAGGTTGGTCATGCTGGCGAACTCACGCATGGCCTGCCGGTAGCGGGAGGCGGCGGCCATCACGATCTCGCGGCGCTGCCTGGCCGGGAACTGGTTGTCACGGCCGGCGACTTCCAGGCTGGCCGCCAGCCGCTTGACATCCCATTCCCACGGGCCGGGCAGGGTCTCGTCGAAGTCGTTGACGTCGAACATCAGGCGACGTTCGGCCGAGCCGAACAGGCCGAAGTTGGACAGGTGCGCGTCGCCGCAGGCCTGCACGGCCAGCCCCGATACCGGGGTAATGGCCAGGTCGCTGGCCATCGGCAGGGCCGCGCCGCGGTAGTAGGTGAAGGGGGACACCATCATCCGGCCCCACCGCACTGGCACGAGCTCGGGAACACGGGTCGTGGCCTGCTGTTCCAGCAGGGCGATCGGGTCCGGCCGGTCCGCCGGCGGGTCGAACACCGCGTGGCTGTCGCGTGGCACCTGGGCCCGCGCCGCCTTGCCCCTGGCCGCGCGTTCGGCGGGGGTAAGCCGCCCTACCTCGGTGTCGAGCTGGTACCGGCCCACGGCTCGCGCGGGCGCTTCCGCTGTCAGTCCGGGCATGATCGGCCCCTCTCCGGCTATGCACCCGACACTGCCGCGCCGGGCCGATGACCGCCTCACCCGGCGCGGATGAGGCGATCCGGCCCTCGGTCAGGCTTATCCTCCGATCGTCCGGTTCCGCCGAGCCGCTCATGCCACGACTGCTCGCGAAGGGCATCCCACAGTGACGATGGAGGGGAGTGCACCCGAGCCGCCGCCAACGGCGTCGTCAGCCGATGAGGCTTCCGGTTCGTCCGGGGACGGGGCACGCCGACCGCGGCACCGCATCACGCGGGCCCAGGTCGTGCGGTTCGTCCAGGCCGTCAGGGACAGCGACCAGGCGACCGTCAACGAGATGGTCCTGCGGCTGAGCCGCGCCCGGCCGTGGCTTGCTCCGCTGGCCTTCGCCGTCGGCGCCTTCGCGATGCTGTTCGATGGGGTGAAATTGCTGTTCACCAACTGGCGGCTCACCCTGATCCAGGTACTGCCCGCGATGTGGATCTGGGCCGCCATGTTCGACCTGAAGGCTCATGCGCTGCACGACAAGGCGTTTCACGTGCTGATCGGGCCGGCCATCGTGATCCCGATCGTCCTCGGCATCGCCGCCGTCACCGCGGCGAGCTTCTACCTCAACGCCGTGTTCGCGTTCGCGATCGTCCAGCCGGGCCGGCCGCAGATCCGGCCCGCCTTCACCCAGGCCCGTCAGCACCTGCTCGTGGTCCTCGGGTCTGGCGCGGTCGTCGGCATCCTGCTCGGCCTGGCGACGGTAGTCGTGTCGCGCTGGGGGAAATTCTGGTTCGCGTTTGCCCTCAGCATCGTCGTCGGCATCATGATGGTCTGCTACGTGGCCATTCCGTCCCGGCTCATCGGGATGAAGACCACCTTCTCCAAGCGTGACAAGCTGGCGGCCAGCGTGGTGGGCGGAGCGATCGGCGCGGTGGTCTGCACGCCTCCGTATGCCCTCGGCCGGGTCGGGCTGATCATGATCGGCTCGAGCACGCACGTCATCTTCGTCTTCGGCGTCATCTTCTTCGCCGTGGGCCTGACGTTGCAGGCGGGCGCGACGGGCGCGGTCAAGACGGTCAAGATGAGCGCCAAGCTCGTGTCGGGCCGTCAGCTGCCCGAGGAGTGATGATCGGGACGGGGATGGTGCTGGCCCGAAAGTCCTCCCTGGCGGATGAGGCCGGGGGCGGCGCGGCCGGCCCATCATCGGTGGTGCAGCTGCCCAGTTGACCATGCGGAAGGGACCCGGTATGCGGTGCACGATCAGGGGTTTTTCGCTTCCGGTGGCCATGCTCGTCGCCGGATGCCTGGTAGCGGGGTGCACAAGCGGCGTGCAGAGCGCGATCGGCGGCGCGACCAGCAGGGCAGCGTCGGCGGTGAGCTCGGCGACCGCAGGCGCGACGGCCACGCCGACGCCCACCGAGACGCCGACGCCGACGCCCACCGAGACGCCGGCCACCCCGACCGCGGAGCCATCGACCGAGACCGTGACCGCCACGGAAACCGCGACCGCCGCGCCGACCGAGAGCAGCACCTCCCCGGCGCCGGCCACATCGCCGAGCGCTGCCGCCTCGGGAAGCAGCTCAGGCACCAGCCTGCTCTGGCTGTGGATCCTGCTCGGCGTGCTGATCCTGGCCGGCCTGATCACGTGGATCGCCACGTCGGGCCGGCGCCGCAAGGCGGCCGCAGCCAGCTGGCGGTCGAGGCTCATCGACGCGTACGCCAAGGGCTCGGCCCTGCACGACGCGATGAGCGTGGCGGAGGTGCAAGGTGACCTGGGAGGCGGCGACGCCCGCGCCCGGTGGTATGACATCCAGCGCCGGGCGGACGACCTCGCCCAGACCCTCTACACGCTGCGCGAGGCGGCCCCCGATCCCGAGGACCAGGCCGCGATCGCGGACGTGCTCGCCTCGCTGCAGGGGGTCCGCGAGGCGATGGATGCCGAACGCGCCGCCGGCGGCACCCGACCGGAGCTGGCCGAGGTTGTCCGCCGCCGGCTCTATGCCTTCGAGTCGTCCCTGCGCGCGCTCCGCGCCGGTGATGAGCAGAATCCTTAAGGAGACGCGACCATGTCAGGAACGGGCTGGGCCATCACGTTGTCCATTCTCTACCTCGTGCTCATCTTCACCCTCGCCCTTCTCAGCTTCCGCAAGGGACACTGGGTCCTGGGCCTGATCGGCTTCGTGTTCCCGGTCTTGTGGCTCATCGGCGCCATCCTGCCCGCGCGCCGCTACCGCTGAAGGGCACGCGGGGGCATTCACTCTCCGAGTGGGCTTTCCTCGTCCTCGGTTAGCCCGAGCATCAGGATCTTTTCATCCCCCGTGCGGTATCTCTGGGCATCGAACAGCATGACATGGCCGCACGTGCCGCATTCGACCCGCACGGCGAAGGTCAGGTCAGCGCCGGGTTCGGGAAACCTGCCATCGGCCAGGAACACCGGGAAGGGGCTCATCTCGAGCGACTCGAGAGAGCCGCACACGGGACAAGCCGTCAGGCCGAGCCGCTGAAGGGTATCGGAGACTTCGGCCATGAAAGCCTGGCGCCAGCGCATCCCGCGCCGCTACCCCCGCACAGGCCGGGTAACCATGATTCGCGCAATCAGCCGCGAGCTGGCCGGAAGACGTGATTAGAGGGCGTCCAGGCCGAGTTCCCGCGTGCGGATGACAGCCTCGCTGCGCGAGGAGACGCCAAGCTTGCGGTAAGCGGAGTACGCCTGCGTCTTGACCGTGTTCTTGGAGACATACAGCCGCTCGCCGATTTCCGCGTACGACAGGTGCGTGGACAACAGCGGCAGAAGTCGCAGCTCGGCGGCTGTGAGCGACGAGGCGCCGGTGGCGTGCGAGGTGCCGGTGGCGAGACCGGCTTGCAGCTGGCCCGCCAGCTCAGCCAGGACGCCGAGGTCGGGTCGTTGCCGGAGGATGTCGTCGGCCTGAGCAAGAACCGCCGCGGCACCCCCGGGATCGGCGAGCGTGATGTAGGCACGGGTCATCTCGAGCAGGGCCTGGACTGACACCACGGGCAGGGCATAGGTCAGCAGGGGCCTGAGCCGGGACGCCCGCCCGAGGTAGAAGCGCGCCCGGGAGACGTCTCCGGAGTGCGCGGCGGCACGGCTCGCCCACGCGTAGGCCAGAGCGCTGGTCCAGTAGTCACCGAAGTGCCCGTTCTCCACGATCGCGGCTGCTTGCCCGGCGAGCGTGGTGACCTCGGCCCAGTCATTGCGTTCGGCGGCCACGCCGCACTGCTCGGCCAGGATCAGGCCGGCCAGGGGCAAGCTGCCGGAGTGAGTGGCGAGGTTGAGCGCGCGGGCGAGAATGGGCCCGGCCCGGGTCGGGTCACCTTCCAGCAGAAAGGAAATACCCTCCGTGTACAGCATTGTCGCCCGGTAGGGGCTGGCCGGGCTCAGCCCCTCCCAGGCGAGCTGCGCGTCGCGCCGCATCTCGCCAGTGCCCTTGCGGCACACGATCGCGCGCAGGTAGGCGAGCGTGGCCTCTATCGTGCTGCCGTCTGGAAGAATCCCGGCCGAGGACGCACGTTCCGCGGCAGCAGCCCAGCGCTCGGCCTCGCTGGGCTGGCCGAGGAGCGCGAAGATCAATGAGCCGTGCACCGCGATCGCCCCGTAATGCTCGGCTGACGTGACATCCCGGATCCACTCCATCCAGCGCAGCACCGTCTCGACACGGCCGCTGGCCCAGACGGGCTGCTGGAGTTCGAGGATCAGCCGGACCACCCGGTCGTAGTCTCCGGCCGCCTGGGCGTGGCCGATCGCTTGCTCCGGCATGGAGTTCGCCTCGAACCAGGCCGTCGCCCGGAAGTGGAGATCGGCGACCAGACCGGGCTCCTGGCGCCGGAGTTCGGACCGCAAGAGATCCCGGAGCAGGCGATGGTAGCGGTACCACTCACGGCGGCGGTCGAGCGGGAGTACCAGCAGGTTCCTGGCTTCCATCTGCTCAAGGACGGCTCCGGACTCCTTCTTCTCCAAGATCGCGTCGCACAGGGATCCGCACATCCGTTCCAGGACCGACGTGCGGGTGAGGAACGACGCTTCCTCGGCTGAGATCCCGGCGAGCAGCTCCGAGCGCAGGTAGTCGCCCATGTAGACGTCGTCGCCGGTGAACGTGAAGCCCGCGTCGCTCTGCCGGGTGCCGGACTTGATGGCGAGTGCGGCGATATAGAGCCCGGCCGGCCATCCTTCGGTCCGCTGCAGGAGATCGCGCAGGCTGGCCTCGTCGGCCTCGACCCCTGCTCCCTTCAGCAATGAGCGCGCTTCGGGCGGTCCCATCGCCAGGTCGTCCGGGGTGACCTCGAGTATCCCGCCCTGAACGCGCAGCCGCGCCGTCGGCAGCGGCACGACGGTGCGCGAGGCCAGCGCAAACTGCCAGCCCGGCGGCAAGCGCAGGGCGAACTCGGCGATCGTGTTCAGGCACTGCCTATTGGTGACCGCCTCGGCGTGGTCGACCAGCACGGTCACGGGCGGCGGTACCGGGGCGACGGCGGCCACGAACCTGGGCACCACGGTGATATCGGCGCCCGAGGAGGCCAGGGCCGAGAATATCGCCGGGTCGACGGGCCCGATCCGGCTCAGCGCCACCGCGAGCGCACTCAGTAGCACGACGGGATCGTTGTCGGCGTCGTCGCAGGACAGCCAGGCCACCCGCGACTCGGTCCGCTGGGCCCATTGCGCCATCAGCGTCGTCTTGCCGTAGCCCGGCGGGGCTACCAGGGTGATGACCGGCACCCGGGTAGCGGCTAGCCGCCCGAGCAGGGCGGTCCGGACGACGATTCCCGGCCGGGCCCCGGGCGGGTGAAATTTCGACTCACGCAGCTCGAAGGCGAGCCCCGGAGCGGTCCCGCGATCCCCGTTCCACGGCACGGGAAACGCGTCGGTGACCTCCGGATTCACCCTACCGAACGTACTCCCCGATCAATACGGTATCAACGCGACACAGCCGGCATAGCCGCCTGAGTCAGGCTGGCCGCACGCCGGCCGCCGTGGCTCAGGTGCCGAACAGCTTCGCCTTGGCGGCGGAGAATTCGTCGTCGGTCAGGACGCCTTGCTGGTGCAGCGCCGCCAGCTGGTTGAGCTGGTCGAGCATGGCCGACGACTGGGACGGAGCCGCGGGCGGGGGCGAGGGCGAGGGCGGGGGCGGCTGCTGATACGACGGCGGCGGCTGGGAGGCCTGCTGCTGTTCCAGATCGCTAATGCGCTGATCCTGATCCGCCTCGTACTGGGCCTGCTCCTCCTGGCGCCTGGCCACGTGCTTGCCGGCCATGTACGCGCCACCGCCTACCGCGGCGGCACGGAGCAGCGGGCGTCGCCGAACGAACATCCCTGTCTCTCCTCGTCGTCTCGGGGCTACATGCCGTCGGGCAGGGTCAGGCCGAGCGCAACCATGATCTCGGGAGCGGCGGCCACGACCCTGGGCCCGCCGACCTGCGGCGCGACGGCGACCAGCACGCCGAGGATGTCCTCCGGGGTGGCCCCTTCGGCGAGCGCGTTGCCCACCTGCCAGACGTACGAGGCCGGGGGCGCGTCCATTGCTATCAGCGCGGCGATCTTGACCAGGGCGAAGCTACGCGCGTCCAGGCCGCTTCTGACCTGGAACTGGGCCCGCGCTTCCAGTCCGGCACCCAGAAGGTCAGGGTCGCCCTGGGCCAGGGCGCCAAACAGCTGTCGTGTGTCGTCGCTGACGTCTACCTGGGCTGGGGTGGTCATGGTCAGAATCCTTTCGGTAGCAACACGGACGGGCGGGGGCACGCACCGCTAAGTCGAACAATGGCGGTGGCACCGGGGTCAGCGCGTCACCCGCCAGGGATGAGGCGGGGACTAGGCCTGAGCCGCGGTCCCGGGTTCCGCGGGAGGCCGGCCGATCAGTTCGATCAAGCCGAGGACGAGCAGCAGGAGGATGACAAGCACGATGACGACAAGCCCGGTGGGATGGCCCCAGAAAACGAATATCAGGGCGAAAAGGGCCACCGCTCCGACGCGCAGGCCCCTGCGGTGCGCGTACGTCCACTCGCCGACCGGGCCGGTGGACACGCCCCGGCGCTCGCCGAAGTTGCGGATCCAGCCCAGCCAGGACTTCAGGGCCGAACGGGTCTGGATCGCCGCACGCGAAGGTCCGGTGATGAACGCCCCGATGGCGACGACCAGCGCGACCGCCAGCACGACACGGAGCCCCACCTTGATGAAGTAGACCATGGCGTCGAACGCGGCGGCGGCGGCGTCGCCCGGCAGCACGCTGGGCGGCACGCTGTTGAGGTAGATGCTCCGGGCGATCAGCAGGCCGATGGCCAGGACCAGCATGGACGCGGCCAGACCGAGGGCCGCTCCGATCAGGGCGAGCCGGCGCTTCCGCGCGACCCACACCCCGGCGGCGAGCAAGGCCAGCGCCAGGATCGGCAGCACGATCTTGAGGGTCTTGATCAGCCGGTAGCCGGCCTGCGCCTTGCTCAGGTCGTTCGCCTGGAACAGCGCCACGGTCGGGCTGATCGCCGGGATGTTGCTGGCCAGCGAGAACCCGTGGTCGACCAGGTCCTGCTTGACCACGGCGATGAACGGGCCGAGGTTGAGCACGATCTGGCCGTTCTGCGTGCTGACGGCGCCGTTGCCCTCCCCGGAGAGCACCTTGACCACCGCCTGGTGCGCCACGGTGTTGACCTGGACCCAGAGCTTGGCGACCCTCGGGCCCGAGACGATCCGCTGCACGGTGCTGTGGATGAAGCCGGTCACCGCGCTGGCGATCTGCGGGCCGAACGTGTTGAGCAGCGAGCTGATCCGCGTCAGGCCTTGGTCGTTGAGCTGGGCGGACGCCTGGTCGATGGTCCCGGTCAGGTTGAGCCGGCCGGTTATCTCCTTGGTGATCCTGTCGGTCAGCACGCTCTGGATGGCCGGGTCGTGGATCAGCGGCTCCACCGTCGCCACCCACCGGCCGGTGTCCTGCACCTCGGTGCCGGCCCAGACGCCGAGCACGGCGACCGGGCCGAGTATGCAGCCCAGGACGATGAGCACGATGGAGACGGGGGTTCGCCAGCTGAAGCGCCGCTTGCGCGTCGCGCTGCCGTCCTGGCCGTGCGGCTTGGCTGTCTCCGCCCGCAGGCGCTCAAGCTCGGCTCGCTCGTCCTGGCTGAGCTTCTCGCCCTCGGTCGCCGGGCCGGGTTCACCACCGATGGCAGACACGGTCACCTCCGGTACATGACGGGGTTCACGACATCCGGCTGAGTGCCGGTGCCGGTGCCCACGATGATCACGTCATGGTGCTCAGTCACGTCCCCATCCTGGAAGACCCCTGGCCCGCGGGCCTCACCCGCGACGGATGACGGGAGCGACGATGAAACCCGCTCCGGCATGGCCGCATCGGTAGTCATGGGTCGTTCCGGTTCTCGGCGCTCCAGTCCTTCATCCGCTCGGTCAGCGTCCGTTCCCGCCGCCGTCCGAACAGCACGAACCGCTTGCGGCCGACCTTTTCCACCCAGGACATGTCCCAGCCGCGGGTACGCCGCGCGAACGACTGGAAGAGCGCGTCCAGGCCCGGATCGGAGCTGGCCAGCTCTTGCTCCATTCGCTGGAGGGCACGCAGCGATCGGCGGCGCTTGGTCATGACGGCATGCTCACCCCGCCGCGCCCTGGCCGCCTCCTCCCGCCGGGGTGAGCTGAAGACGGCGCCCGCGGCTGGCCGCGCCGGCCTGTCTCTACCACCCGGAAGGGATGAGGTCCGGGCGGCCGCTGAATCTGATGATCGGTGGCTATGACGAGTATCGATCTCGCCCGGGTGCAGTTCGCGTTCACCTCGATCAACCATTTCTTCTTCGTGCCGGTCACGATCGGGCTGGCCTTCCTGACCGCGCTGCTGCAGACGGCCTGGTACCGCACCAAGAAAGATGAGTACCTGCGGCTGACCAGGTTCTTCGGCACGCTGCTGGTGATCAACGTGGCGATCGGCGTGGTCACCGGCATCGTGCAGGAGTTCCAGTTCGGGATGAACTGGGGGGCCTACTCGCGGCTGGTCGGCAACGTGTTCGGCGCCCCGCTGGCGATGGAAGGGCTGGCCGCGTTCTTCCTCGAATCCACGTTCCTGGGGCTGTGGCTGTTCGGCTGGGACAAGCTGCCCCGGCGGATCCACCTGCTGACAATCTGGGCGGTCTCGCTCGGCACCGTGCTGTCGGGGGCGTTCATCATGGCGGCCAACTCCTGGATGCAGCACCCGGTCGGCTACACGATGGTCCACGGGAAACCGCAGCTGAACGACATCTGGGCGCTGTTCACCAACCCGGTGTTCGTGTGGGGGTACGGCAAGGTGCTGTTCGCGGCGCTGGTCACCGGGTGCATGGTGATGCTGGCGGTGTCCGCGTGGCAGCTGCGGCACGGCGGGGACCGGGACGTGTTCGGCCGGTCGGCGCGGCTCGCCCTCATCATCCTGGTCCCGGCGATCCTGTTCACCATGCTGGTGGGCGATGAACTCGGCGTGATCGAGGCCCGGTACCAGCCGATGAAGATCGCCGCGGCCGAGGCGCAGTGGACCACCTGCCAGCCGTGCTCGTTCTCGCTGTTCCAGATCGGCGGCGGGAACAACGACCAGACCCCGACCGAGATCATCGCCATCCCGCACCTTTTGTCGCTGCTGGCCACCAACCACTGGAACGGCCAGGTTGTCGGGCTGAATCCGCTCCAGCAGCAGTACACCAAGCAGTACGGGCAGGGTTACTACGTGCCGAACGTGTTCATCCAGTACTGGGCGATGCGCGTGATGGCCTACCTCGGAGTGGTGGTCTTGCTCATCGGGGTGTGGGGGCTGTGGCTGACATACCGGAAGAAACTCGCCACGTCCCGGGTGTTCCTGTGGGTGGCGGTGTGGGCCGCGGTGCTGCCGTTCTTGATGAACACGGCGGGCTGGTTCCTGACCGAGAGCGGCCGCCAGCCGTGGATCGTGCAGGGCATCATGCTGACCAAGAACGGGATCTCCCCGACCCTGTCTATGGATCAGCCTGATCGCCTTCATCCTGCTGTACGTCACGCTCGGCATCGTCGACCTGCTCCTGATGCTGCGGTACTCGCGCAAGGAGCTGCCGCCCCCGCGCACCGAGGCCGACGCCGACACGCCGGTACCGGCTGTCCTGTATTAGGGGTCCCGATGAGCAGCCTTATCCCGTTCTGGTACATCGTCATCGCGATCTTGTGGACCGGGTTCTTCGTCCTGGAGGGCTTCGACGCGGCGGCGTTGCGGGCCGCCGCCCGGGTGAAGTCCCAGCTGCGGCGCAAGCTGATCGCGCACTGCCTGCGGCTGGGCCCGGCACGGCTCGGCGGGCGGCAGCCCGGCCAGATCGCCGCCACCGCGACCCGGGGCCTGGACGGGCTGGATCCGTACTTCGCGCGGTACCTGCCGCAGCTGGTGCTGTCGGTCCTGGTCCCGGCGGCGGTGGTGGTGGCGGTGACCGCCACGGACTGGATCTCCGGGGTGGTGATCGCGGTCACGCTGCCGCTGATCCCGCTGTTCGCGGCCCTGGTCGGCTTGCATGCCAAGGCCCAGACGCGGCGCCAGTGGCGGCTGCTGGCCCAGCTGGGCGGGCATTTCCTGGACGTGGTGCAGGGCCTGCCTACCCTCAAGGCGTTCGGCCGGGCGAAGTTCCAGGAGCAGGTGATCGCCACGGTCACTGATGAGTACCGATCGGCGGCCATGGCGACGCTGCGTGTC
>Ga0335082_10000649_pt1 | contig 36138 bp, 39 predicted proteins | sample Lox_Sample_41_FD_206718 | JGI IMG/M metagenome (GOLD analysis project Ga0335082, IMG submission 206718) | Soil microbial communities from Loxahatchee National Wildlife Refuge, Florida, United States - Lox_Sample_4.1 | ecosystem: Environmental > Terrestrial > Soil > Wetlands | place: USA... | reverse complement strand
GTCTCCTGGTGCGCGCGCGTCGTGAAGGTGTTCGGCTCGGCGTACTCCTCGAGCAGCAGCGTGTGCTCGAAGGGCGCGTCGCAGGCGGCGCGCAGGATCGGCTTCGTCATCGCGGGCACGTGCTCGGGCAGCTTCGCGATCCGCTCGCACCACGAGAGCGCGTGCACGACGAGCTCCGCCTTCGGCAGCGCCGCGTTCACGAGCCCCATCTCCGCCGCCTCGCGTCCCGTGATCGCGCCGCCGCGCAGCACGAGCTCCATCGCGCGCGCGTAGCCGAGGCGGCGCGTCAGCGCCCAGTTCGTGCCGATCTCGGGCACGAGCCCGATGCGCGCGAAGGCCGTCGCGAGCCGCGCGTCCTCGGCCGCGAAGATCAGGTCGCAGTTGAGCGCCCAGGCGAGCGCGACGCCCGCCGCGTGTCCGTTGATCGCGGCGACGACGATCTTCTCCGTCCCCGCGATCTGGCGCGCGATGCCGCCGAACTGCCGCCGGATCCAGCGCCACAGCCCGGTGGTCCCTTCGGCGCGCTGAGCGTAGGAGTGCGCCCGCTCCTCCATCATCTGCCAGTCGCCACCGACGGAGAAGAAGTCTCCCGTGCCGGTCAGCACGATCGTTCGCAGGCGCGGATCCGCGCAGAGCGCCGCGAGTGCCTGCTGGAGCTGGATCGTCAGGACGCCGGAGAGCGCATTGTGATTTGCGGGATCGTCCATTCGCAGGACGGCGCACGCCGGATCGCGTCGCTCGACCCCGACCAGCTTGCGGTCGTCGCGCGCGAGCCGGTCGAGCCACTCCGGGTAGTCGAGCTGCGGTTCTCCCGTCGCCGCGATCTCCGCCATGTGAGCCTCCCCGGGTGCGCGCCGGCGGAGGATACGGCGGACGGAGAATGGACCCAAGAGTTGTGAGCGAAGTGGATCTTACGGAGAGCCATCTCGGGATCGATGCTCGACCCGGAAGAGCCGAGGAGGCGAGCTTGGCCGGATGCGACCCGAGCGAGTTCGAGGCGAAGGAGAGGGCGCGCGAAGGCTCGCGGCGCGTCGTCCACCGCGTGTGTCCCTTCTGCGAGGCGACCTGCGGGCTCGCCGTGGAGGTGCGCGGCGACGAGATCGTCTCGGTGCGCGGCGACGCCGAGGATCCGTTCTCGAAGGGCTTCATCTGTCCGAAGGCGCACGGGCTGAAGGAGCTCCATCACGATCGCGAGCGCCTGCGCCGACCGATGCGGCGCACACCAGGCGGCTGGGAGGAGATCTCCTGGGACGAGGCTTATCGCGAGGTCGCGTCGCGCCTGCTCGCGGTGCGCGAGCGCTACGGCAACGACGCGATCGGGGTCTACTCGGGCAATCCCGTCGTCCACGACCTCGGCGCCGTGCTGTATCGGCCGGTGCTGTTGCGCGCGCTCGGCACGCGCAGCCTCTTCAACTCCGCCGCGATCGACACCTTGCCGAAGATCGTGCAGACCGGCTTGATGTTCGGTCGGCAGTTCCCGACCGCCGTGCCGGTCCCCGACATCGATCGCACGCAATACCTGCTCGTGATCGGCGCGAATCCGGCCGTCTCGCACGGCAGCTTGATGACGATGCCCGATGCGCCGCGCCGCCTGAAGGCGGTGGCGAAGCGAGGCAAGCTCGTGGTGATCGATCCGCGGCGCAGCGAGACGGCGAGGCTCGCGAGCGAGCACCAGTTCATCCGACCCGGCACCGACGCTGCGTTCCTGCTCGCGCTCGTGCACGTGCTCTTCGAAGAGCATCGCGTGACGCTCGGCGCCGCCGAGGGCCTGGTTCACGGACTCGAACGCGTGGAGCAGGTCGCGAAGGAATTTGCCCCCGAAGCCGTCTCGGATTTCTGCGGCATCTCCGCGGAGGTGATCCGCCGCATCGCCCGCGAGATCGCGGCCGCCGAATCGGCGGCCTGCTACGGGCGCCTCGGCACCTGCGTGCAGGAGTTCGGAACCTTGGCCACCTGGGGCTGCGACCTCGTGAACATCCTGACCGGCAATCTCGACCGGCCCGGCGGTGTCATGTTCCCGGGGCCGGCCGCACCCGTCGACGCCGCGCTTCCGAAGGGGCCCTTCCAGATGGGGCGCTGGCACAGCCGCGTCGGCGGCCAGCCCGAGGTGGAAGGACAGATTCCCTCCTCCACTCAGGCCGAGGAGATGCTCACGCCGGGCGAGGGCCAGGTGCGGGCGATGATCACCTTGATGACGAACCCGGTGCGCAGCGCCGCGAATTCGGCGCAGCTCGAGCAGGCCTACTCACAGCTCGAGTTCTTCGTCGCGATCGATTTCTACGTCAACGAGACGACGCGCCATGCGCACATCATTCTGCCGACGCCGTCGCCCGCCGAGCTGTCCGGGTACGAGCTGCCGCTCTACCACCTGTCGGTCCGCAACGTCGCCAAGTGGTCGAACGCGGTGATGCCGGCGGCACCCGATCGGCCCGAGACCTGGCAGGTGTTCTCGGCCCTCGCGGCTCGGCTCATGGGCCTCTCGCACCTGACGCCGGAGGCCGTCGACGAGCTGGTGTTCGGGGTCTTTGCCAAGGGCGTGCTCGACGGCACCTGTCCTTACCCCGACCTCACGCTCGAGGAGATGAAGTCGAAGCTCGAAGGAGAGATCGGGCCCGCGCGCATCGTGGACATGTTGCTGCGCGTGGGACGGCATGGTGACGGCTTCGGCAGGCGTCCCGGAGGCCTGACCTTGGCCGGCGTTCGCGCCGCAGCGCACGGGGTCGACCTCGGGCCGCTCGAACCGCGACTCGCGGAGATCGTTCGAACCGGGAGTGGGAGGATCGAGCTCGCTCCCGCGCGGATCGTCGCCGACGTCGCACGGCTTCGCGAGCGCATGGCGAGCCCGCGCACCGAGATGCTCTTGATCGGGCGCCGCGACATGCGCTGCAGCAACTCCTTCATGCACAACCTCCCGTCCCTGGTGAAGGGGCGCAATCGCTGCACCTTGCAGATATCGGGCGAGGACGCGCGCCGCATCGGTCTCTCGCCCGGCGCGCGTGCGCGCGTGACGAGCCGGGTCGGAAGCCTCGTCGCGCCGATCGAGGTCAGCGACGATCTGATGCCTGGCGTCGTCAGCCTGCCGCACGGGTGGGGCCACGACGCAGCGGATACGCGCCAGAGCGTGGCGAAGGCGCATCCGGGCGTGAACGCGAACGCGCTGACCGACGATCAGGCCTACGACTCGGCGAGCGGCACAGCCGTGCTCTTCGGCACCCCGGTGCAGGTCGAGCCGGAGGCGCCGCCGGCGTCGACCGGGGCATGACGCGCTCCCCGCAGTGATAGAGTCCGCTTTCGAGCGTCGGAGCGGACGAATGCAGGCCGAACATCGCGAGCCGCGAGGCGTCTTCAACCCGCGCGTGATCGACCTGATCACGCTCGACGAGGCCGCCGACGAGGTCGTGCTCGTGATGCTCGAGCAGAGGCCGTGGGACGACGACCCGGCGCAGCTCCGCCAGCTCGAGGCGAAGTTCAACGCTTACCTCTCGTACGTGCTCGGTGGATATCTGGTGCAGCAGTACCCGGCCTACGCCGATCGCGGCGTGCGTTTCCAGCTCGACTGCGTGGAGAACCCGCGCGCCGCGGACGCCGCCTTCTTCACCGCAATGAGCAACTTCGCGGCGGGCGAGGGGATCCGCCTCGTGGTGCGGGTGATGCAGCCGGGCGAGGAAGGACTGCGGAGCGAATGAGCGTCCCGGCGCTCGGTCTCTCGCGCGAGCACCGACTCCTCCTGCTCCGCTTCGTCTGCTCCTTCGCGTGGGCCGACGGACGCGTGCTCCCCGCAGAGCGCGCGCTCGTGTCGCGCTACGTCGAGAAGCTCGGCCTCGACGCGCAGGAGGCGGCGCAGGTGCGCGCCTGGCTGGAGCGACCGCCGCCGCCCGAGTCCGTCGATCCGAGCGCGATTCCCGCCGAACACCGATCGATGTTCCTGCACGCGCTAGAGTCGGTGATCTCCGTGGATGGCGACGTCGCGCCCGTCGAGCGAGCGCGGCTCCTCGCACTGGCGAAGCGGCTGCGCGGCGCCAACGGCTGACGCTTCAGCGCTGCGGCGCCGGCTCGCCCGAACCGGGCTTCGTGCGGTCGTCGACGTAGCCGAGCTTCTCCAGCAGCTCGTTCATGCGCGGATCGTCGCGCAGGCGATTCTCGTCGCGCGCGCCGCGGCCGCCATCCGGGCGCACGAGCGAGGCGAGCTGCTCGCGCATCGCGCGCGTCCTCTCGGGCTGCGCGGCCGCGAGATCGTGCTGCTCCTGCGGGTCGGCGCGCAGGTCGTAGAGCTCCTCGCCCTGCGGCGGGCGCAGGATGTATTTGTAGTCGCCGACGCGCAGCGCGACGACGTCGCGCATCTGCGTGCTCATCACGACCTCGGGGTGCGCGAGCTCGCGCGTGCGGCCGCGGAGTAGCGGCAGCAGGCTCTCGCCTTCGAGCTCCGCGGGGAGCGGCGCGCCGGCGTAGTCGAGCAAGGTCGCCGCGACGTCCACCGTCTCGACGAGAGCAGTCAGGCGCGCGGGGCCGACACCCTCGCGCGCCGGGAGCTTCAGCATCAGCGGGATCCGCACCATGTCGTCGTAGAGCGTGGTGTTGTGCCCGAACTGGTGATGACCGAAGAAGGCGTCGCCGTGGTCGGCGAGCAGCACGATCAGCGAGTCGTCGTAGAGCCTCTCCTGCCGCAGCTTCTCGAGCAACGCGCCGATGCCCGCGTCGACCGAGCGGAGATTCGCGCGGTAGCGCGCCTCGAGTCGCGCGATCGTCTCGGGATCGGCGTGTCCCGTCCGGTTCGCCTGCTCGAACTCCGCGTGGAGCGCGTCCCAGTCGCCGGGCTCTCCCGCGCCGGCGAACGCGCGCAGGTACTCCTCGGGCGGGTCGTAGGGCTTGTGCGGCTGGAGGAAGTGGACGTATGTGAATACCGGCTTGCCGCGCGCGAGATCCGCGCGGATCGCGGGGAGCCGCGCGAAGACCTGCTGATCGACGTCCTCCGGCAAGGTCACGACGAAGTCGACGCTCTCGTCGAGGCGGCGCTTCTTTGCGACCTCCGGCACCGAGTAGACCTCGACCATCTCGCCGTAGCCGCGCGCGAAGCCGAGCTTCTCCGCACCGGCGAAGGGATTCGCGACGAAGCCGCGCGTGGCGAATCCCTGCGCGGCGAGGAGCTCGGGTAGGGTCGGCAGCTTCGGCGAGAGCTTCGTGCGCCCGGTCATGCGGTGCGTGGTGCCGCGCACGCCCGTCAGCAGGCTCGCCGTCGACGAGACGGTCGTGGCCGACTGGCTGTAGGCCTGCTCGAAGAGCACGGCCTCACGCGCGAAGCGGTCCATCTCGGGCGTCGCGCCGTGCGCGTCGCCATAGGCGCCGAAGTAGAAGGCCGACGCCGCGTCGACGGCGATCACGAAGATCGAAGCGGGAGGTGGCTTTGCGGCGCCGCATCCCGAAGCGAGCAGCGCGACGATCGCGACGAACCACGGCGAGTGAGCGACGCGGAAGCCGCGTCGCTCACTCGACATAGCCGAGCTTCTTCAGCGCCTCGCCGGTCACCGCGTCGATCGGCGCGACGCTCTCCTTCGCTTCGGCGGGCCGCGCGCTCCAGAGCGCGACGGCCTCGCGCTGCATCGACTGCTCCGCCGGCGCGCCGTCCGGCTGGAGCGCCTGCTGCTCGCCCGGATCCTGCGACAGGTCGAAACGCACCCAGGTGTCGCTGCGCGGGAGCCACACGAGCTTCTCGGGCCAGTCGATCACCGCCTTCTGCTCGTGCCCGAGCAAGAGGCCCTCCGCGTAGAGCACGCGCTTCGAGGGCGGCGCACCCTGCGTGAGGTTCGGCCAGAGCGAGACGCCGTCGGCCGGCGAGAGCGGCGGCAGCCCGACCGCGTCGAGCAGGGTCGGGGCGAGATCGACGAGCGACACCGCAGCCGGATCGCGGCCCGGGCGCACGCCGGGCCCCCAGAAGGCCAGCGGAACGTGGATCAGCTCCTGGAAGACGCTGTGGCCGTGCTCGAAGCTGCCGTGGTCGAAGAGCTCCTCGCCGTGATCGGCGGTCAGCGCCACGAGCGCCTCGCGCAAGAGCCCGCGCTGCTCGAGGCCGTCGAGCAGCACGCCGAGCTGCTCGTCCACGAACGCCACCTCCTCGTCGTAAGCGGCGCCGACGAACTGGCGGTCGGCGTCCGTGAGCTGGCCGAGGCGACGGCGCAACGCGCGCCCGTCGGTGACGGGGAGCTTCATGCTCGTGGCGACGGAGTCGCTGAAGCGGCCGCGGAAGGGAGGCGGGGCGTCATAGTCCATGTGCGGGTCGAAGATCTGGACGAGCAGCAGGAAGGGCTGCGCGCCGCGGTGGTCGAGCCAGGCGAGCGCTCGCCGCACGACCTCGTCGGCGCGGCGCCCGTGCTCGTTGGTGGAGGCGTCGAAGTCGTAGACGCCGAAGCCCTGGTCCATGCCGAAGCTCGACGCGAGGAAGTGATTGTTGATGATCGCCGCCGTCGCGAAGCCGGCCTCCTGGAAGCGCTCGGCGAGCGTCACGGCTTCCGGGCGCAGCGGCATCAGCCCCTTCGTGTTGCCGAAGCGCGCCCAGCGTCCTGCCCCGTGGTGGATCGGCCAGAGCGCGCTGTAGATCGATCCCATGCTCGGCAGCGTCCACGGAGACGCGGCGAAGGCCTGCTCGTAGAGCCGGCCGCGCGCGAGCCAGGCGTCGAGACGCGGCGTGGTGGGACGCGCGCGGTAGCCGTACGCCCCGACGTGATCGGCGCGCAAGGTGTCGACCACGATGCAGACGACGGAGCGCGGCTTCGGCGGCGCGCAGGCGCAGGCGAGCGCGGCCGACAGGGCCGCCAGCAGCAACCGGAAGGAGCGAGCGCGACGCACGGGGCGTCCATGATGCCACGCGACCCGCCGCGCTACCTCACGGCGCTCCGAGCCGACCGTTCTCGGTCTCGAAGCGCGGGTTCTACAAGTGCGGAGGACGCGGCCCCTTCGCTGCTACCGTCGCCAGGATGGAACGAAATCGCGTCGCCGCAGTGCTCGGCGGGCTCGCGCTCGGGTTGCTGGCGTCTTCGGGCGGTCGCGCTGGCGAGATCGTGTCGCAGCGCGCGGAGATGGCGTCGGCGCCGGCGAGCATCGAGGTGCGCTCGTCCGCCTTCTCTGCGAACGCGCCGATCCCGGATCGCTACTCGGCCTATCACGAGAACCAGTCTCCGCCGCTCGAGTGGTCGGGAGCGCCCGAGCGAACGCAGGCGGTCGCGCTCGTCGTCGAGGATCCCGACGCGCCGGGTGCCAGGCCCTTCGTGCACTGGCTGGTGGCCGCCGTGCCGGCTCGCGTGCATGCGCTGCCCGAGAGCCTGCCCGACTCGCCGACGCTCCGCGCCGTCGGCGACGCGCACCAGGGGGCGACGTCGCTGGGTCACACGGGCTGGTTCGGACCGCGCCCGCCGCCCGGCGGTCCGCATCACTATCACTTCCAGGTGTTCGCGCTCGATGCGCCGGTCGAGCTTTCGCCGGGCTTCGATCGCGACGCGCTCGTCACCGCGATGAAGGGCCACGTCCTCGCCCGCGGAGATCTCGTCGCGACGTATCGGCGGGCCCTCGACGCCGCTCGTTGACGTCGCCGCCCCTTTTCTACAAACGCATCCTGCAAAGCGCGAAAGAAGCCGGATCGAGCGCCCGATCTCGCATCCCGATCGCGCGCAGGGCTCCGCGGGGCGTGGCACGTCGGTTGCTTTGGAGGTCTGATCGTCGCCTGCGGTGGCGACAGGAGGCAATCGCCATGTTGCACTGGGCGCTCGTCTTCCTCGTCTTCGCGCTCGTCGCGGGATTCCTGGGCTTCACCGGACTGGCCGCGACGGCGGCCGGCATCGCGAAGATTCTCTTCGTGATCTTCCTGGTGCTCTTCCTGGTCAGCCTGATCGCCAGCCGACGCCCGCTGCGCTCGCCGCCGCTCTAGTCGAGAGTGTCAGAAGCGTGGAGGTGTCTCGTTCATCTCCCTCCCATCCCCCAATTGAACGAGGCACCTCCCGCTCCTGACATCTCTGCGGCGCGCTCCGACGGCAGCCGCGCGCGGAGGCTGTTCGCGAGCGCGCAGAGTTGCTCTGAGCGCGTGATCCACGTGCACGGCTTGCCTGTCCCGCTGCCGCGAGGGATCTCGTGCTCGGGAGCGGCCCAGCATCCCACGGCGATCGTCGGCGAAGCGTCGAGCGAGACGAGACGCGCGCAGAGCAGGCGAGCGTGCGGGACCGATGCGCGGGTCAACGCCGACACGCAGACGAGGTCCGGCGTGTCCGTGGCGACTCGCTCGAGGGTCTCGCTGACGAGCGCGCGCTCCGAGACGAGCTCGGCCGACGCGCCGCGGAGCGCGAGGAGTGTGAGCAGCCAGCGGCCGGCCGTGGCGTCGCACGCATCGAGCGCGGGAACGAAGAGCGCGCGCACCCCCGCGAGCTCGGAGGTCGCTTCGTCCGCCCGGCTCGCGACCAGCCTCTCGAGCGTCTCGCCGAGTCGCTGCCTCACTTCGGCGGCGCGCTCGGAAGAGATCAGCTCGCGTTCCTGATCGCTGGCGAGGCGTCGGAGCGCGGGCAGGATCAGAGAGTCCGTCAGCGCCTCGAGCGACGCGCCGTTGGCCCCGCCGCGGAGCACCTCGTCGGCCTCCTCGAGGTCGAGCGCGAGCAGGCGCTGGTAGAAGCGGGTCTCGGCCGCGAGCGCAGGGCGATCGCCGAGCATGACGGAGACGAACTCCAGCCAGGGCACGTAGCGGCCCGCGACGACCAGGCACACGGTCAGCGGCGTCGCCAGCATCAGGCCGGGGATGCCCCAGAGCCAGGTCCAGAAGACCGCCGAGAAGATGACACCGAAGGGAGACAGGCCCGCGCTCGTGCCGTAGAGCCACGGCTCCAGCGCGTTGTTGTGGATCGTCTCGAGGATCACGAAGAGCGCCACGGTCATCGCGGTGTGCTGCCAGTCGGGGAATGCCGCGACGGAGAGAACGATCGGGAGCGACGCCGTGATCCAGGGCCCGAAGTACGGCAGGAAGCGCAGCAGCGCGGCCAGCGTCCCCCACACGACGGCGCCGGGCAGCCCGATCCACAGGAGCCCCGCCGTGACGGCAGTGCCATGGATCGCGGCGATCAGCGACTGGCTGCCGAGGTAGCGCGCGACCCGGCGCTCGGCGTCCTCCAGGGCGCTCGTCGTGAGCGAGAGGTCTCTCCCCCCGGTCAGCCAGATCAATCGATCCCGCAGCTCCTCGCGCTCGAGGAGGATGAAGAGCGAGAGCACCGCGACGATGCCGGCGACTGCCAGGGAGTCGAGCATCGAGCGGAACAGCCCGCCGACGGCGCCGACGACGCCAGGCGGCTCGACCACCTCCACCTTCGGCGCGGGAGCCTGTCCGGTCGGGACCTGGATCTCGCGCTCGAGATCGCTGATCGACTCCGCCGGGCCGCTCAGCTTTCGCAGCGGACCTCGCAGCGTGTGGACCTTCGTGCGCAGGTTCGCTCCATATGTCGGCATCTCGCTCGCAAGCTCGGCCGTCTCGCGTGCCACCAGCCAGCCGACGCCGGTCAGGAAGCAGAGGATGAAGAGCACCACCGCGATCGCGGCGGGCAGTCGGCCGAGTCCGATGCGCTCGATCCGGACCACGAGCGGCGTGAGGCAGAAGCTCACGAGCAGCGCGAGGGCGAGCGGGATCAGCACCTCGCGGCCGACGTAGAGCGATGCCGTCACGAGCACGACGGCGAAGAGATTCGGAAATCCTCTGCGGACAGGCGATTGCACGAGGCCCGAGCAATCGACGTGCCAGATCCACCCGGAGGGCAAATCGCCCTCCACACTGAAGAATCTACACGAATGTGCACCCACATCACGTCGTATGACGTCCGCGGGCGTGGCACGGGAGTTGCTCAGACCCGAAGACGGACGGTCCGCGTACTTCTCGAGAGGGAGACCATGAACTTCGATCTCGCGCCTCTGCCGTATCCCGAGTCCGGACTCGAGCCCCACATCGGGCGCACGGCGCTGGCGCTCCATCACAGCACGCATCATCGCGGCGATCTCGCGAAGCTGAAGGAGCTGATCGGCGGCACTCCGGAGGCGGAGGAGAGCCTCGAGACGATCATCCTGAACGCCGACGGCCCCGTGTTCGACAACGCCGCGCAGGTGTGGAACCACGATTTCTACTGGCGCTCGATGAAGCCGGACGGCGGCGGCGAGCCGACCGGTCGGTTCCGCCACGCGCTCGAGCGCGACTTCGGCAGCTTCCACGGCTTCCGCCGCGCGTTCCTCGAGGCCGGCGAGTCGCACTTCGGGTCGGGCTGGCTCTGGCTCGTGCACTACGAGGATCGGCTGCGCGTGCTGACCACGTCGGACGCGGACCTGCCGATGGTGTACCAGGCGACGGCGCTGCTGACGGCCGATCTCTGGGAGCATGCCTACTACGTCGATCACCACGGCGACCGCGCCAGATACCTTCAGGCGTTCTTCGATCATCTGATCGACTGGGACTTCGCGGCTGCGAACTGGAGCGAGGTCGCGCAGCGACCCCCGCGTAGCCGCATCGCGCGTCCGGCGCGATCGATCGTGAGTCGCCGGGTCGGATGATCCGCCGAGGCTGCGGTGGGCGCAGTCTCCGCCGGCGGCGAAGGTCTCCATGCAGAGCGCACCCCGAAGCCGCGCCATCGAGAATCCCCTGCTCCTCCGCGCCGGGCGCATCGCGAGGCCGGGGCGGAACTGCTGGCGGCTCGCGATGGCCCGCCGGGTCGCCTTCCTGATCGACGCGCAGAGCTACTTCCGAGCGCTCGGCGACGCGCTGGAGAAGGCCGAGCGCTCGGTCTTCATCCTCGGCTGGGACATCCACAGCCGCGTGTCGCTCCACCCGCACGAGCTCCCCGGCCGCGGAATCGGTGCGCTGCTCGCGGAGCTCGTCGAGCGGCGCCCCGAGCTGCCGCGTCCACGTGCTCGACTGGGACTTCTCGTTCCTGCTGATTCCCACTCGCGAGCTGGTGCCGTGGCTGCGCCTGGATCAGGGCGCCGCGCGCCGCATGATGTTCCGGCTCGACAGCCGCCACCCGGTCGGCGGCTGTCATCACCAGAAGCTCGTCGTGATCGACGACGCGCTCGCCTTCGTCGGCGGCATCGACCTCGCCGCCAACCGCTGGGACACGCCGGAACACCGGGTCGACGACGCGCGCCGCCGGAACCCGTGGGGCCGCTCGTACGCGCCCTATCACGACGTCCAGCTCGCCGTGGACGGCGAAGCGGCCGGTTGTCTCGGCGAGATCGCGCGGGAGCGCTGGCACCGGGCCGGGGGCGACCAGCCTCCACGCGCGAACGAGGAGGATCCCGCCGTGACGCCGGATCCTTGGCCCCCGAACCTCCCCGCGGATCTCGGCCCGGCTCGCCTTGCAATCGCGCGCACCGAGCCCGCGTACGACGGTCGACCGCCCGTCCGCGAGATCGAGCGGCTGTACGTCGACTCGATCGCGGCGGCACGCCGCTACATCTATCTCGAGCACCAGTACCTCTCGTCGCGCGCGATCGGCGAGGCGATCTGCGCGAGCCTCGCGGCGCGACGCGGTCCCGAGATCGCGATCGTGACCCCGCTCCTCTGCGCGGGCTGGATCGAGGAGGGAACGGTCGGTCTGCTGCGGCGTCGCCTCGCCGCGAGGCTGCGGGCCGCGGACCGCCACGGCCGGCTGCGCCTGTGCTACGCGCGACTGCCCGGTGATCGCGCCCGTCTGCACCTCCACTCCAAAGTGATGATCGCGGACGACCGCGTCGTGCGGATCGGCTCCGCGAATCTCAGCAACCGCTCCATGGGACTCGACACGGAGTGCGACGTGCAGATCGAGGCGGCCGGCGATCCGGCCGTCGCGGCGGCGATCCGCGCGTTCCGCGATCGCCTGCTCGGCGAGCACCTCGGCGTCGCGCCGTGGCAGGTCGCGCACGCGATGCACGTCACGAACGGCGCGCTGTTCGCGGCGCTCGACCGGCTCGGCGGCGGCGAGCGCACGCTCGCGCCGCTCGCGGTGGAGCTGCCGCGCTGGCTCGACTGGGTGATGCCGCCGGCGCTCGGCGATCCGGAGCGGCCCTTCGAGTCGCTGCGGCTGGTGGAGGCGTGGTCGCCCGACCTGCTGCGCGATCCGCATCGGCGGAGACTCGTGCCGCTGCTCGCGGCCGCCGGAGTCGGGCTCGCGGCGAGCTGGCTCGTGCGACGACGCCGCGGCGCGCTGACCGCGCTCGTGGGCGCGGCGCTCTCGTGGCTCGCGCTGCGAGAGCTGCGGCGAGGTGCGAATCTGCAAAGCGATTGCAAACCCTGCTCGTCTCGTGTCGAGGCGCTGGCGTGACCGGGAACGCCTCGGCTCGCTTCCTGCAGTCGCGGTGCGGACGGTAGGGAGGTCTGCCATGGCCACCGAACGCATCGTCGGGCCGGTGCGGCCCGGCGACGCGAGCCTCTCGCACACGTTCGAGCTCGCACAGCGCGTGGCGAAGGACCGCCTTCGGCTGCTGAACCTCGACCTCGAGGCGCGCGCGAGCTCGGTCGTCCGGCGCTCGACCTTCATCAGTGTCGGCGCGCTGTGCCTGCTGCTGGCGTGGATCGGACTGCTCGGCGCGGCGGTGTTCGGGCTCGCGGAGAGGATCGCGCTCCCGCTGAGCCTGCTCGCGGTCGCGCTGTCTCAGCTCGTGCTCGGCGTCGCCTTGATCCTGTGGGCGAGGTGCGGAGGGCAGCGCACGTGAGCGCGACACGCGAGCTGCTCGAAGCTCGTCTCGAGCGCGACCAGCAGGAGTTCGTCGCGTCGCTCGTGAGCCTCCGCGAGCGGGTGCGCGCGGACCTCGCGCACCTCGACCCGCGCCGGCGCATCGAGGAGAGGCCAGCCCCCTGGCTGATCGGAGCCGTATTGCTCGGCCTGTGGCTCGGAGCGCGCCGTTAGGCGCGGCGACGGCGCGGGCGATTCATCCGAAGGAGGAACCCATGGCAACCGTGAACGAGATCATCGGGAACGTGACGGCTCTCGATCGTCCCGAGATCCGGCGCCAGCTCGATCGGGCGCGCGCCCGACTCGGCGATCTCGACTCGCAGCTACGCAAGCTCGTGCAGGACCGGCCGACGGTCGCAATCGGCGGCGCCCTGATCTTCGGGTACCTGATCGGTCGCACGCTGCTTCGCAGCCGCCGGTAGGAGGGGTCACATGGACGCGCAAGCCGTTCTGGGAGAGCTGAGCGATCAACTCCAGGAGCGCCCCTACCTGACGCTCGCCGGTCTCGTCGGTCTCGGCTGCATCCTCGGTCGCGCGGTACCGCTGCGGGCCCTGTTCGCGGTCGCGGGAGTAGGCGTGCGCGCAGCCGTTGCGGGCACGCTGGAACGAACCGTGCGAGACCGCATGCGCGGCAACGGTCGCTGGTCCAGACACTGATCCAAGGCCCCACGGGGTCGCGGCATGTTCCTTGCTCGGGTTGGGGAATCACCGCATCCCCGCTCGCCGTAGGTGACGTGGGGAGGCATTCGTGAAAATCCCACGAGGAACATTGCAGAGTTTACAATCAGTCGATGTGCCGGATACGCGGGAACGACGGGCCAGTAGAAGATCCGTCGGGACGTCCCTTTCTCTCGGGCCGGCCGCGACCTCGATCATCCTGCTGCTCGGCGCCGTGATCTCGGTGCTCGGCTGGCTCGTCGCGCGACGCCAGATCGAGATCGAGATGGCGCGGGAGACGACCCTCTACGCGAACACGCTCGCGGACGTCGTCGAGGCGCGGATGGGATCGCTCTATCAGGCGCTGCATCGCCGCGCCGAGCTATGGAGCGATCCGGAGCAGCCGGCGGAATTCTGGGAGCGCTCGGTCGATCTGTTCCTGCGCGAGAACCCGTCGCTGCTCGCGCTCGCGAGCAGCGCGCCGAGCCGCTCGATGCAGGGCTCCGCCGAGGGCGTGCGAGCCCTCAACGAATTGATGCCTTCGATCGCCGCGAGCGCGGAGGGCACCGAGGGCGACGTCGTGATCGGGCCCGTGCTCTTCGACGGCCGGCCGCTCTTCGGGCTGCGGGTCAAGACGGGCGCGGGCGGACTGGCGAGATCCGTCTTCGCGGCCTTCGATCCGTCGGTCGCGCTGCACGAGCTGCTCGACGAACACGCGCTCGGCTACGGCATCCGCGTCGCCGTCGGCGATCACGAGCTCTATCGCCGCCCCGAGAACGGCGCCGTCCCCGCCGAGCTCGTGCAGAGCGACTCGGTGTCGCTCGGCATCGGGTCCGCATGGAGCTTCTCGACCTGGCCGATCGCCTCCACGGCGCTCTCGTTCTACCAGCAGGGACCGCTCCTCGTGCTGGTGTCGGGTCTGCTGGCTTCCACGCTGATCGCGCTCGCCGTGCACTACGGCACGCTCGCGTGGCGCCGCGCCGACGCCTTGCGCGATGCGAACCTCCGGCTCGAGCGCCAGGTCGAGGAGACGCGGCGCGGCCATGGCGACCTGCGGAGCCTCAGCGAGGAGCTCGAGGCTCGCGTCGACCAGCGCACCGCCGAGCTCCACGAGACGATCGTCGAGCTCGAGACCTTCAACTACTCGGTGTCGCACGACCTGCGCGGACCCCTCGGCGCGGTGATCAACTTCGCCGCCATCCTGCGCGAGGACTACGAGGGCCAGCTCGACGCGAGCGCCCGCGACATCCTCGCTCGCATCGTCCAGAGCGCGACCGCGGCGGTGTCCATGATGGACGCGCTGCTCGCCTACTCCCGCAGCGGGCGCAGCGAGCTGCACAAGCTGCCGCTCGACGTCTCGCGGCTCGTGCGCGAGGTCGAGCAGGACTTCGTTGCGACCTCGCCGCAGTACGCCTGCGCCGTGAAGATCGGCGACCTGCCCGACGTGGTCGCGGACGAGAGCATGCTGCGCTTCATCTTCGCGAACCTGATCTCGAACGCCTGCAAGTTCGCCAAGCGCGGAGAATCGCCGTCGGTCGACGTCGGTGGCCACGTGAACGGGAACGAAGCCGTCTTCCACGTCCGCGACGCCGGCGTCGGCTTCGACATGCGCTTCTCGGAGAAGCTGTTCAAGGTGTTCGAGAGGCTCCATCCCTCCGACGAGTACCCCGGTCACGGCGTCGGCCTCGCGATCGTGGCACGCATGGTGCGCCGGCACGGCGGTCGCGTCTGGGCGCAGGGCGCCGTCGGGAAGGGGGCGACCTTCTATTTCACGATACCCGTGCGGGACGGCAGTGGAGATGGAACGAAGAGCTGAGGTGCTGCTGGTGGAAGACGATGCCAACGACGTCGCCGTCGCGATGCGAGCCCTGCACCGACACGCGCTCGACGACCGCGTGAAGGTGCTGCGAGACGGAGTCGAGCTGCTCGACTACCTCGATGGCTCCGTCAACGGCACCGGGCCGAAGTTGATCCTGCTCGATCTGAAGATGCCGCGCCTCGACGGCCGCGCGGCGCTGCGCGAGCTGCGCCAGCGCGAGATCACGCGCCATGTGCCCGTGGTGGTCGTGAGCTCGTCGAGCCAGCAGCGCGACGTGCTGGAGTGCTACGAGCTCGGCGCCAACAGCTTCGTCGTGAAGCAGTTCGACCCGTACGCGCCCGGGGAATACCTGGTGAGCGCGGTGCGTTACTGGCTCGACATGAACGAGGTGGCGCACTGACGCGCCCCGACGGAGAGGGAGAAGAGATGCGGACCCTCAGCGCAATGATCGTCGACGACGACGCCGACTTCCGCCTGAGCCTCGAGATGCTGGTCCAACGGGAGGGATGGAAGACCCGCGCGGCCGGCTCGGTCGCGGGAGCTCGCGAGATGCTGCTCGCCGAAGGCACTCCGGACATCTTCCTGGTGGACCTCGCGCTGCCGGACGGCGACGGACTCGCCTGGATCCGCGAGGAGCCGTCGGCCACGGGCGCCGAGGTGATCGTGATCACCGGCAGCACCAGCGTCGAGTCGGCGGTGCAGGCGCTCCAGAGCGGCGCGCTCGACTATCTGACCAAGCCGATCGACCGCGCGCGCCTGCGCACCGCGCTCGTCAACGTCGCTCGCACGCGCGCGCTGAAGGAGGAGGTCGGCAGCCTGCGGAGCGAGCTGCGCGAGCTCGGCCGCTTCGGCTCGATGGTCGGCCGCTCGGCGCCGATGCTCCAGGTCTACGATCTCGTCGCGCGAGTCGCGCCCCTCGACGCGACGGTGCTGATCATCGGAGAGAGCGGCACCGGCAAGGAGCTCGTCGCCGAGACGATCCACCGCCTCTCACCGCGCAAGAACTCGATGCTGCTGCCGGTGAACTGCGGGGCGGTCTCGCCGACCTTGATCGAGAGCGAGCTCTTCGGCCACGAGCGCGGGAGCTTCACGGGCGCCGACAAGCAGCGGAAGGGCTACTTCGAGCGCGCGAACGGCGGGACGCTCTTCCTCGACGAGGTGACGGAGATGCCGGCCGAGGCGCAGGTGAAGCTGCTGCGCGTGCTCGAGACCGGGACGATCGTACGCGTTGGGGGCACCGAGCCGATCCACGTCGACGTGCGCGTGGTCGCGGCCACCAACCGCAATCCGGAAGAGGCGGTCAAGGCGACCAAGCTGCGCGAAGACCTCTACTACCGCCTGAACGTCTTCCCGATCGCGCTGCCGCCCCTGCGCGAGCGCGAGGGCGACATCGACCTGCTCGCCGAGCACTTCCTCGGGCAGCTCAATCGCGACGCCAACGTATCGAAGCGCTGGAGCCGTGCGGCGCTCGAGCGCCTGCGCCGTAGCTCGTGGACCGGCAACGTACGCGAGCTCTGGAACGTCGTGCAGCGCGCACACATCCTGGGCAAGGAGGAGATCGGACCCGAGGTGCTCCCGCTGCCGCCCGAGGCGCCGATCGAGCGCGTCGGCACGTCGACCGTCGAGGTGCGCGTCGGCAGCACGATCGCCGATGCCGAGCAGCAGCTCATCCTCGCGACGCTCGAGATGCTCGGCGGCGACAAGAAGAAGAGCGCCGAGGTGCTCGGGATCAGCCTGAAGACGCTCTACAACCGGCTGAGCGTGTACGCGGCGGCGCGTCGCGGCGCGGTGTCGGAGCAGGGCGCGCGCCCGGTCGCGCAGTAGCCGCCAGAAGGCGCCCCGCCGGACCGGGAATCGGCGGGGCGCCCGAGCCGGGCCTACGCGGTCCGGCCGCTACTCTGGCGACTGGGTCCGAAGGAGCCCTCGCCCGGATGGGTCTGGGTTCCCTGGGAACGCTGCGCGCTCGAAGGGCGACGCGCAGCCGGTTGTGCACCTGGGAGACACCGGGAACGATCTCGACGCAGTCCTCGGCGAGCCTCTCTGGCCGCCGCCATGGCCGTAGGACCCGCGTTCGCGCGACGACTGCCACTCGTGCTCGCGGGAGCCGCAGCGGCGCGGCTGCTCCCAGTCCTCGAACGGATGCCACTCGCGCTCGCGCGATGTCGTTCGAGTGCCTGTACGGGGGCAGGGCCATGTGTCCTCCTCTGACTTCGGTCCGCAGCGAATGGTTCCCTTACGGTCTCGACATCCTCAGACGGGTCTTCGTCCCTGAATGATGTGGATCGCCACGACGGCGAGCGCGAGCACGAGCAGCAGATGGATGAAGCCGCCCATCGTGTACGAGCTCACCATGCCGAGAACCCACAGCACGAGAAGGATCACGAAGATCGTCCACAACATGACTTCAATCTCCCTTCGTCTTTCGAAGCTCCCGTGCGAGGAAGCTGCGATACGCGATCGCGAGGATCGCGGCGAACGCGAGCGAGCTGGCGCTCAGCTCTCGAACCACGTTGTCCGCGGCGCTCGGCAGGTCCGCGAGGCAGAGCCCACCGGAGACGCACGCGATCAGCAGGAAAGCGATCGGCGCGAATAGCATGGCAACCTCCTCGCCCTCCCTTTCTTCGTTCGTCGCCGCCGCTCGACGCAGAGAGCAAGGCGCATGCCATGGTCGGGCGTCCCACAGGAACGGCGACATGCACGCGATGTCATCTTCGCGCATGCGTTCGTACATTCTCCCAGCTCGAGCGACAGGGGCATCGTCTCGCGCCTTCCTCGCCGAGCGAAGACGTCGGGGCCCGCTGGCACGTCGCTTGCTCCTCTGTCCTTCCGAAGGAGGAGCGAGCCATGCGCTTGCAACTACGAAACCAGACATTCGCGAAGGCGGCGCTCGCCGTGACACTGGCACTCGCGCTTTCCGGCCCCGCCGTCGCGGCGACCATGCCGGACGCGTGGGTGACGACGAAGGTCAAGATGACGCTTCTGACCGACAAGGATGTCACCGCGCGCAACATCAACGTCGACACCGTCGAAGGCCGGGTCACCTTGCACGGCAGCGTCCCGACCGACGTGGAGAAGGGCAGGGCCGAGCAGGACGCCCGCGGCATCGACGGCGTGCGCGAGGTCCGGAACCTGCTCCAGGTGGTGCCGAGCAAGGCGAAGGACGCCACCAAGGTCTCCGACCGGCAGCTGCAGGAGCGGGTGTCGGCCGCGCTGAAGGCCGACCGCGTGCTCGACGACAGCAGCGTGAAGATCGAGTCGGTGAACAATGGCGTGGTGCTCCTCGGCGGCAAGGCCTCGACGCTCACCGACGCCTACGAGGCCGTGGAGGTCGCGTCGCGGGTCGACGGCGTCCAGCACGTCTCGAGCGAGATCCAGAGCCCTGACCAGCTCGGCGACGCCGAGCTCTGGCGCGACGGCGCACTCGACAAGGCCGACCAGGCGCAGTCGAGCATGCGCGATCGCTGGATCACGACCGCCACCAAGATGCGCCTGATGGCGAATACCGAGACACCCGCGTTCGACATCAACGTCGACACGCGCGGCGGCGTCGTGACGCTCTTCGGCATGGTGGACTCGGCCCGCGCGCGGGATCAGGCCGGCGTGGAGGCGCGCAAGGTCTCCGGCGTGCGCCAGGTGGTGAACGACATCCAGGTCGTTCCGCCGAGCCAGGCCAAGCAGGTCGCGGCCAACGACGAGCAGATCGAGCACTCGATCAAGAACCGCATCGGGTCCGAAGCCGCGCTGAAGGACAGCGACGTCGACGTCGAGGTCAAGGGCGGAGTGGCTCGCCTGAAGGGCACCGTGCAGAGCCGCAGCGATCAGGTGATGGCTCTCACGGTCGCGCGCTCGACGCCCGGCGTGCAGCGCGTGATCGACGAGCTTCGGCTCGCCTCGCCGCCGGTGAGTTTGCGCTAGCTGCGAGCTCGCACGGAAACGGCGGGCGAGCCAGGGCCCGGGAGACTTCGGTTTCCCGGGCCCTCCCGCTTACGGCGCTTTGCTTCGGATGTATGCTCGCCGACGCTTCGCATGCCGATCGACTACGACATCGACGAGGCGCGCAGCCTGATCCGCACGCGCTGCACGGGCATGACGACGCTCGCCGAGGTGGCTCTGCACTTCAAGGAGCTGCGCGCGGATCCGCGGCTGCCGAAGCGAGCCAACGTGCTGCTCGATCTCACCACGCTCGTGAGCGCACCCGAGCGCGATCAGCTGCGGTCGGTGGTCGCGGAGCTGAAGGATGCCGGCGCAGCGCTTCGCTGGGGCGTATTCGCGGTCGCCGCGCGCACCGATCTGCTCTTCGGCATGAGCCGCATCCTCGCCGTCTTCGTCGACGACGTCTTCACCAACACGGGCGTCTTTCGCCAGCTCGCCGAGGCGGAGCGCTGGCTCGATGCGCAGATCGCGGAACGCTGACCTGCGCGGAGGTGCATGTGGCCGAGCTTCCCGACGTCACCGATCAGAGCTTCCGCGAACGGGTGCTCCAGTCCGATCTGCCCGTGCTCGTGGATTTCTGGGGTGACCACTGCGCCGCCTGCCGCCAGATCTCCCCGGTGCTGCGCGACCTCGCGGGCGAGTACGACGGCCGGCTTCGCATCTTCAAGATGCACGCGGCCGAGAATCCGGTGAGCAGCTCGCGCTTCGGCATTCGCTCGATGCCGACCGTGCTCGTCTTCACCGGCGGAGAGGTGGTGGCGCAGCTCGTCGGCGCGCGCCCGCGCCAGGCCTTCGTCGAGGCGATCGAGCGGGTGATCGGGTAGCGACGGACCGCGGAGCTGCGCGTGAGCGACGTCGACCGGCTGCTCGAGATCATGGCGCGACTGCGCGATCCGCGCGGCGGGTGTCCGTGGGATCTCGAGCAGGACTTCGCGTCGATCGCGCCTTACACGATCGAGGAGGCGTACGAGGTCGACGACGCGATCCGGCGCGGCGACTTCCCGGCGCTGCGCGACGAGCTCGGCGATCTGCTGCTGCAGGTCGTGTTCCATGCGCAGATGGCGCGCGAGGCGGGTCACTTCGACTTCGGCGAGGTCGTGCGCGGGATCTGCGACAAGCTCGTCCGCCGTCACCCGCACGTGTTCGGCGATGCCGTCGTGGAGACCGCGCAGGCGCAGACGGATGCATGGGAGCGTCAGAAGTCCGCCGAGCGCGCGGCGAAGGGCGAGCGCAGCGCGATGGACGGCGTGCCGCTCGCGCTCCCCGCGCTGCTGCGCGCTCGCAAGCTCGTGTCACGCGCCGCGCGCGCGGGCCTCGCGGACGGCGCGCCGCCGGCGGAGGACCCGCTGACGGCGCGGCGGATCGGCGAGATGCTCTTCTCGGCGGCCGCGCTGGCCGAGCGCGCGGGCATCGACCCCGAGGCGGCGCTACGCGACGCAAACGCGGACTACGAGGCGCGCATGCGCGAGCTCGAAACCCGGCGTTAGGCCTGCAGCTTCTCGAGTCGCTCCACCGACTCGACGTACTCCGACACCAGGTCGTAGATGACCTCGCGCACGGGGCGCTGATCGTTCATCGCGCCGACGATCTGCCCGACGGGATTGAAGGCGACCCGCTGCGCCGCCTTCGGGTAGCGGTGCACTCGGCTCATCGCCTCCGCGACCAGCATGCCCTGCAGCGGCATGCCGAGGTACTTCGGCGCGCCGGGCTGCTCCCACGCCTCGGTCCAGTCGTTGCGAAGCATTCGCGCGGGCTTCCCGGTCCACGAGCGCGAGCGCACCGTGTCCTTGCTGGTCGCATGGAAGTACGACTCGAGCTGCGACGGCGACGCCTCCGCCTCCTCGACCGCCAGCCAGATCGACCCGGTCCACACGCCCTGCGCGCCCATCGCCAGCGCGGCCGCGATCTGGCGTCCGCGGCCGATGCCGCCGGCGGCCAGCACCGGCACCGGCGCCACCGCGTCGATCACCTCCGGCCAGAGCACCATCGAGCCGATCTCGCCGGTGTGGCCGCCGCCTTCGGTGCCCTGCGCGATGACGATGTCGACGCCGGCCGCGACGTGCTTCTTCCCCTGGTAGGCGCTGCCGCAGAGCGCGGCGACCAGGCGTCCGCTCTGGTGGATGCGGTCGATCACCTCCTTCGGCGGCGTGCCGAGGGCATTCGCGACGAGCTTCACTTTCTCGTGTCGGAGGGAGACGTCGACCTGCGGCGTCGCGGTGGCCTGCGTCCAGCCGAGCAGCTCCTGGCGGCGCGGCTCGTCGGACGGAAGCTCCGGCACGCCGTGATCGGCGAGGATCTTCGCGCAGAACTCGCGGTGCTGGAGCGGGATCATCTTCTTGAGCTCCGCCTCGAGCTTCGCGGGATCCATCTCGCCCATGCCCTCGTACTTGCCGGGGATCACGATGTCGACGCCGTAGGGCTTGTCGCCGACGTGCTCGTCGATCCACTTGAGCTCGATCTCGAGCTGCTCTGGCGAGAAGCCGACGGCGCCGAGCACGCCGAAGCCGCCCGCCTGCGAGACGGCGGCCACGACGTCGCGGCAGTGGGTGAAGGCGAAGATCGGAAACTCGATGCCGAGCCGATCGCAGAGGGGGGTCTTCACGCGCGTAACCTCCTGGAAATCCGATGCATCCTAGCTTTACCGGGCCTTCGCGCTCGCTATTCGCTCGCGCTCGGGCTCCGGGCTTCGCTCGGCAATCCCGTGCGATCTCCGCTCGGCTTCGCCTCGCTGCGCGCCGGACGGCTTACCGCTCGCTGCGCGTCGGCCGACTTGCGTCGGCTCCTTGCATTATCCTGCTCCGACGGAGGATTGGACGATGGCCTTCTTCTCGAAGCCGCTTCGCATGCCGACGCGCGAGGAGGCGCTGCCCGGGCGCGCGCAGCGCATGCCGGTGCCGGCGAAGCATTTCGTGCTCGGACACCCGATCGCTCCGCCCTTCCCCGACGGCCTCGAGAGCGCCGTCTTCGGCATGGGCTGCTTCTGGGGCGCCGAGAAGAAGTTCTGGCAGGCGCCGGGCGTCTACACGACGGCGGTCGGCTACGCGGGCGGGCTCACCCCGAACCCCTCCTACGAGGAGGTCTGCACGGGCCGCACCGGACACAACGAAGTGGTGCTCGTGGTCTTCGACCCGCGCGCGACCTCGTACGCGGAGATGCTGCGCATCTTCTGGGAGAGCCACGACCCGACGCAGGGCATGCGCCAGGGCAACGACGTCGGCACGCAGTACCGCTCGGGCATCTACGTGCACTCGGCGGAGCAGCGCCGCGCCGCGGAGGCGTCGCGCGAGGCCTACCAGAAGCGGCTCGCGGAGGCGGGCTACGGCGCCGTCACCACAGAGATCCTCGAGGCTCCCGAGTTCTACTACGCCGAAGACTATCACCAGCAATACCTCGCCAAGAACCCGCACGGCTACTGCGGGCTCGGCGGCACGGGCGTGACCTGCCCGATCGGGGTGGTGGAAGGTTAGGGAAGTCTCCAGAGCTCGCGCGAGGAATCGTCACATCCGCGGAGGCCACTGTTCGACTTCGCTCGGCTGCGCCTCGCTGCGCGCTTCGCTTGCGGCGGCTCGTTAGGCGGCGGCGTCGGTGCTCTGCCGGCCGGGCCGGAAGCAGACGCGCATCTCCTTCACACCGTTCACGAAGTTCGAGCGGAGCCGGCGCGGGCGCGCCGTCATCTCCATCTCGTCGATCCGCTGCGCGATGCCGCGGAAGATCTCCTGCAGCTCCATGCGCGCGAGGTTGGCCCCGAGGCAGTAGTGCTCGCCGTAGCCGAAGGCGACGTGGTCGTTCGGGCTGCGGCGGATGTCGAAACGGTCGGGCTCGGGGAAGACGTCCTCGTCGCGGTTGGCCGACGGATACCAGAGGATGATCTTGTCGTTCTCGCGGATCGGGACGCCGCGCACCTCCGTGTCGCGCGTCGCCGTGCGGCGGAACGAGTGCACGGCCGGCGAGAAGCGCAGGATCTCCTCGACCGCCGAGTCGACCAGCGACGGGTCCTGCTTCAGCGCGCGCAGCTCGTCCGGATGCTCGAGCAGGCTGATCATGCCGTTGGTCGTGACCGTCCGCGTCGTCTCGTTGCCGGCGATCAGCAGCAGCAGGAAGAAGAAGTGGAACTCTTCCGGGGTCAGCTTGCGGCCCTCGAGCTCCACGTTGACGAGCCCCGTGGCGAGATCGTCGCCCGGGTGCGAGAGCGCCTTCTCGCGCAGCTTCGCCGCGTACACGAACATCTCGGCGAACGCGTCGTCGCCGCTCGTGCGCGGCTTGCCGTCGGGCTGGAGCTCCGGGTCGTCGAAGCCGACCATCGAGTTGCCGATCTCGTAGACGCGCCGGCGGTCCTCGTCCGGCACGCCCATCATCTCGCAGATCACGAGCATCGGGAGCGGCGCCGCGAGCTCCTCGACGAAGTTGCACTCGCCCTTCTCGATCACGGAGTCGATGATCTGCGTGACGAGCTCGACGATGCGCGGGCGCAGCGCGTCGATCATGCGCGGCGTGAAGGCCTTGTTGATCAGCGCGCGGTGCTGGCGATGATGCGGGGGATCCATGTTGAGCATGATCTTGCGCATCACCGGCAGGCCGGCCGGATCCGTCTCGCGGATCAAGGTGCCCATGCGCTCGCTCGAGAACACGGCCGGATTTCGCGAGATCGCCTTGAGGTCGGCGTAGCGCGTGATACACCAGTAGCCGGGTCCCGCCGGCTCGTCGTGCCAGTGGACCGGCGCTTCGCGCCGCAGCACGCGGAACCAGTCGTGGGGCACGCCGCGCTCGAAGACGTCGAGGTCGTTCAGATTCACGTCGGAAGGTCGCATGGGGGGTCTCCGTGTCCGGTCGGGTCTACTTCGCGCGCCGCCTCGGGCTGGAGGAGAGGAGGCGCGCGAGCTTCTGGAGGAAGCGCGTCTGCTTCTCGAGCAGGCGCGGCGCGAGGGGATCCTCGTCGAGGGCCTCGCGAAAGATCGGGGCCATCGTGAAGTGGCCGATCACGAGATGGATCCAGGCGGCGATCACGAGCGGGTACTCGTCGGGATCCCAGGGCGCCGCCTCGCGCTTCATCTCGGCGACGCCGTACTCGAGCAGCGGGCGGACCCAGTCGCGCGCCAGCCTCGCCAGCAGCTCGCCGCCGGTCAGCACCTCGAGCTGGATCAGGCGCGGCAGGTGCGGGCGCGTGCGCAGGTGCTCCATCACCTCGGCGACGAGCGCCGCGGCGGCGTCGGCGCCGGGCTCGGCGGTCGCGTGGCTCTGCATCAGCCGTACGAGCGGCCGGATGCCGCGCTCGAGCACGGCGGTGTAGAGCGCCTCCTTGCCGTCGAAGTGGTTGTAGAGGCTCGCCGCGGTCAGATCCGCCGCGCCCGCGATGTCGCGCATCGACGTGCCCGCGAAGCCGTGAGCCGCGAAGAGCGCCTCCGCGACGTCGAGGATGCGCTCGCGCGTCTGCTGCGACGGGGGCGGTGCGGGGACCGGTCCGGGCACGGAGCCTCCTGGATGAACGAACATTCGTTAGCACTGTGAACGAACGTTCGTCAAACCCCGGCAGTGAGCTGATAGCGCTCGCCCGAAGCGGCGCCGGGTCCGTTCCCTTCCCTGGCCCTTTCGGGGTCAGCTCGCGGCGGCCTCGCCGCCCTCCGCGGGCTCCGCGACCTCGGACCCGGCGACGCCATGGAAGGTGCGCACGAGGGCCGGGTCGAACTGCGCGCCGGCGCAGGCGTCGAGCTCGGCGAGCGCCTCGCTCGCGGTGACGGCCTGCTTGTAGCTCTCCGGGCTCGTCATCGTGTCGTAGGCATCGCAGATCGCGATGATGCGCGACTCGACCGGGATCGCGTCGCCGGCGAGCTGATCCGGGTAGCCGTGCCCGTCCCACCACTCGTGGTGGTGCTGCACGATCGGCGCGAGGTCCTTCCACAGGCGGATGCGCGCCAGCATGCGCGCGCCGAGGAGCGTGTGCTTGTCGCAGCTGCGGAGATTCATTTGCTGCGAGCGGTCGAGCTTCAACATACCGATGTCGTGCAGCAGCGCCGCGAAGTGCAGGCGCTGGAGCTGGGCGTCGCCGAGGTTCAGCGCGCGGCCCATGCGGTTGGCGAGATGCGCGACGCGGTGGGCGTGTCCGACGTGGAATTCGAGGTGGGCGTCGAGCGCCTGGACCAGGATGTCGGTCACGTGCGAGAAGAAGTTCCGCTGCGCGTCGCGCAGATCCGCGTTGTGGAGCGCGACGGAGGCGAGCCCGGCGAGCGTCGAGAGCGCATCGCTGTCCTCGAGCTGGAGCTCGGCGCTCGTGCTCGCGGCGATCAGCGCGGCCACCGGATGCACGGGGCCGGGCACCGGGATGGCCAGCACGGAGAGGCCGGCGTCGGGATTCTCCGCGCCGCTCCGGAAGAGCGGGCTGCCGGAGTCGAGCACGAGCCTCGCGATCTCGTCCAGCGTCTCGCGGTGCGACGCGTAGAGCTTCGCCGCGGCGTCGCCGCTCGTGGCGGCGAGACCGGGCGCGGAGCCGGCGTCGCCCGGGACGAGGACCAGCGCCGACTCCGCCGCCGACAGCTCCGCGGCGCAGCGCGCGATCATCGCGGTGGCCTCGCCGACGTGCGCGGCGCCGCCGAGCTCGCCCGATACACGCAGGAGCGACGCGAGCCGGCGATTGTCGCGGGCCATGTGCGCGAGCACGCTGCGGGTCAGGTGGCGCAGGGCGAAGAAGGATCCGAGCGAGAGCACGCCGATCGACACGCCCGCCCCGATCCAGGCCATCTCGTCCGCGCGATCGTCGAGTCCGGGCAGCACGAAGCGCTGGAGCGTCACCGCGAGCGCGAGCAGCGGGACGACGGCCCCGAGGAAGAAGGTCGAGTAGGCGACGCGGTCGAGCCGATCCGACAGTCGGCCGGGTCTTCGCTGCATCGGCGTCCTCGCGTGCCACCCGATGCGGGCGCGACCCCCTCGGCCGCCCCGCGCAGCGCGTGCATCGACCCGGTTCGTGTCGGCCCGACGCGGGAAACGCTGGAGACCTGCGTGCGCCTCCCCCGTGGGGATCTCCTCCTCGTCATCCAATCTCATCCCGGCACGCCTCATTCCCGCCTCTTTCCGCCGACTCCCGGCGCGCTCGGACCCGCGGCGCTATCAGGGGCGCGTGCCGGAGCTTCCCGAGGTCGAGGTCACGCGGCGCCGGATCGAGCCGATGCTCGTCGGCCGGAAGATCCGCGACGTCCGCACCACGCGGGCCAGCTACCTCTTCCTGACGCCGCCCGCGCGGCTGCGCCGCGCGCTGCGCGGACGCACCGTTGCCGCGCTCGCGCGCTACGGGAAGTACCTCGCCGCGGAGCTCGACGACGGCGCGCGCCTCGTCGTACACCTCGGCATGACGGGCCAGCTCTTCGCCTCGAACGCGACGAGCCCGCGCCTGCTCTCCGCCGCGAAGCGCGCCTCGCTGATGCCGGAGGCGCAGGCGCGCTTCCGACCCGACCGCCATACGCACCTGCGAATCGTCTTCGAGGACGGCGGCCCGGACCTATTCCTCCGCGATGTGCGGAAGTTCGGGAAGCTGCTGTGGCTGCCCCCGGGCGCGCGCCACGAGCGCCTCGACCGCCTCGGCGTCGACGCGCTCGCGGTGACCGGCGAGCTGCTCTTCGAGGCCACGCGCGGGCGCACCGCCGCGATCAAGAGCGCGCTGCTCGACCAGTCGTCGATCGCGGGCGTCGGCAACATCTACGCCGACGAGGCGCTCTTCCTCGCCGGCGTGCGTCCCTCGCGCCGCGCCGGTCGCGTGTCGCGCCGCGAGTGCGACGCGCTCGCCGAGGCCCTGCGGCGCGTGCTGCGGCGCTCGATCGAGACGGGCGGATCGAGCATCAGCGACTACGTCGCGCCGGACGGAGCGGACGGCGCGTACCAGACGGAGCGGCGCGTCTACGCGCGCGTCGGCGAGCCCTGCGGCGTGTGCGGCTCGCCGATCCGGCGCAGCGTCGTCGGCCAGCGCGGCACGCACTACTGCCCGAGATGTCAGACCTAGCAAGCACGGAAGGCGCGCGCGCAAGCCCGAGGGGCGCGCAGCGAGCCAGCGACGAGCAGAGTCGCCGAGCGAGCCGAAGGCGAGCGAAGATCAGAGGAGCGACCCGGCGGGATCGCAGGAGGAGTTCGACGCATGCTGTCTCTCGCCGAGCTCGAACGGGTGGCCGCGCTCCTCGACCGCACCTTGCGTGGGCAGCGCCTGCAAGCGGCCGTCGCGACGGAGCGTCCCGCGCTTGCGCTGACGCTCTACGGCCGCGGCGAGGACGAAGAGCGCGGGCAACGGCTGCACCTGCTCCTCTCGTGCGATCCCGAGTCCGCGCGCGTGTCGGAGCTCTCGCGAGCGCCGCAGGGAGTCGACCCGCAGCCGGCTCTCGCGCAGTACGTGCGCGCGCACGGCGTCGGCGGCCGCGTCGCCGGCGCGCGTCTCGTCGACGGAGACCGCCAGCTCGCGCTGCGCGTGCACGCCGCCGACGGCGACTACGACCTGCTGCTCTCGCTCTTCGGACGCCGCAGCAACCTCTACGTCCTCGACGCGGCGGGCGCGCTGCGCGCCGCGCTGCGCCCGCTCGCGGAGACGCGCGCGGAGCTCGCGCTCGGCGCGCCCTATCGCTCGCCGGGGCTGCGCTTGCCGCGCCGCGGTGACGACCGCTTCGCCGGAATCACGGACGAGGCGCTGCTCTCCGCGATCGAGGAGGAGTACGCCGAGCGCGAGAGCGAGAGTTCGCGAGATTCGCTCGCGCGTCGGATCGGACAGGCGCTGCGGCGCGAGGCGAAGAGCCTCGATCGCAAGCTCGAGCGCATCGACGCCGAGCTCGCGGAGGCCGAGGCCGACTCGAAGCTCGAGCGCAGCGGCGAGCTGTTGAAGTCCGCGCTCGCGAGCGTGCGCCGCGGCGACACGGAAGCGCGGGTGCGCGACTTCGAGACGGGCGAAGAGCTCCGCGTCGCGCTCGATCCGCTGCTCTCGCCGGCCGAGAACCTCGAGAAGCTGTTTCGCCGCTACCGGAAAGGCGTACGCGCGCTGACGCGCGGCGGCGCGCAGCGCGAGGCCGCGCACGCGATGCGAGGCGCGATCGCGGAGCTCGAGGCCCGGCTCGAGGCGGCGGGCGACGACGCCGACGCGCTCGCGGCGCTCGCCGCGCACCCCGAGCTCGTGCGCCTGCTCGGACGCCACGCGCCGGCTCCGGCGGAAAAGCGCGAGCGCGAGGCGCGCGAGTTCCGCGTCGGGAAGATGGTCGTGCCGATGCGGCTCGCGCCGCGCCGCTACCGCACCGAGAGCGGCCTCGAGATCTGGGTCGGGCGCAGCGACGAAGCGAACGACCTGCTCTCGACGCGGCTCGCGCGCGGCAACGATCTCTTCTTCCACCTCGACGGCGCCCCCGGCAGCCACGTCATCCTGCGCACCGAAGGGCGCAGCGACCCGCCCTCCGAGGCCGTGCTCGACGCCTGCGAGCTCGCGGTCCATTTCTCGAAGCAGAAGCGCGCGGGCTCGGCGTCGGTGCACGTCGTGCCGGCGAAGAACGTGCGCAAGCCGAAAGGGGCGAAACCCGGCCTCGTCTCGGTGCACGGCGGCCGCAGCGTGAACCTGCGCCGCGATCCGAAGCGCCTCGAGCGGATCCTCGCTGCGCGCGTCGACGACTAGGGTTGGATCAAGATCTTCAGCGCACCAGGCTCTGCGGCGCGCGCGAGCGCCTCGTCCGCGCGCGCGAGCGGCACGCGTCTCGAGACCAGCGAGTCGACGTCGACGCGGTCCTCGGCGAGCGCGCGGAGCGCCGGCTCGAAGGGGCCGCAGCGCGATCCGACCACCGTGATCTCGTGGATGACGATCGGCGCGAGGTCGGTGCGTGGGCTCTCGGCCAAGGTGCTCTTCAGCACGAGCGTGCCGCGCGGGCGCGTCGCCGCGACGGCGGCCCGAAATCCGTCCGCGCGGCCGGTCGCCTCGACGACGACGTCGTGCGGCTCGGGGCGCCAGTCCGAGGCGAGCACCGTCTCGATGCCGCGACCGGAGAGCCGCGCGAGCTTCTGCTCGTGTCGTCCGACCGCGAGCACGCGCGCGCCCGCGCCGGCGAGGACCTGCGCGCAGAGCAGTCCGAGCTTTCCGTCGCCGAGCACTGCGCAGCGCGTGCGCGGCCCGACCTCCACCTGCTCGAGGATCTCGAAAGCGGCCGCGAGCGGCTCCGTGAAGACAGCGCGCGCATCGGGCACGGTGTCCGGCACCGCGTGCAGGTTCGACAGCGGAACGCGCACGAGCTCCGCGAAGGCGCCGTCGGCGCCCGCGATGCCCATCACCTTGCGCACCGGGCAATGGCGCACGAGCCCCGCCGCGCAGGTCTCGCAGCGGCCGCACGCGAAGTTGATCTCGCCGACCACGCGCCGGCCGACCCACTCGGACGGGCCGTCCTCGACCACGCCGACGAACTCGTGGCCGAGCACGCCGCGAAAGTCCATGTAGCCGCGCACCAGCTCCAGGTCGGTGTTGCACACTCCCGCGAGCGCGACGCGCACACGCGCCGTGCCGGGAAGCGGCGCCGGCGGCTCGAGCTCCACGACGCGCGCGCCGTGCTCGTCCCTTCGCAGCGCCCACATCCCGCGCCCGCTCAGCGCAGGAACTCGAGCACGGCGTCCGCGACCGCCTCGGGCGCATCGAGCTCGGCCATGTGGCCCGCACCCTCGACGGAGCGGACCTGCACGAGCCCGCCGAGACCGGAGGCGAAGCGCTTCGCGTAGCTCGCGGGCAGCACGCGGTCCTGCGAGCCCCACACGAGCAAGGTCGGCGCGACGATCCGGTGCAGCCGTCGCGCGAGCCCGAGATCGCCGGTCGGCCAGAGGAGTCGCGCGGCGGCCTCCTCGGCGCGGAGCAAGATCACCTGCCACTCGATCTCGTCGACGCCTTCGGGCTTCGCGAGGAACGCCTCGTAGGTCGCGGGGTCGGTGCTGAGGGTCCGCGCGACCTCGTCCTTTCTCAACGCGAAGACGTCGGCGACGGGCTCGCGCTCGTCGAAGAGTCCGTAGGGCGCGATCAGCGCGAGGCGCCGCACGCTCTCGCGCGAGAAGGCCGCGATCTCCGCCGCGAGCGTCGCGCCGGCAGAGGCGCCGACGAAGTCCGCGCCCGCCGCGCCGGCCGCCTCGCAGAGGTCGAGTGCGGCGACGACCCAGTCGGCGAGGTCGTCGAGCACGTCGTGGCCCGCCGCGCCCGGGAAGCCCGGCAGCGACGGCGCAATCACGCGGCGCCGCGCCGCGAGGCGGTCGAGGAAGGCGGGCCAGCGCGGCAGCCCGCGCAGACCGCCGAGGAAGCAGAGCGGCGGCCCGACGCCCTTCTCCCACACGCGCGCCTCGCCGCAGCGCGGCACGCGGACGCGCCGCTCCGAGGGGGCGCTCACGCGCTCGCGACCTCGGCCGGGCGGCTGCGCTCCGACGCGGGCAGCGGCCGCGGCCACCAGCGGTTCTCCCAGCGGTCGTCCCACAGGTCGCGCAGCTGCGGCGCCACACGCTTCGCGAAGAGCTCCGTGTTGTGGAGCGTCAGCTGTCGATCCATGTTGCCGAACTGGAGCAGCAGCATCAGCTGCCCGACACGCAGCTCGGTCGCGACCGCGCGGAGCTGCTCCGCGACCTCGTCCGGGCTGCCGATGATCACGTAGCCCTGCTCGACGATGTCCTCGAAGCGCTGGCCGGCGACGGCCCGCTCGCTCGACGCCCGCTGCGCCGCCTGCACGACCTGCGACTGCACGCGCGCGCGCACGGTCGCCTCGCTCGAGTAGCCGGGCGGCGCCGCATAGCGAGCGTCGACGTGAAGGCAGCGACCGTAGAAGTACTCCGCGGGCTCGCGGTAGAGCTCCATCGCCTCGGCCCGCGACTCGGCGACGCCGACGAACTGGAGGAAGCCCGCGCGATACGGGTTCTGGTCCTTGCCGAGGCGCTCCATCTCCTGCCAGAAGCCCCGCATCGTCGCCTTGCCGAGCTTGTACCCGAAGTAGGAGAGGTAGGAGTAGACGTAGTCCCGCTCCGCGCACCAGCGCCACGTCTCGATCGACCCTCCGCCCGGGATCCAGATCGGCGGGTGCGGCTTCTGCACCGGGCGCGGCCACACGTTCACGTAGCGGAGCTTCTGGAAGCGTCCGTTCCACACGAAGGGCTCGGGCGTGGTCCACGCCTTCACGATCAGATCGTGCGCCTCGTGGTAGCGCTGGCGGAGCTGGCTCGGATTCTGGCCGTACGCGAAGCAGGTGTCCATCGGCGTGCCGACGGGGAAGCCGGCGACGAGCCGTCCGCCGGAGATGCAATCGAGCATCGCCATCTCCTCGGCGACGCGCGTCGGCGGGTTGTAGAGCGCGAGCGAGTTGCCCATCACGACGATGGCCGCATCGCGCGTGCGGCGCGCGAGGCTCGCGGCGATCAGGTTCGGTGACGGCATCAGGCCGTAGCCGTTCTGGTGGTGCTCGTTCACGCACACGCCGTCGAAGCCGTGCTCGGCCGCATACTCGAGCTCGTCCATGAACTCGTTGTACATGACGTGCGCCTGCGCCGGATCGAAGAGGCGCGAGTCGATGTCGACCCAGACGGAGGAGTGGCGCTGCGCGAAGTCCTCCGGAAGGCGCGTGTAGGGCATGAGGTGGAACCAGAGGAGCTTCACGCCGCGTTATGCTGGAGGACCGTTTCGGAGGGGTCAAGCCGAGTGCCGACGCGCGTGTGTCCCGAGTGCGGCGAGGAGTACATCGCCACCGCGCAGACGTGCGTGCACTGCGACGTCGCGCTCGTCGCGTCCGAGGGCTTCGCGCCGGCCGAGCGAGCGAGCGAGCTGCCGCCGGTCTCGCAGCTCGTGTGCGTGCGCACCGCCTCGCTCGACTACGCGGAGGGCCTCTCCGAGCGCCTGTCCGGGGCGGGCATCACCCACCGCCTGGAGATCGAGCCCGTCCCCAAGGACCCGAGCGCGCGCCGGAACGATGCGATGCCGTACGGCATCTACGTGCGCGAGTCCGACGCCCGTCGCGCGCGCGAGCTCGACGCGATGCACATGCAGTCACAGTTCCCGGATCTTCCCGACGTGCCCGAGGGAGAATCCGCCGGTGACCGATGCCCCGCCTGCGGCGCCGCGGCCGCGCCCGACGCCACGGAGTGTCTCGATTGCGGACTCGCGCTGCTCGAACCCGCATAGCATTCTCTTCTTTGCCGGGCCTTCGCGCGAGCTATCCGCTCGCGCTCGGGCTGCCGGCCTTCGCTCGGCTGCGCCCGTCTTCGCGGGGGCCGGCCTTCGCTCGGCTTCGCCTCGCTGCGCGCGCCTTTGGCGCTTGCGCGCGTCGGGCGACTTGCGTCGCCCTCCTTGCCTGTGGCGCGCGCGGGGACGGAGTCGCGTCGGATCTTCCGACCGCCTCGATCCACGTCGGCAACCAGCGGATGACGGTCGAGGTCGCCGCGACGTCCGCGTCGCGCGGCCGCGGGCTGATGTTCCGCAGCGAGCTTCCGGAGGACCGCGGGATGCTCTTCGTCTTTCCCGAGGAGAAGGTCCTCGAGTTCTGGATGCGCAACACGGACATCCCGCTGTCGATCGCCTTCGCCGACGCCTCCGGGCGCATCGTGCAGATCGCCGATATGGAGCCGCGCTCCGAGGCGCTCGTCTCGAGCGGCGCTCCCGCGCGCTACGCGCTCGAGGTGAACCGCGGCTGGTACGCGAAGCACGGCGTCGGCCGCGGCGACTCGCTCGGTCACCTCCCGTCGGTGCAGGTCGAGTGAGCACCCCACCCGAGAAGGAGAGAGGTCCGATGCAGAGCTCCGATCACATCCGTTCGGTCTACTCCCGCTATGTCGACCTCGTCAGCGCGGGCGATGCCGATGCCGTCGCGGCGCTCTACGCGAAGGATGCGACGCTCGAGGATCCCATCGGCGCGCCGCTCCAGCGCGGGCGCGACGCGATTCGCGCCTTCTACAAGGCCTCCGCCGGCGCCGTGAAGCTCGCGCTCTCGGGCCCCGTGCGCGTGTGCGGCCGCGAGGCCGCCGCGCCGATGATCGCGACCTTGCAGGGAGCCGACGGCCGCCGCGCCTACATCGACATCATCGACGTGATGACCTTCGGCGAGGACGGCCTCATCACCTCGATGCGCGCTTTCTGGAGCCCCGACGCGATTCGCCGGGAATAGCGTGGGAGGGGAAGGGCGTCCACGCCGGTCTGCGTACGCCCGAAAGCGACGGCCGTGGGTATGCTTGGGGCGCGAGGCTGCGCGACGGCTGCGCGTGCAAGAAACGGCGTTTTGTTTTTCGTTCCCTCCAGGGCGCGATTCGAATAGAATGCGAAGCGTCCGTCACCCCTTCGCGCGCGGCGGTGACTCACGCCGAGGAGCTTCTTCGACCCATGTCCAGGCTCATGAAGCTGGGTCTCTCGGTTTCCATATTCGTTCTCCGTGCGGCTGCGTCGCATGCGACGTCGCTCACCCTCTCCGCCGCCGACTGCGACACGCTGAACGGCGGCTGCCGGGGCGCCGGTCTCGCGCTCGACGTCGCGAACCAGGGCGACGGCAGCTTCGTCGTGACCTACACGATCAACACGGATCATCTCAGCACCGGCGGCGGAAACTTCACCGGCCTGAACCAGATCGGCTTCCTCACGATCAAGGACTGAACGAGCGTCAGCTTGATCTCCGCGCCGAACGGCGTCGGGAACTGGACGGATCCGATCGAGGCGGTGGTGCACAGCAACGCTCTCTGCGAGCCGGGCAACGGCAACACCGACAAGGTGTGCAGCGCCGGAAAGACCAGCTTCCTCAACATGTCGGGCGGCGGGAACTTCGTGTGGAAGTTCGAGGTCGTCGGCGGCACCGAGCTCGCGACGAGCGACTGGCACTTCAGCGGGCAGTGGACGAACCGTCTCGGAGCCGACCAGGGCCAGATCATCTCCGTCGGCGCCGGCGGCAGCACCCCGGTACCCGAGCCGACGGCCGCGCTGCTCTTCGGCGTCGGGACGCTCGTGGTCGGAGGCTCGCTGCGCCCTCCGGCTCGCCGCATCGCCTAGCGACGGGGTCCGCAGCGCCAGCCGCTGAATGGTCGCTGGCAAATCCCCTATCTCGCGAGAGCTCCCCACGCGATCAGCCGCCCGCGCTCGTCGAAGTTGACGCGCGCGCCGAGGGCGTCCGGGTACTCCCAGCGGAGGAAGCCGTAGTAGGTGGTGACGTGTCCGGGCGGACCGAGGACGCGCAGCACGTCGGCCTGCGTCATGCCGTTTCGCAGCGACCGCCAGGTCGCCAGGTCGCGCCAGGCCTCGGCCGCAGCCTGTGGCGAGGGCCGGCTCGCGAGCTCGTGCTCGAGGTTCGAGAGCCGCTGCTGGAGGAAGGCGAGCCGCTTCTGCAGCAGGGCCAGCTGCTCGGCGCAGGCGTCGGCCGCGGGCTGCGCCGTGAGCGCGACCGGCACCGCGAGCATGAGCGAGGTCACGAGCATCACCACCGTGCGTCGCAATCCCATGTCGCGCCTCCGTGCACCGGCCGTCCGGCGGATCAGGTATACCAGAGCCCCGCGTGACCCCGATCCTCTACGCGGCGCTCGGGCTGCTGGCCGCTCTCGCGCCGCTCGCGCTCGCGGAGTGGGCGCCGCCGTTCGTCGGCATGTCGTACAGCCAGCGGAGCCTGCCCTTCGAGCTGCTGGGCCTGTCGGGCGGCGCGCTCTGGCTCTTCGTGGCGTGGCGAGCGTGGCCCCGCGCGCGCACCGGCCTCGCGCCGTTCCTCGAGGCCGCGGCGCCGCTGCTCGTCGCGCTCCACTTCCTCGTGCTGACGAGCGAGTACGCCGAACGCCGCTTCGACTACGACTGCTACGAGTACGCGGGTCGCGCGCTGCTGGCGGGACAGAATCCGTACGAGGTCGGGCTCATCTACCTGTACCCGCCGCTCACCGCGGAGGCGATGGCGAAGGCCTTCGAGGTGACGAACGCGGCCTCTGCGGCGCTCGGCTGGAGCGCCGCGCGCGAAGACGTCTGGGAGCGGGTCTTCTATCTCTACCAGTGCGCGCAGCTCGCGCTCGTGATCGGCGCGTACTTCCTGCTGCGGCGCTTCGCGCGCGCCGTCGGGCTCGTCGCGCTGTGGACGCCCGCCCTCATCGGCGCACTGCTCGTGCTCGATAACCCGCTCTTCCGCACGTTGCGACACGGACAGGTGAACCTCTGGATCCTCGACCTCTCGCTCGCGAGCGTGCTCGCCGCGAGGCGCCTGCCCGCACTCTCGGGGGCCGCGCTCGCGCTGGCGGTTCACGTGAAGCTCTACCCGCTGCTGCTCGCGCTGCCGATGGCGATCCGCCGGCGCTGGCGCGCGCTCGCGTGGAGCGCGGGCTTCCTCGCGCTGATCGCGCTTGCGCTCGCCGACTGGGGCCGCGACCTGACGCTCTGGCGCGAGTTCGCCGACTTCGCGCGCCGCGACTTCCCGGGCGAGATCGCGCTGCGCAACACCAGCCCGCACGCGATCGCCTGGAACGCGACGCGCTTCCTGACCGGCAAGCCGCGCGACGTCGGCGCGCTGGCGGGCGCCGCGGCCGCGGGCTTTGCCGCGTGGTACGCCGCGCGCGCGTGGCGGCGCGAGCGAGCGCTGGGCGAGTCGGCCCCGCGCGGTGCGGACGCGACCCTCGAGACCCGCGCCTTCGTGGCGCACGCCGCCGACGCGCTCGCCTTCTCGCTGCTCGTCTCGCCGTCGGTCTGGGAGCACCACTACGTGCTGGCGCTGCCGCTCGCGCTCGTGGCCGTCGCGCTGCGGGGCTGCGAGCGGCCGGGGCTCGTCGCGCTCGGCCTCTTCCTCGTCTTCGGCATGCCGACCTTCGATCTCTTCCCACTGTCGCTGCATCGGCTCGGCGGCATGCTCTTGCTGCTCGTGCTCGCGCCGGCGCGACGCCTCGATGTGTCGATGCCTCCCGAGGAGGCGCCGCATGTCGCTTGACCTGCGAGCCCGGCCGGCTGATCGCGCTCGATGGGCTTCGCGCCCTGGCCGCCCTGATCGTCGTGTTCGCGCACGCGAGCTACGCGATCGCCAAATCGAAGCTCCAGGCGCTGACGCTCTTCCACAGCCCGCTCGG
>Ga0335082_10000648_pt1 | contig 36182 bp, 38 predicted proteins | sample Lox_Sample_41_FD_206718 | JGI IMG/M metagenome (GOLD analysis project Ga0335082, IMG submission 206718) | Soil microbial communities from Loxahatchee National Wildlife Refuge, Florida, United States - Lox_Sample_4.1 | ecosystem: Environmental > Terrestrial > Soil > Wetlands | place: USA... | reverse complement strand
TTCACAACCTGTACGACTTCACCGACGCCCTCCGCCGCAGCAAGGTCGGACAGGTGGTCGAGGTGAAGGTCCTGCGCGACGGCCAGACGATCACCGCCAGCGTCAAGCTGGAACAGAGAAAATAGCGCGGTCGGGGAGGGCGAACCCGGTCACCGGGCGCGCGCTTCACTGCGAGTGCTCGTGCTCTCCGCGGCGCCCGCGCCGGTAGTCGACCAACAAATCATCAATCTGCTTCTTGAGTTGCGGCAGGTCGTCCTTGAGGGTATTCCAGACGACCGTCAAGCTCACCTCGAAGTAATTATGGATCATTTTGTTGCGCATACCGCGCATCTCAATTGAAATTGCTTTACATAATGGGCCTTATGCGTCAGGCGTCCTTCTCGTGCGAACACAACATATAGAAAGTTCAATAAGTTTCTGGAGAGCTTGTCGAAGGGTTAGCGTCCAAAAAGCGGACTCGAACCTAGGGCATCAGGCACCCTCACGAACCTTTGACTGGGCCACCCGTCCGGACTGAAGAAACCTAGAGAGTATCCACCTGGAACCAGGTGGCGAATAGAGACCGTCAAGTACTATGATCCCATATGTCACAGACCTTACGACCTGAATCATCGTAATGCCAAGCATAACAATAACAAACTCCCATCTGCTCGGAAGTCAGACATAGCTCTTCGCCCCAGTCTCCGTTGATGGCATCAAGTCCTCGCTTAACGACCGGCTCAATATGGGCAGATGGGTTGCTAGCCCGGAGAGCCGCCAATTGCTGCTCTCGCGGCACACCCCGCACGTCGACAAATGCGACTTTCTCTAGAACTCCATTGAATCTCAGTATCTCGTACAGCGCGGAAGCCAGTTTCTGGTGTTTTGGAAGAAATTCCAACCGCTCCATCTTTCCTCTGCCTAGAGACTTATATGAGACGAGCGTAGGCTTGCCTGGATTGGGAATCCCCTCGGGACAAACGACGATGTTGTAGGAGCGCAATGCGTCAGCGTCCGCCAGAGCCTTCTGAATCTGGTTTAACACGAAATCTTGTTTCGCCTCGATCAGTGTCATCGTCACTTGATTTAGTTTCTGGTTAACCTTTGCCCGATTCATAGTTCCCTTCCGCTGTCCGTTAAGCCGAAGTTTCCCTCTTCGACTTTGACGCCCGTTAGCATACGCCTGACCCCCTCTCAGTGCAATGGTTAGTCCGACGGGTGGCCCGGGCCGATGCTTCTGCGGGTGGCCTGGTGCCCCCGGTTCGGCCTTCCTTTGGCCTACCCTCAATCCATGGCAGTTCGGGGTGTGCGGTGACGAACGCGGGCGCATGCTTTTCAATCCGGGTCGCCGCCTCGCCGATAATCTCGATATTGCGGATGACGGCATCCTGCACCTGCTGATTGTGCCGGAGAGCTTCAACCCCGCCGAACGGCTGCACATAAGCGATGGCTCGCTCACTTGCCTGTGCGATGTGCTCCAGGTAATCTTCAACCCGCTCCGGATGCCTCATAGAGGCTCGGCCTGCTGCAACACGCGTTGACGAAACTTCACCGGCAGGAACTCCGGCGTTAACACCGTCACCGGCGCACCCAGTAGTTCCTGGGCTTCATGCTCCAGCCTCGCCAGGGTGAACAAGCTTGTGCTCTCCGTGCTGTCCACCAGCAAGTCAAGATCGCTTTCCTCCCTATCGGAGCCGCTCAACACCGATCCGAAAACCCGTGGCCGCAAGAGTCCGTAACGGCTGACAAGCCGCCGCAACTCGACACGATGGACTGCAAGGGCTTCGGATGTTTTCATAACGGCAGTACCGTTCCAAGTATAGTAGCCCCCGGGTTAACGCCCAAAACTAGGCCGTTGCCCCAGGGCACGCGGCGGTGTGCCTTCGACAGCAGGGCCTGCCGATAGTAGTAGGGATTGATTTTGGACGGTGAGCCCCTTCAGGGGCGACACGGTTTTGTGGCGCCGGCTGAAAGCCGGCTCAGGGTTTCTATAATCCGCCTACCCAGCACTCCGCTGCGCTTCGTGCTGCGTTATCCTGACTGCCGCGCCCGAGGCGCCCTGACGTTCGCGCTACCACTCTGATTTCGCTCCGAAACACAGTTACAATTGTGCGCCAAACCGTCGCGACGTTTGTGCATTGACGGTGGCGGGGAGGGTCGCATAAAGTGTGGCTGTCTCCCCACCCTGTCCGCAAAGGCGACGGGCAGGGGTGGGACGCCCGGCAACCGCATGCCACGAATGAACAAGCCAGAAGAATCCGGCACCTCAAGAGCTCTATCCAAGCGCATTCTCGGCACCCGCACCCGCGCCGATGTTGTAGGAACAAAGTCCCCACACTTCGACTCCCCTTGGGGCGGGCTCCAACCAAAACAGGTCTCGGCGCCCCGGCAAAGGCAGATCCGTCTCGTGCGCTCTCAACCCCGGGGCCGGGAATTGTGTTTAGTTCTTGATTTTCCCAATTCGGGAATTTCCCGAAACAATTGTTCGTAGATCACTGACACCTTCACTCCACTCTGCTAGCGTCAGGTTGAGTCGAACCATGCGGTCGGCACTCCAGCTTCTGTGGCGCGCCGAGTGTATGGTCTTTTGTTTTGCGGCGGATAACGTCCGCCGGGGAGTGATTACAAGCTGGAGATGGCAATCCATAGTCTGCGGTATACGCAGCCGGAGTGGAATCCGGGCCGCCATCCCGTCGAGCGCGGAGTCCGTGAGGAGCAATAAGTCCAATAGAAGGTATACTTTGCGATAAGTCGTTTGCAGTCAAATGCTTACACGAAAACCTCGGCTCAATCGCTGCTAAATCACTGATTCTAAAGAGACGGTTGAGTAGGGGGAGGGGGTGGCGCAGAAAGAAGGGGAAGCACCTCTTGGATTCGGACCATGTGGCCGCGTGGTGGAGAGACTATCAATGCCAGGCGCCCAGCGCCCGGCGCACCAGCACCAACTGTCCGATGTGATAGGCATTGTGGTCGGCCACCAGCAACGCTTCCCGCAGCAGTGTTTGCCCGGAGCCGTGCGGCAGCGGCGCCAACAGGTCGCGGGCAGGATCGGACACCAGCTTGCGCAAGGCGTCAAGATACTTATCCACGGCCTTCACGCTTTTGTCCCAGGCGTCTGCGCTGGGCGGTTCCGCAGTCTCGGGCCAGTAGCCTTCCGGCCACTTGGGCGACTGGTGAGTCGCGTCGCGGCTGAACTCCAGGATGTCCCACAGCGCCAGGCGGATGTGCTCCAGCAATTGCCACGCTGAATAAGGAAATCCCTCCGGCATGCGGCCGCGCAATGCAGCGGGAAAGTTATTCACCGCCGTGTGAAAGTCGGCATGCGCTTCGTTCCAGTCAATCACTTTTACGAGCTGCTCGCGAAGGACTTTGTCGCGGTCCATTCACACCTCACTTCCAGAAGCTGCGCAGTGTGAGATGAGATGGTTAGACCGGGGGATGCGAATTCGGGGGGACACTGGACGCAGGCGCGGATAGCATCTAACCGGGGCGCCGTCGGCGCGGGCGCAAGACTCGGCTGGCCACGGGGTTCATCAGCACGGTGAAACCGTTGCGCGAATGATCACGGTCCATTTGCACCAGGGTTGCGCGTTTGCCTTCGATACTTCCGCCCAGCACGCGGCCCAGGCTCAACAGTGAACGGCTCCCGCAGATTTCGCATCGGTCGCCCGCACTGTTGCTGATGACTTCGCAGTCCGCGCATAAGACCGCCTCCGGCAGAGGAACGGAGCTCAACTCGGTGCCCCACTTGCGTGCCTGTTCCATCGCGAGCTTCCCTGTTCTTAACCTAGCTGGTCGTGGGAAACTAGGGAAGTGCCTTCTCGGGTGCGCGAAGCCAATGAGTAAATGGATGCGGGGGCGAATTTGCCGCCGAAACTATTGTCCGGGCACGCCGCTCTGCTCCGGCAGCAGATTGTGGTTGAGGGCGAACAGTGCCAGCTCCAGGCGGTTCCCCACGCCCAGCTTGTTGAAGATATTAGTCAGGTGGCGTTTGACGGTCTCTTCACTGATGCCGAAGGTTTCCGCGATGTGTTTGTTGGTGCTGCCTTCCGTAATCAAGCCCACCACCTCGAGCTCGCGGGCAGTCAGGCCGAAGGTCTTGCGGGGTGGCGGCGCGGTCTGCGCGGCCAGGTCGTGTAGCACTTGAACTAGGTTCTGAACCGGCCTGCCCTCCAGCCAGTACTGGCCTTGCATCACGGCCCGAATACAGGCGGAAAGATGATCGACAACGGCATCTTTCAGGATGACGCCGCGAGCCCCGAGTTGCAGGGCTTCCAGAATCTGCCGCTTGTCAATGAGTCCGGTCAGCACAATAGTGCGTGTGGTAGTGCTTTCGCTGGTCAGCTCGCGCAGTGCTTCCATACCCGGCAGTTTGGGCATGGCAAGATCGAGCAGCAGGACATCAGGCTGCAGAGTACGCACCATGTGGAGCGCTTCAACGCCGTCCTTAGCCTCGGCGACGACCTTCACACGGCCGTCTGACTGCAGCATGTTGCGTAAGCCGACACGTACCACGGGATGGTCGTCGGCGATCAGGACCCTAATGGGCGCGGCCAATTTAATTCCCCCACCTACAGAAGTTGGTCTCGTTACGCGGCGGAACCTTCAACCGGAACCGCGGCCGGGCCGAGCCTTCTTGTCAGCTCCGCTTCCGTTGCATTGAGTGCCGCCGAGGTTTGGTTCAAGAGCCGCCTGGCGCTGCGCACGTCGGAGATGCCATCCATCTGTTCCAGATGTGCGCAACAACGCGCGATCACGGTTGCCCCCAGCACCAAGCTGCTTCCGCGAAGATAATGGGCCCGCTCGCGCAAGTGAACGCTGTCCTTCTGGGCCAGGGCGTTTCGCAACTGGGCCAGAGCCTGGCGAGCTTCGCCTAGATAATCGCGGTACAGGGCGGCCAGTTCTGCAGGCTCGCCGGCCGTCGCCTTTTGCAGGTGCTCGAATACGTCGGAAGCTATCGTGTCGTTGGTCACGAGACTCGGTTGCCGCCACAAGAGCTGCAACTGTTAACACATACGTAATCCTTCCCTACCATCCCCGTCAAGAAGGAATGTGGGAAAACGGACGATTTCCGGTCGCCGTCCAAGCCAAGTGTTGGAAACAAATTAATAGATTCAGTGGTCTTTGACTGGCCCATGGACTGATCGGCCAAGAAGGCACAACGCTCACTCCGACCGGCTCAGACGCTTTATGCATCCCAAAGCGATGGTACCAGCGGTGATCGCCCCTAATGTAGCCAGCGTCTTCAACTTTGAGCTGCGCAGCGCGCGCTCATGCTCCCGCACTAGCTCCGCCTCGGGTAGATCACCGTCGGCCGGACCTTGATGCAAAGCCAGCTGCAGCACCTCGGCCAGGTGCAGGGCGCGACGGTCGGTGAGCTGTGCTATCTGCTCGCGACAACTGAAGCCGTCGGCGACAATTAACTCCGCCGGCTCGCACCTTCGCAGAGCGGGCAGCAGGCCTTGCTCCGCGATCTTGACCGATATGTCGTATTTGTCCTTTTCGAACCCAAACGCCCCGGCCATACCGCAGCAGCCATCGCTCAGCAGATGGACGTCCAGGTGCATCTGTTCCAGGACTCTTCGTTCGTGCTCAACGCCGGGCGTGATGGCCTTGTGATGACAATGCCCATGCAACACAGCACTCCCGCCCAACTGTGGCGGATGATAGCTCGCCTTCTCAACCAGGAACTCGCCGAGCAAGAAGCTGTTCTGCATAATCTGACGCGTCTCCTGACTGTCGGGGAACAATCCCCGAATCTCGTCACGCAGCACCGACCAGCAACTCGGCTCCAGTATCACAATGGGGATTCCCTGCTCGATGTACGGCACAAGAACCCGCATCACATGGCGAAGGTAATGCTTCGCATCGTCCAAAAATCCGTGGTCGTACAGCGGCCTTCCGCAGCACACGTGCTCCTTTGGCACAAGTACCTGGTATCCGGCATGTTCCAGCACTTCCGCGGCGGCACGCGCCGTTTGCGGGAGAAAGTAGTTGTTGCATGTATCGGGAAACAGGAGAACCTTCGGCCGTCCGTCGTCCAGATGGCGCCGCTGCCCGAACCATGTCTGGAAGGTCTGGGGAGCGAGCTGCGGAATTGTGCGCCCCAGCGATATTCCCGCAGCGGCCTTCATCAGGTCCCGTGTTCCGGGAGTGGAGGAGAACAGGTTCACTAGTCCGGGCCACAGCGAGGCGATTCGCGCCCACTTGTCGATGTAGCCAAAGGCGAAGGCATGAATGGGGCGAACCTTTCCCTCCCAGTAGTGCGAGAGGAATTCCGATTTATATGTGGCAATATCGACGTTGACCGGGCAATCACTCTTGCAGCCCTTGCATGACAGGCAGAGATCGAGGGCTTCTTTGACGTTCTCGTCGCGCCAGCCATCTGCAATCGGCGAGCCCTGCAACATCTCCCACAACAGATGGGCGCGGCCGCGCGTGCTGTGAATCTCCTCGCGCGTCGCCATATAGCTGGGACACATCGTTTGGTTGCCGGCAACCTCAGCGCTCTCCCGGCGGCACTTTCCCACTCCGATGCAACGCAGAGTTGCGTGAGCCAAGCTGCCGTTGTCGTCGGGGAACTTGAAGTGCGTTCTTGGCTCCCAGGGACGATAGCCGGCGCCGAGCCGCAGATCCGAGTCCAGCGGCCTCGCATCAACAACCTTGCCGGGATTCATCTTCCACTGTGGGTCCCAGATGCCTTTGAATTCGCGGAAGGCTTGCATAATCTCGTCCCCAAACATGATGGGCAGCAGTTCGCCGCGCGACTGGCCGTCGCCGTGCTCGCCGGAGAGTGAACCGCCGTAGCTGCTCACCAGCCTGGCCGCTGCTTCCACAAAAGAGCGGTAGTTTCTGATTCCTTCCGTGCTGGTTAGGTCGAAGGTGATGCGGCCGTGGATACAACCTTGGCCAAAGTGTCCGTACAGCGCGCAGTCAAGTCCGTGGCGGTCGAGCAGCTTCGAGAAGTCACGCAAGTAGTCACCGACGCGCGCGGGCGGCACCGCCGCATCTTCCCAGCCCGACCACGCCGGCGGCTTGCCGGGAACAAAAGCCGTGGCGCCCACACTCGATTCCCGCAGAGTCCAAACAGCCTTCTCGTCCTCCTTGTCCTCATAGAAGCGAATGCTTGGAGGATGCGCCGCGTTCTTCATCCTTGCGATCATGTTGTGGGCGCGTTCATCCGACTCCGCTTGCGAATCGCCGGGGAACTGCACCATCAGCCATCCTTTGCCTTCCGGCAGTTGACGCAAGGCGCGCAGGTGCATTCCTTTCGTGTGCATGTTGCCGATGAGCTTATGGTCAAGTCCCTCCAGGCCGATGGGCTGGAACTCGACGATCTCTGCCACGTGATCTCCCGCCTGATAAACGTCGGGATAGCCGAGCACGACCAGAGTCTGGTACGGCGGATTGTGGACCAGGTTCAGGGTCGCTTCCAGGACCGTCACGAGCGTACTCTCGGACCCGACGAGCGCACGTCCCAGATTGAAGCGGCCGTTCGCGTTTGGAATGAGCTGGTCCAGGTTGTAGCCCGAAATCCGGCGCGGAATGTTGGGAAAGCGCGGTCGAATTTCATTCTCGTAGCGCTGACGCAGTGCCTGGATGCGGGTCAGAATCTCCCCCGCCCGTCCGCCTCGGCCGATGGCTTCATTCATTTCGGATTCCGTCATCCAGCCGGCGGTCATGCGCGTGCCGTCATAGGTCAGAATGTCCAGCGACTCCACGTTGTTGGAGACCGGGCCGGCCATCTGCGCATGCACACCACACGAGTTGTTTCCCAACATTCCGCCCAGCGTGCAGTACTGATGCGTCGCCGGATCAGGTCCGAAGGTGAGCCCATACTTACAGGCCTCGCGGCGAAGGTTGTCGAGAACGCAGCCGGGGCGGACACGCGCCAGCTTGCGCTCGGGGTCGATCTCGAGGACCTGGTTGATGTACTTGCTCCAATCCAGCACGATGGCCGTATTGCAGCATTGGCCGGCCAGGCTAGTGCCGGCTCCGCGCGAAAGAATGGGCGCACCGAATTCGCGCGCGATCCTGACCGCCTGAACTACGTCCTGCACGCTTCCCGGCACCACAACGCCGATCGGTATCTGACGGTAGTTGGAAGAATCGGTGGAATAGGCAGCGCGGCTACCCGCGTCGAAGCGGACTTCTCCCTGAATGCACGCTTTCAACTCCGCTTCAAGCACCCGTGCATCGCCCGGAGGCTTCGCGTCCTGACGCGGAATCGCAGGCTTCGAGTCAAGAATCCTGAACGGGGCCATGGGCGGGTTCCGGAAACTCCAAGTATGAGTGTATTCGACCCGGCATAGGCAAATGCTACTCGGAACCTCTCTGGCAACACCGCTCTGCAAGTATCCTTGTACCGCGGAAGCCTGCCGATCTTCCGAAGGCGGAAGTGAGAGTGAGTTGCGGGTTGCAAGCCGTCCGCTCGAGGCAGGAGGCCAACCGTACCGGGCTCCGTCCAAACCAACTCCGCCAGCAAAGGGTACTTGCAATCATACAGTTGCATTGAATGCAGATAAGTTATTGATTCTGAATGTGTTACCGATAGCTTGGCTCCGGGGTCGCTCTTGGCGGAGCTTGGTTTATTCCATGCTTAATACCACGTAAGTGACTGACGGGGAAATCGGTTATCCATGTGATGCAAGAACTTGCAGCATCCTGAGGGGCACTTTCAACAGAGCATTACTTTTCCGTCAGTTACCTTCCGCTCGGCTGGAAGGTAAATTGCACCACTACTGCACGCTGTTACTACCCTCCTGTGTCTTCGTGCGTCTGCGGAGCATGTGGGGGCGTCGTTACCTACCCCTAGGAGACGAGATGAAGACAGTAACGCTTGCGCTACTTATGGTTGTGGTTTGTGCAGTGCTCGGCTACGCCGATTCCGCTTGTCAAACAGACACTTACGACACGTACCTCGGTTCAGGATTTTCCTGCGGAATCAACAGCGCTGACTTCTCCAATTTCACATATTCAACCTCCGGCACCGATCACTTGCCGCCCAGCAGCATTACTGTAAATCCGATCACCACACCGAACAATCCAGGCTTCCTGTTTAACGCTCCCTGGGGCGTGACGTCCGGCAGCAGCCAAGACTCGATCCTCGGGTTCACCATCACCTCGTCCGCGCCCATCACTGACCTTACTCTTCGCATGTTCGGCGCCCAGGTTCAGGGAACAGGGCTGGTGACGGTTGGCGAAGATTATTGCCTGGGCGACACTTTCAGCGACGGCTGCGCCAGTGGCATCGAGGGTAACCTGTCCACTTTCCTCAGCAGTAGCGGAAGCAAGCTGAGTGACAGCGCGACCTTCAGCGGGGTCAAGGAGATCGATATAAAGGACTCGATTGAGCTGCTTGGCGGCTCGAACGGCTTCGCCGTACTTTCGGGCGTGCAGAACCAGTTCTCGCAGAGCGGTGGGGGTACGGTTCCGGAACCTGGCAGCATCCTGCTATTCGGTTCCGGTGTGTTGTGCGCTGCCGGCGTAATACGCCGCAAGTTGAATCTCTAGACTGCAAACACACGCGCAAGCTACCAAAGCCGGAGCATAATGCTCCGGCTTTTTGTGTCCCCGAACTCTGCCAGTTGAGGCATCAGCACCGGAAGCGTTGACGGTCAAAATCCCTGGACATCAAATGGCGCTGACGACCGGAGCGGCCTCCGAACGGCTGCTTAGCGCGCCACCGCCAAGCGCTGGATGGCGAGCACGGCAATACCGATGGCCACTTGCAGCGTTGTGGAGAATGTAATCCTCATCCACTGCGGACGAGACAGTCGTTTGAAGACTACAGGCAGGTTGGTCAGCGAGCTCGCCATCGAGGCAATGACGGCGGCAGTGCCCGCCAGGGCGGGCGAGATCTTTGCGCTCGCGGTGAGGTTGGCCGCGGCTGCGGTCGCACTGGCGCTGCTGGCGATGCCGCTGATACCTTCCACAAGTGCGATCGCAGTACGCGATCCGGGTCCGGACGATGCGTCGGTTGTATCGTGGCCATGCAAAGGGACTGCACGATCATTTCTCCCAGGCGAAGATCCGCTTCCAATCATTCTTCATACTGATGACGAACCAGCCCCTGGACTTGGCCTCGTCGTACAGCGCCTGGGTGAACGTGCCGACATTGGTCCCAGGTAGTCCCTGGGCCGGGCCATAGGCATACTCGCGCTGCGCATCGTCGTGCAGCACGAGCATCATGAGAGGAGCGCCGCCGCCCGCTTGCGTGTACTCCAGCATCTGCTGATCGCCGGTCGAGTTACCGAAAGCCGCCTTGGAGTGTCGTCCCGTGAAAAGGTAGACGTCTTCCGGCTTGCCCGAGAAGTTATCGTTCAGCAGCAGCTTTGGCGGCCGCACCAGGATTCCCTGGCCTTGCTGGTTGTAGGTGTATTCAGCGGCGATGGCCGTACCAATGACCTGCTCCGGCGGAATGCCGTACACCTGCTCCGCATAGGTTCGCACGAACTCCTGTCCACCTCCGGTCACAATGTAGGTCCGGTAGCCGTTGGCGCGGAGATACTCCATCACCTCCAGCATCGGCTGGTAAATGAGCTCTGTGTAGTGACGGTGCCAGCGTGCATCCGTCGCTTTGGCGAGCCACTCCTTTACGATGTCGTGGAACTGCTCCACCGTCATGCCGGTGTGGGTGGCAACCATGATGGTTTCCAGGTCCTTGTTAGTGAACTTTGCCATTGCCGCCTTGTCGCCCGACAGCACAGCCTGAAAAGGCAGGGTGGTTTTCCATTCCGGATGTTGTTGCGCCAGCGCTACAACTCGCTCGAAAGCAAACACGAATTGGGTGTACATGGGGTGCTCAACCCAGGTGGTGCCGTCCTGGTCGAAGGCGGCGATGCGCTGCTCGGGCGGAACGAAGTTCGGACCGGTTCGGTCCGTGGTAGTGCGCACGAAGTTAAGGATGGCCTGCTTGGCCGGGCCATCATTCCACGACGGCAGAGGATCCTGCGCCTGCGCAAGCCCCAACGCCGTGAGCAGTAGGCACAACAAAAGCAAGAGATAAAAGCGTGAGCGGATGTGCAAGAATAGATTCCTCTCTTCCTGAGCGGTCGAAGATCTCCCCGCCAAGATTATCAATCAGAGACAAGAATAATGACGAAAAATCCCCGCCGTGCCCTTTCGGCAGGCGGGGAATTTTGTCATGCTGAGATGCTGGTTAATGAGGGAAAGCAACCAGGCCGTCGGTGTTGCCTTCACTATCCACGTAGAAACCGACCAGGACGCCTTTATCGTTGATGCCATTGACCAGGGTCGTGCCGATGCCCTTGGGATCGTCGATGGTCTGGAAGCCTCCCTTGCTGGTCCAGATGAAACCATGGCTGTTGCCGTTGGCATCAAGGTAAGCGCCAACCACCTGTCCCTGGTTGTTCAACCCCAGGGCCTGGGTGAAAGTGCTACCAGGGACATCGAGCGTCACCAGCACGCCGAAGGAGAGCAGGAAGCCGTGGTTGACGCCGTTGGCGTCGATGTAAAAGCCGCAGACTTGCTGCGAGTTGTTGACGCCGGTGGCCTGCGCTCCACCCACCGCCCCGGGGATCGTGATGACTTGAAACACGCCGCCCATCTCGTCGTACACATAAGGAAAATCGGGCGTCGAGTTGTCCTGGCTCAAGCTGTAGTAGCCCGCCGCCTGCCACATGTCGTTCTGCCCGAGGAGTTGGTTGAACTGTGAGCCGGGATAATCCACCGTGGTGTAGCTGCCCTGGTTTCTATAGAAGCCGTGGGTGTTGCCGCTGTTGTCGACGTAAAAACCGTCCGTGACATTGCTGTTGTTGATCCCGATCACCTGGGTCATCATCGAGTTGGGGTAGTTCTCGGTGGTGAACAGGAAGGGCAGCTTGAGCGTGAAGCCCGAGTTCTGGTCCGCGTTGTGATAGCCGGCGATCAGCAGGCTGTTGTTAATGCCCAGTAACTGGGTGAAGTTGTCGCCCGGGTAGTTAACGGTTTGGAAGCTGTACACACTCTGGGCCCACATCGAAGTGCTGAGCAGTAGTGCAACGGTAAGAGTGAAGGCGAAGCGTTTCATGGTCCATTCTCCTAGTAATGTTTGCGGCAACTGCCGAAACTGATTTGCTGCCGGCATGTCTTGCTGGAATCAGGACTCAGTTTGCGACTTTGCCCGAAGTCCCATGACATCGCCGGCTGCAAGGGGAAAGTAGCAAGCTATTGCCGGAAGAGTCCTAAGGGAGGGGTTGGAAATACCTTGGGAATTTGTTGGGAAGAGGTTGGTGTGAACCACCGAAGAAGCCCTAACGAGTGCGCCATGCTGTTCCATTCATGCCCGTGCCGGAAGCAATCAGACGGTTTCTCCGTGGTGCGAACTAACTCCTTACGAGTCAATCTCTTGCAGGTAAATGCTTTGATTGCAGTATTTTGGGATTCCGCATTTTTATCTCTTTACTTTCAATACTTTGCAGATGTTTGGGGGAGGGGGAAACCGCAACTAGACTCAGCTTATCGCTGTTGCGCAAGCAACTGATTCAGCATTGCCTTGGCGTTGGGATCGTCAGGTATCAGCTGAACCAACTCCTGCGCGTAGCTGATAGCTGACGGCAGATTTCCTTTGTCGCGCTCGAAGGCGACCAAGGCCTCCAACACTTGGCGGTCAGCGGGACGGCGTTGGTGAGCCTGCTGGAGAAGTGCAATAGCCTGATCAGATTGACCGGCGGAATTCAGCGCCACAGCATACACATAGCTGTAACGAACTTTGGCAGGTTGCAGCATGGCCGCTCTCGCCAGCAGGCTCAGCGCCTCTGCATACTGCTTTTGCCGGACCTTAAGCAGGCCCAGCGCGTGTATGGGTTCGGCAGCATCAGGCGCAATCGCGATCGCCTTCTCAAGCCATTGCTGGCCTTCGTCGTCGCGGCCCTGAGTGCGGTAGAGGTCAGCAACATTGACCATCGCCGGAACGTACCTGGGATCCAGCCGCAACGCGGTCTGCAGCTCACTTTCAGCGTCTGCCGTTCGGCCCATCTGAACGTAGAGCAGCGCCAGGTTGACGTGGCTCTCAGGACGCTCGGCGTTGGCCAGTTCGCTGGCGATCAGCTCCGAGACAGCGTGATCGAGCGCCGCCTTCTGGCTATCCGAAACCTGGGTTCCGGCCAACAGCCGCGCTGCCTGAATGCGCACCGCGAGAATGGAATCGGTCAGCAGCGGAGCGGCGAGACGCACGCGATCCTGAGGAGGGAGCGGTTCCAGAGCTCGCACAGCTTCGCGGCGAACCAGCGCATCGTTGTCAGCGAGCGCGGATTGAACAGCGGACATCGAGGAAGGAGTCAGATATTCGGAAAGCAGGTTAAGCGCTGTCGCGCGAGCGATTCCTGGCTTGGCCGTGTCGGCGATCAACGCGGTCAGAGACTTCTCTGCATTAGGCAATCCGCGTTGACCGGCATAGAGGGCTTCGACGAAGTGTGCTTCCTGCCTGCGCTTCGGACCATACCATTTGGCAACGGCATCGACGGCCCAGTTGCTGGACCTGTCTTTGTGACACTGATTGCAGGCGTTCGGCGTCCCGTAGGCGATGGAGAAATCGGGACGCGGTACACGGAAGCTGTGATCGCGGCGGACGTCCACCACCATGTAGGTGCGTGGTGGCATGTGGCAGTTGACGCAGAGCGCGCCCGCGCTGTCGGGTTTGTGATGATGGTGCTGCTCAGTTCCAAACCTGGCGAGTGAGTGACATTTTCCGCACACCGCGTTGAGGTTGTCTGACGGCAGCTTTGCGCTGTGAGGATCGTGGCAATCCGAGCACTTGACACTCTCGCGATACATCTTGCTTTGTAGAAACGAGCCCCACTCGTAATCCTCTTCCAGGATTTGGCCATCGGGGTAATAAACGCCCTCTTCCAACAGGCTCGGAACGAAATTGTCGAGCAAAGGCTGTCCTGGCTGAGCATCGCTGGTAATCGTGTGGCGGCGGGAATGACACGGTGCGCAAGTGTTGATCTCGTTGTGCGAACGCGGCTGTCCCTTCCAGTGCATCGTGCCTGTATCAGGCTCTGAACCTGCCCACGATCCTTCGGCACGATGCAGGCTGACTACCAGTCCGCTGCCACCGGCGCTTGAAGAGTAGGAATTGTTCGAGTGCGATTCCGCCCATGCCACATGATTGGAGCCCGGACCGTGACAGGCTTCGCACGAGACGTCAACCTCCGACCACGCAGTTGCGTAGCTGTCCTTCGCAAGATCGTAATTCCGGCGCAGGTTGGTCGAATGGCAGTCGGCGCACATGTAATTCCAGGTCAGGTTGCGCCCCGTCCAGTGCAGCGAGTCGGAAGAGGTTATCTTTTGCCCAGGATAGAGATCAAACCAACGCTGGCCGGACTGCGGCCTGCTCCTTGAATCCCAAGCCACCGTGAAAGCCTGCATCTGGCCGTTGGGAAAGGGCACGAGGTATTGCTGCAGCGGAAAGACGCCAAAGGTATAAGGAAAACTAAAGTCCTGGGCCTTGCCATCGGCGCCATCGGTGTTGGCGTAGAACTTGCCGTCCTTCTTGAAGAACGTGGAGGCAACTCCGTCTTTGGCAAAGTGCGCATCGCTGAAGTCTCCCAGGACCGTAGAGTCGGTAGCAACCTGCATCGCTTGCGCATGATGAGAGCCGCGCCAAAGCTTGGTCTGCTCCTCATGGCACTGCGCACAGCGCTCCGCTCCAACATAGCTTGCGGTTTGACTTGCAGCGGCCTGCCTGGTGGCCATTCGTAGCGTTGAACGCCACCAAAGAGCTCCCAGAACACCTGCCGCTGCCACAGCTGCCGTCGCGACCCACATCAGGACGGAGAACTTGCGACTACCGGACTTGGGATGTTTGGCTTTACCGGGCAAGGATTCACCGCAGCAGAAAAGATCAGGGAATTAGAGGTCCATGTACTCCGGATGGTAGTCCTTCCAGATCCCGGTTGGCGGAGAGATCTGGCGTACAGGAACATCCTCCGCGTGCCTGGCGCTGCGCACCCACTCCCAGGCATGAAGCATCTCGGACGTATCGTAATAGCGCGTCTCGGACTGCAGCACGGCTGCGCCGGCGGTAACAATGGCAACAATTTCCTCCCACTTGTCGGCGCCGACCACCGCCATGCGTGCGATGTGGTCGGCGTGCTTCTGCAGGAAGCGCATCTCGTCCCAGCGCGCCGCCCAGTCGGCGCCATGCATCTGGGAAAGGTCGGCGAGGATGCCGATGGGCTTGTGCTTGCGCTCGGCAATCAGGAACTCAATTTGCGGCTCGAAGCCCTTGATGTCGTCGGCCGTCATCCTGCCGACGACCTTGAATCCAATGACTCCTCCCGAGCTCTCTTTGAGTCGTTCGATCATGAAGATAGCGCTCCCGATGTCGGGGCCGTGGCCCCCTTTGTTTATTGACTCCGCTGCCCAGGCCGGAAAGCGTGCTCTACCCGTGCCTATCGCGGCGTTTTGTGAAACGGCAGTATATCCCACAGCGCAGAAACCGTGCTGCTCGGCGCGCGCTGTAGCCGATTGTTGTATCTTGTCCTGAGGCCATGGCCATGACCCAAACAGCGATTCTCGGCGGCGGATGCTTCTGGTGTGTGGAAGCGGCGTTCAATCAGTTGCAGGGTGTACAACGTGTAGTCTCGGGTTACATGGGCGGTCACGTCAAGAACCCGACCTATGAGCAGGTTTGCAGCGGCAAGACGGGTCACGTCGAGGTCGCGGAAATCACCTTCGATCCCGAAGTCATCAGCTACGAAGACCTTCTGGAAGTCTTCTTCACCGTCCACGATCCGACCACGCTCAACCGCCAGGGTAACGACGTCGGCGAGCAGTATCGGTCGGTGATTTTCTATCGCGATGAGGAGCAGCACCAAACGGCGAAGAAGGTGCTTGCCGAACTGACGAAGGAGCGCGCCTTCAAAGACCCGATCGTCACCACGGTTGAGCCGACCTCCACGTTCTACCCCGCCGAGGAGTACCACCAGAATTATCTGGCTAACCATCCTTATCAGCCATATTGCATGTACGTTGTCTCGCCCAAGGTGAAAAAGATCCGGGAGAAGTTCGCGAGCAGGCTGAAGGTGTAGTTGCGTCGTTGCGCGGGAACCGTCTTTTCTTCAGTCGTTCCGTGCGGCCCCACATCATTCATCCAAGAACCAACTCTCTGATTCCAAACCAAATCCAGTTCTTGACATTGCAGATTGCAATGTTATAATTGCAAATCGTAATATGAAACTAGGTGAAAAACTTCGCTACCTGCGGCTGGTGGAAGGCACCCTTCGCGGCCTGGGCCGTGAGATGACACAGCAGGATTTGGCACAGGCGCTCAAGAAGGAAACGGGCAGCGGGTTGAGCCAGTCGTATCTGTCGCAGATTGAGAGCGGCGCGCGGCCGCACCTGACCAATGCGTCGCGCATGTTGCTGGCGCGATTCTTCAAGGTGCATCCGGGGTACCTGGTGGACGATCCTGAGGGCTACCACACGGAGCTGACCAGCGACCTGCGGGCGATGGAAGACCGCCTCGACCTGTGGCTGATCAACGGGGCGGAGCAGTTTGCGCGCGACCCGGAGCTGAGCCAGGCGCTGTTGCAGGCGGCCAAGTATAAGGACTCGCGCAAGTGCCTGGTGCTGCTCGGCGCGATATTGGAGGCACCGGAGCTGGTGGAGCGGCTGACAGAAGTCTTGAAGCCGAGCCTGGGCGAGCCGCCGGCGCAGCGCAGCGGCCGGCGCAAGAAATTGACGGGAGCGAACGTATGACGTGGGACATGTTCTACCTCGTGTGCTTTCTGATTGGCGTGACGCTGAGTGTGCTGTCGTTCCTCAGCGGAACCATCCATATGCCGCACGTGCACTTTCACTTTCACGTGCCGCATGGGCATGTGCACATCCCGCACGTCACGGGTGGAGGGCACGCCGCTGGCGGACACGCGGAGATGCCGTTCTTGAACTTCGGGACCATCACAGCGTTCCTTGCCTGGTTTGGCGGTACCGGCTACCTGCTGTCGCGTTACTCCTCGCTGGTAGTGGCGGGAGTGCTGGTCCTGGCGATCATCGCTGGCATCGTGGGGGCAATGATCGTCTTCTGGTTTGTGGCTAAGCTGCTGCTGAAGCACGACCGCGAGCTCGATCCCGCAGATTATGACCGCGTTGGCGTGCTGGGCCGTATCAGCAGTCCGATTCGCGCAGGTGGCACGGGCGAGATCATCTTCTCGCAGGAGGGCACGCGGAATACCTGCGGGGCCCGCAGCGAGAACGGCGAAGCTTTGGAGCGCGGCACGGAAGTCATCATCACGCGGTATGAACACGGGATTGCCTACGTGCGGAGATGGGAAGAGATGGCGGAAACGGAAGCCACTAGCGACTAGCAACTGGCAACTAGGTGCTGAAAATTGCTGACTATCGACAACTGGAGGCCGCTGATAAGAGCCGGGGGGCAACCGCTAGTTGCTCGTCGCTAATTGCTAATTGCTAGTCGCTAGTTGTTGCCTTCAAGGAGGCTTTATGGGATTGCACATACCAACAGAAGCGTTAATCATCGCCTGGACTGCGGTGGCGGCAGTCGTGCTGTTGACCGCCATCTTCGCCAGGCTCTACCGCAAGGCCGGGCCCAATGAGGCCCTGGTGGTGTACGGCTTTCGCGGCACACGCGTGGTGAAGGGACACGGCACGGTCATTCTGCCGATGATGGAGAACTCCCGCGAGCTATCGCTGGAGCTGATGTCCTTTGACGTCGCGCCCCAGCAGGATCTTTACACCAGGCAGGGCGTGGCCGTCACGGTCGAGGCGGTGGCGCAGATCAAGGTGAAGTCCGATCCGGAATCGATCCTGACCGCGTCCGAGCAGTTCCTCACCAAAGCGCCTCAGGACCGGGAAGCTCTGATCCGGCTGGTGATGGAAGGGCACCTGCGCGGCATCATCGGGCAACTCACGGTGGAAGAGATCGTGAAACAGCCAGAGATGGTGGCCGACCGCATGCGCTCCACGTGCGCTGATGACATGAACAAGATGGGGCTGGAGGTAATTTCGTTCACCATCAAGGAAGTACGCGACAAGAACGAATATATCTCCAACATGGGGCGGCCGGACATCGCACGTATCAAGCGTGACGCCGACGTCGCCACGGCCGAAGCCGAGCGCGACACCGCCATACGGCGTGCGATCGCGCTGCGCGAATCCGCCATCGCTAAAGCACAAGCCGACCAGGAACGGGTACAGGCCGAGACGGCCTCCCAGGCGCGGCAGGCCGAGGCACAACGCGACCTGGAGGTGAAGAGAGCCACCTACACCGAGATGGTTAAGCGGCAGCAGGCCCAGGCCGACAAGGCGTACGAGATCCAGACCAACGTCATGCAGCAGCAGGTGACGGCCGAAGCGGTCAAGATCCAGCAGGTAGAGAAGGAGCAGCAGGTAAAGGTACAGGAGGCCGAAATCCTGCGCCGCGAGAAAGAGCTGATCGCCACCGTTCTCAAGCAGGCGGAGATCGAGCGCCAGCGGATCGAGACCTTGGCTGACGCCGAACGGCAGCGGCTGACCGTCGAGGCCGAAGGCCATGCCAGCGCGATCCGTGCGCAGGGCGAAGCCGAAGCCGAGATCATCTTCAAGAAGGGCGACGCTGAGGCACGGGCGATGAATGTGAAGGCTGCAGCCTATCAGGAGTACAACCAGGCCGCAGTCGTGGACAAGCTGTTCACCAACCTGCCGGAGGTGGTGAAGGCGCTGGCTAGCCCATTGTCCAATGTCGATCGCATCACTGTGGTTTCGACTGGCGACGGGCATTCTGCGGGTTTGAACAAGATCACCGGGGACATCGCGCAGATGGCGGCACAGGTGCCGGCGCTGTTCGAATCGTTGTCGGGCATGAAGATGACAGACTTGCTCGGGAAGATCCGGACTCTCGGTGACAAAGGGCCGAAGCCCGACAGTGATGCCGATGGAAAGGGTAAAGCTGAGGGAGCGGGAAAATGAAGGTCGAACCCACCCTGTCCCCAAACCTTGGGGACAAGGGTGGGCATCCCGACGGTTGGAGAGTCATGAGGATTGGACATGTACTCCGATAACAACAGCACGCACTCTGTAATAAACCTGGTGTTGGTTGGCACGTTGCTAGGCGTTCTGGCCAGCGTGATTACAGACCGGCAGTCAGCGGTCCTGTTTGGAACCGTGGGAGGTTTGCTCGTCGCCTTCCTGTTGGCTGCAGTTCGCGGCGAGGAATTCTAAGGGCTCGCCGCAAGGCGGGCAGGGGAGTTGGTTATGGCATTACTTGATCGCGTAGCAACCCTGGTGCGGGCCAACCTGAACGACCTGGTGGACCGCGCAGAAAATCCGGAGAAGATGTTAAAGCAGGTCATTCTGGACATGGAAAACCAGTTCATCCAAGTGAAGACGCAGGTGGCCATCGCCCTGGCCGACCTTCATCTGCTGGAGAAGAAAAAAAGGGAGAACGACGAGAAGCATTCCGAATGGATGCGCAAAGCCGAGCTCGCCGTGGACAGGAAGGATGATGCGCTGGCACGCGCCGCCCTGGAGCGCGCCTTGAGCTTCCAGCAGCTTACCGAGAGCTTCGAGCAGCAGATCAACGACCAGGAAACCCAGGTGGATTCGCTGAAGTCGGCGTTGAAGAAGCTGGAGCTGAAGCTTTCCGAGGCCCGCGGCAAGTCCGACCTGCTGATTGCGCAGCACCGCCGCTCACGTGCCGTGAGCCGCGCTGCCGATGCTCAAGCCACGCCTGCGGGTGAGAACCGGACCTTCGAACGCATGCGCTCCAAGGTGGCCCACGAGGAAGCTCTGGGCCGCGCCAAAAGCGAGGTGCTGGGCGACGACATCGAGGGCCGGCTGGATGCGCTGGAGCAGGAAGAGAAGATCAACGCGCTGTTAGAAGAGATCAAGGGAAGAAAGCGCCTCAGCGCGTAGCTCAATTGACGAACCCGCATCTTGCCGCTCGCCCGGCACTTTCCGGTAATCATTGCTTTCACTCCGCTCAGGGGCTGCATCTTCATTCCAGCAGCCCCTTTAGAATCTGCACGTTATCCGCCAGCCCAAACTGAAAGACTTATCCCCCCATCCCACCGATGATTCGAAAATCACCCGCTGGTGACCGCGGCAGACCATGAATGACCGTTTGTGCATTGAGGTACCAAGCGACCTGCCCTATGGTGCCACTTGAGAGCGGAAATTCGATCAAGACCAGGGTCACTCGCTCTTAATTCAGGCGACTTCAAAAAGGAGCGGGACAACCATTCCGCCTCCCGCCAACGAAAACAAGCTTTCAAACCACAACCCGGCGCCACTTCAAAGCTTCGTCCAGCGCCACAACCTTGGCCACAAGGAGGTCAATATGAAATCGCAGGATACCGCATTAAACACGCAAGCAGTCAACCTTCAACCCGCAACCATTAACCAAAGGAAGAGGGGTATTAAGCCACGAAATTTAATCTACTTGTTTGCTTTGGTGGTCGCCATGATGTTTTCGGCGCTGCCGCTACCCGCCCATGCGGCTGGGCCTCTTACTCCCGTCCAACTGGCGAGCGAAATGATGATGCACAGCCAAGCTGATGCTGCCGGTTTCATTGCGGCGCAGATCGGTGTGGATCCTAACTCCCATCTGAACTATTCCAGTTATGTTGATCCTGCCGGACAGAGCTTCAGTTTCTCTCTGAACTCCGGCACGACCTACCTCGGACAACCGTTGGCTCTCAGCGCATCCGGAACATTCGCTCCATCTACTCACACCTGGAACGTCTTGTACTCCGCCTTGTATGGCAGGACTCAGTGGACCATAAACAGTTCACTCGTCCTGTCAGTTGGCCCAGTTACCAGTGTCACAACAGCGACTTCCGTCACATCGTGGAATTCGGGGGGGTTAGGTATCGACACATTCAACGGCGCAAATGGCGAGAACTGCACTCCAACTGTCTGGTCCGCAGGCCTGATCCATAGCTCGGCCTACTGCTACTTCACACACAATGGTGCCCAGGACGGCCCAGGTTTCTGGCTTTACGACGAGTTTAACGTGATCGAACAAATCGCCGGATGGTCGGTGTCAGGGAACTCACAATACTGGAACTTTAGTCACTACACCGTAGGGTCAATACCCGCAAGTGGCGGACTCGGATCGTTTGTCAGTGTTGTAGGTCCGGCTGAGCCAGCGTGCACAACTTGCTCTGCTGGAGGCAGCAGCGACAGCAACTGATATGGCGATCGGACGAGAGCGGGTAAGTCGTCCATCGGTCGTAGCGGTTCTTTCCAACTCATTGCTAGAACGCCCCACTCAGGCAGCAACCTAGGTGGGGCAATCATAGGCGATTTGCGGCAAAGCGCGGCGAAGGCCATGCCGCCGAAGATTGCCCGGCGACCCGCACGACTGCTGCTGGAAAGTACTTCGCCGTGCGCGATGTGCCGAGTCCCTTATGCCGTTCCCAGCCGCCGCAGCACGTTCTCGCGGAAGCCGCGGCTGAGCGTCAGTTTGGTGCCGTCGCGCAGCAGGATCGCGTAGTCTCCATAAAGCGACGGCCGCAGGGTCTTGATGCGGTCCACGTTCACCAGCGTGGAGCGGTGTACGCGCATGAACTGACGCGGGCCAAGCCGCCCCTCGAGCGATGTGATCGTTTCCCTCAGGATGTGGGTGTTGCCGCCAACGTGCAGGCAAACGTAGTTGCCCGCCGACTCGGCCCAGTCGATCTCGGCCGGCTTCAGGCAGACAATCTCACCGTCGGCCTTGATCACGATGCGCTGCGGGGTATGCTGGCGCTGTTCCAGGTCGACCAGAAGATCGAGCACTTTCCGTTGGAACATGCCCTCCGAAGGATGCTGTATCTGCTTGCGGGCGTGGCCGATGGCTTCCGAGAGGCGCTCCTTGCCCACCGGCTTCAGTAGATAGTCGAGGGCATGCACCTCGAAGGCCTTCATGGCATAGCGGTCGTAGGCGGTAACAAAAATGGTAAGAGGCATTTGCTCTTTGAGCGCCGTGACCACACCAAAGCCGTCAACCTCCGGCATCTGAACGTCGAGGAGGACCAGGTCCGGCTTCTCGCGCTTGATCAGCGCGATCGCCGACTTGCCGTCGCCGCACTCGGCCACAACGTCCAGGTCGGGCTCTTCCTCCAGCAGGCGGCGCAGCCGCTCGCGTGCCAGGGCTTCGTCATCACTAAGCAACACTCGAATGGACATGAATGTTATTGACCTCCTGAGAACATTCGCGGAACGGTATGTGGATCTTGACGATGCAGCCGCCCGCAGGCGCATCTTCAAGGGTCATCTTGTGGTTATGGTTGTAGAGTTGCTGCAGGCGGGCGCGCGTGTTCTGCAATCCGACGCCTTCGGGGGGCACAGCTCCCCCGAAGCATGTTAGTCCCGAGCCGTTGTCGCTGATCTCAATCCATAGCTCGTCAAACACCTGGCGCGTCGAGATGCGAATGAAGCCGGGAGCGCGGCGCGGGCCGATGCCGTGACGGATGGCATTTTCCACCAGCGGCTGCAGCAGCAGGTTCGGCACCAGGCCGGACAGAGTGTGCGGCTGGATGTCCATCTCGACCTGCAAGCGGTCCTGGAAGCGCGTCTGCTGAATGTCAATGTACTTCTGCAGGAAAGTCAGCTCGCGGCTCAGGGGGACCTCGTGAACGCCCACGCCGTCCAGTGAAAAGCGCAGCAGGTCCGCCAATTGCAGGGTCATATTCTCAGCGGCGAGGCCGTCATTACGGGCGAGCGCGGCGATGGAGTTCAGGGTGTTGAACAGGAAATGGGGCTCAAGCTGGATCTTCAGCACCTCAAGCTGGGCATGCGCCAGTTGCGCCTCCAACTGGGATGACTCCAGCTCACGCTCCCGGTACTTGCCATAGTACGCAATCGCCTGGGTGATCAGCACGATATACCAGTAGCGCTGGAAGTCCATGAAGACGCGGGAGATTGTATGGGCGAGGAACGGGACATGCTTCTCCGGCGTCCAGGTGACGATGGGGTCGAGCAGAACGATGACCGCCGAGCCAAGGAAAGTCAGCACCACGCATGCCACCAGATGGATGGGCAATGACCTCGTCCAACTATTGCGGTCGAAGGAGTAGCGGCGTGCGAGCTCGTACACGATCGGCGTCAGCAGGGACCAGATCAGGGCCACACAAACGCTCCACGCCAGCACCTGGCTCCAGCCCTCCGGGCTGCCCACAGAGGCCATGTACAAGTGCGCGCCCGTGGCGCTCAACAGCGCCAGCACAGTCCACACAACAAAGCCGATGGCCCAGACACGGACCCACTGTTTCCACATGGTGAGCTACCTGTTCTGCGTTGAACCCCAAAGAAACGAAGACGAGCTACACCGACAGAGTGATAGACGGCCTGCGGCGTTAAAGGTTCCGTAAAATTTGAAGAGCCAGAAGTTGTCGACAATTTGTAACATTCGGTAAGTGTCCGATTTTGGTCACTGGCCGCAGCCTACCGCCACCATGCGACAATGGTCGCGCAAATATGCATGAACTGGGGATCGCAACCTCAATTCTGGAGTGTGTTCAGGCCGAGGCGCAGCGGCATCCCGAGGGTCGTATCACCAAAGTGGGAGTTAAGATTGGGGAACTCTCAGGGGTTGATCGGGATGCCCTCCAGTTCGGCTTTGAAGTGCTAGTGAAGGACACCGAATGGGAGTCGCTCGTACTGGAGCTGGAGTACGTACCGCGCATGCAACGTTGCTCGAAGTGCGCTTACGAGTTTCGAATGACCGAGTTCGATCCGCAATGTCCCCTCTGCGGTGAGTTTCTAACCCTCTGCATCAGCGGGGAAGAACTCGACATCGCCTATATGGAAGTGGATGAATGAACCGCATCGCCGTCGAAAAGAAAGTTCTGAACGAAAACCAGCTTCTGGCCGAAGCGCTGCGCGAGCGTTACCGGCAACGTGGGATTCTCTGCGTCAACCTAATCAGCGCCCCGGGCTCCGGCAAGACCGCGTTGCTGGAGCGAACTCTGGAACGTATGGACAAGAGCACCCGCGTGGCCGTGCTGACCGGCGACCTGCAGACTGAGAACGACGCGCAGCGGTTGGCGAAGTTCGGCTTCCCGGTGAAGCAGATCACCACCGGCGGCACCTGCCATCTCGATGCCAAGATGATCGGCAAGCATCTGGAAGACTGGAAGCTGGAGGACCTCGACCTTCTGATCGTCGAGAATGTCGGCAACCTGGTTTGCCCTTCGAGTTACGACTTGGGTGAAGACGCCAAGATCGTCCTGCTGAGCACCACCGAGGGCGAAGACAAGCCACTCAAGTATCCGTCCATTTTCTTCAAGTCGGAATTGATGCTGCTGACCAAGATTGACCTCCTGCCCTACGTTCCGTTCAAGGCAGAAGTGGCCCGTGAGAATGCCCGGCGCGTCCATCCGCAAATGGAGATCATCGACGTCTCCAGCACCACTGGCGAGGGTCTCGACACCTGGATGCAATGGCTGGCAGCGCGCCAGCAAAGGGCGAAGACCAAACTGCAAAGCGTCGGCACCTAAGCGGACATGGATCCGCATTCCTAACAGATTCCTTGAGGGGGTGTCATCCACCGCTTCCCACACCCCCGGCGTATAGGTGTCGAAAAATGCTCTCGGCAGGTAACACCCCACAGAATCCTTGAGTCCAGTGGCCGCATGGCCTAACATGGCCGTGAGTCTTCATGCATAACTTGCACGCTCCATCCTCGGCAAAGGCCGCAGGGCAGGCCGTGTTCACTCAGTCGAAGAACCTGCTCTTCACGATATTTCTGTGTGTCTTGGCGATCATGGCGGGTGCTGTCCTCCTCGAGGGCCAGCAACCCACACCGCCCTCCCCTCCAGCGGCACAGGGATATCCGGTCACCGTGGAGGGTCACGAAGTCTTCCAAATCTATGAGGCATTCGGCCCGATTTCGGCTCATGACCGGGCGGCAAAGGTCTCAGAGCGGCTTAGGAAGCTGGTCTATACGCCAAGCGCTGACGTCGAGGCCATCACCACCGCCGAATCCGATTACGGAACCGAAATCAGGCTAGGCGACAATGCGCTGACCATCGTCAGCGTGGCCGATGCTGAGCGCATGCATGTTGCCCGCGGCCCGCTGGCCAAGTACTACGCCAGCCAGATCCGCAACATCGTTCTCCAGGCCCGGCAGGAGCACAGTGCGAAATTCCTGATTCGAGCAGCGATTTATGCGGTGGTTACGCTGCTCCTGTATCTGCTGATTGTGTGGCTCGTGGTGGCCGGGTCACGCCGGCTGCTGGAGCGGTTGCAGCGTCCTGGGGCCCCGCTGATCAAAGGCATCACAATCCAGAAGTCGGAGATCCTGGCCGGCCAGCGTCTCGCCAGCATCCTTGCCGGATTTGTGCGCCTGCTGCGGGCGGTGCTCCTTCTGATTCTCACCTGGGTATTCCTGGGAGCTGAGTTCAATTATTTCCCGTGGACACGGGTGCACGGCAGGCAGTTACTGGATTACGTTCGTACCCCGGTTCGCTTTGTAGGAATCGCGGTCCTGGATTACCTGCCCAAGCTGTTCTACATCGCCGTGATTCTCGCGGTGATGTATTACGTGATGAAGTTCGTCCACATCCTGGCGCGAGAGTTCCAGCGAGGGAAGATACGCATACGGGGCTTTTATCCGGAATGGATCGAGCCTACTTACAGAATCGTCCGCTTCCTGCTGATTGCCTTCACCGCTGTTCTCGTCTATCCCTATCTTCCGGGCGAGAACTCGCCGGCTTTCAAGGGAGTGGGCATTTTCATTGGCGTGCTGGTTTCCCTGGGTTCGACGTCCGCGATCGCCAATATTGTTGCCGGTATTATCTTGACCTACACGCGTGGTTTCCGCGTGGGAGATTGGGTAAAGATTGGCGACAACATAGGAGACGTTACCTCGCAAAACGTGTTGGCTACTCACTTGCGGACCTTCCAGCACGAGGAAATCGTCATCCCCAACTCTGTTGTGCTCAACAGCCATGTCACCAACTACAGCCTGCTGGGACAGACGGAGGGCTTGATCCTGCATACATCGGCGACCATTGGCTACGACGTGCCCTGGCGCACCGTCCACAAGTTGATGATCGAAGCTGCACTGAAGACCCCCGACATCCTGGCCGATCCTGCGCCCTTTGTTCTGCAGAAAGCGCTGGATGATTCCTACGTGCAGTATGAAATCAATGCCTACACGCGGAATCCTCACGCCATGTTCATCACCTATTCGCAACTGCACTCCAACATCCAGGATTGTTTCTACGCAGCCGGCGTCGAGATTATGTCGCCCGTTTACCACGCTCTTCGCGATGGCAACAAGACCGCCATCCCGGCGGAGTTCCTGCCCAAAGATTATCGTCCGCATGGCTTCCGGATAACGAATGCCGGGGACGGGGCCACGGCCGTTGGAGGCAAAGATCAAGCTGCCACCGCTGGAACAAAAGGTGGATGAATCCCACTTAAATGGGATGTAATGCTGCCCAACTTGCTTGACATTTCCTCCCTCCCGCTTATACTCGAATGATTACATGTCGTACGCGACCTACAACCCGACAACAATCATGGCCATGTGCATGTGTACACGTGTCGGTCTGTGGGTTGAGCGAGGAGCGGCAATCGTCAATAGATAACTAGCCGCAAGGATTCTCAAACGACCCACGGTCCTGATGATCGTGGGTCGTTTTGTTTTGCCCCAAGGCTTTCAAAAGACTAAGAAAAACGAGGAGAGCAACTGAGATGAGTGCCAGCAACGAAAAGCCGAACTTCAACTTCAACACACTTGCCATCCACGGTGGCCAGGACATTGACGCCACAACCAAGTCGCGCGCGGTTCCGATTTACCAGACCACCTCCTACGTGTTCGACGATGCCGACCACGCCGCGCGACTGTTCGCCCTGCAGGAGTTCGGCAACATCTACACACGCATCATGAACCCCACGACCGACGTGTTCGAGAAGCGCATTGCCGCGCTCGAAGGCGGCGTCGCCGGGCTGGCCCTCGCCTCCGGTCAAGCCGCCGAAACCCTCATCATCATCACGCTGGCATCCGCAGGAGACGAGATTGTTTCCACAACCTCACTCTACGGCGGCACCTACAACTTGTTCCACTACACGCTGCCCAAGCTGGGCATCAACGTGACATTTGTGGATGCCGACGATTTCGACGGGCTGCGTGCGGCGATCAACAACAAGACAAAGGCCGTCTACACCGAGACTCTGGGCAACCCTAAGCTTGACATCGTGGATATCGAGCAGTTGGCGAAGATCGCGCACGAGAACGGGGTGCCGCTGGTCATTGACAACACCAGTGCGACCCCCGCGCTTTGCCGGCCGATCGAGTGGGGCGCTGACATCATCATCAACTCTGCCACGAAATTCATTGGCGGCCACGGCAACTCGATTGGTGGGGTTGTCGTTGACAGCGGAAAATTTGACTGGGAAGCTTCCGGCCGCTTCCCCGCCTTTGTTGAACCGGATCCGTCGTACCACGGCGTGTCTTACACCAAGGCCTTCGGCAACTTGGCCTTCATCATCAAGGCACGCGTGCAGGGCCTGCGCGACACCGGAGCGTGCCTCTCGCCGTTCAACGCATTCCTCCTGCTGCAAGGCGCGGAGACGCTGCACCTGCGCCTGGAGCGGCATTCGGAGAACGCGCTCAAGGTGGCGGAGTTCCTCTCCAGCCATCCCGATGTCGAGTGGGTCAACTATCCTGGGCTGCCCACCAGTCCGTACTACCAACGGGCGAAGAAGTACTTGCCCAACGGCGCCAGTGCGCTGGTCACCTTCGGCATTCGTGGCGGCTTTGAAGCCGGCAAGCGCTTCATCAACTCACTGAAGCTGTTCAGCCTGCTGGCCAACATCGGCGATGCCAAGTCGCTGGTGATTCATCCCGCATCCACCACCCATCAGCAACTCAGTGAGTCCGAACAGCGTGACACGGGTGTGACTCCGGAGCTGGTTCGCCTCTCGGTCGGCATCGAGGACATTCGCGACATTCTTGCCGACCTGGATCACGGGCTGCGCGCAGCCACCGGCAAACTGCCTGCGTCCGAGAAAGGCAGCCTGCGACCTGCGCAGATAGCTGGAGATTGACGATGAATGCAACGTTGCAACCAACTCGGGAAGGCGATGTACTCCTGGCGCGGGAGGCGCCGTTTCGTCTGGAGGCCGGCGGCTCGCTGCAGCCAGTCTCCATCCGCTACGCCATCTATGGCGAACTAAACGAGCGCCGTGACAACGCGGTGCTCATCTGTCACGCCTTGTCGGGCTCGACGCGCGCCGCCGACTGGTGGCCGGAGATGTTCGACAGTGTATTTGACCTGTCGCGCGACTGCGTCATCTGCACCAACATGCTCGGCTCATGTTACGGCTCTACCGGGCCAACGTCCGTCAATCCCGCCACCGGCCAGCCCTACGGGCCTGACTTCCCGTTGGTCAGCGTGCGAGACATGGTGCGCGCGCAGACGCAGGTGCTCGATCAGCTCGGCGTGTCGCGGCTGCGCATCGTAATCGGCGCCTCCATCGGCGGCATGCAGGCGCTGCAATGGACGGTGGACTATCCCGAGCGTGTCGAGCACTGCGTCGCCATCGGCGCAGCGCCACTTTCGGCGATGGGTCTGGCGCTGAACCATCTTCAGCGGCAGGCGATTCGGCTCGATCCGAAATTCAACGGCGGAAAGTACGCTTCCGGCGAGCAGCCGCGCGGCGGCCTGGGATTGGCGCGTGCCATTGCGATGTGTTCGTACAAATCGGCGGAGCTCTTCGATGAACGGTACGCGCGCAAGCCAAACCGCAACGGCGAGGATCCTGTGCGCTCGTTCGATCACCGGTATGACGTAGCAGGCTATCTCGATTACCAGGGCGAGAAGTTCGTGCAGCGCTTCGACGCGAATGCGTACATCGTTATCTCGAAGGCCATGGACACCTTTGATCTGGCGCACGGGTATGTATCGGAAGCTGAGGCGCTGCAGCGTATTCGGGCGCACGTTTCGCTGGTGGGCATTACCTCCGATTGGCTGTTTCCGCCCGAGGATGTGCGCGCGCTGGCCGAGCGCATCGAAGCGGCAGGAGCGGCTTGCGACTATACCGAGTTCGAATCGTCGCACGGCCATGATGGATTTCTGGCGGAGGTGGACGCGATCGCGGCTGTCGTCTCGGGACGCTTCCGCGCACGCCGGCTGGCGCTGGTCAGGAATCAGCCGCGCGTGGTTTGCAGCTGATCGACGGGAACGCCAAGTCGCGCCCTGACACGAGGATTACTGAAGAGGCTCTAACAATGCCGAGCTGTATAAGGAGAAGCAATCATGCCAGTCCTTACAGAACCACAAACGTGCAGTTTTCCACGCAACCTGTTGCAGGATCGCATCGCTATTGTGACCGGCGGCTCCCGCGGCATCGGGCGCGCCACCGTGCAACGTCTGGCGGAAGCCGGCGCGCACGTGGTGGTGAACTACATCTATCAAACCCGCGACGCAGAGGAGGCGGTGAGCGAGGCGCGCGCCTTGGGCGTGCAATCGCTGTCCGTGCAGGGCGATGTGAGCCAGACCCACGAGGCAGCCGCCGTTGTCGAGAAGGCGCTGACCCATTTCGGCAAGCTCGACCTCATCGTCGCCAATGCCGGCATCTGGGAAGGCGCTCCCGTGGATGAGATGAGTGACGATCTGTGGGACAAGGTCATCAACCACAACTTGCGCGGGACGTGGACTATCTGCCGTGCGGCGGTTCCGGCGCTGAGACGGCAGGGCAGCGGCGCCATCGTGATTGTCAGCTCCACCGCAGGACAGCGCGGCGAGGCCGGCTATTCGAACTATGCAGCTTCGAAGGGAGGTCAGATCAGCTTTGCCAAGTCGCTGGCAGTTGAGCTGGCGCCCAACATCCGCGTCAACTGTGTTGCGCCGGGCTGGGTTGACACTGAACTCAACGATCCCGTCTTTGGTCCCGGCACCAACGGGTACAAGCATGAAGTCGAGCAAGCCATTCCCTTGCGCCGCATCGCCACGGCAGAAGACGTGGCCGATGCCATCGTCTTCCTCGGCTCTGATTGGTCGCGTCACATTACCGGCGAGGTCCTGAACATCAACGGCGGCTCGGTGCTCTGCGGCTAAAACGAAGGTCAGCGCGCAAGGCGCAGCTTCCGTTGCTCCGGCTAGGATGAAGCAGGTGGCGGCGCTTTCCGTACGAGCGCATAGATGTGGTTGGCCAGCACTTCGGCTTCCGGTTTGCGATTAAGGTAGACGTCGATATATCGCGCGGGCCAGAGCAACCAGGCGCCGGCCACGTAGGCCAGCTTCCGGAGTGGCCGCGGCGCGATGATCTTTCCATACTCCAGAACGGTGGTGAGGAGCGTGGCTGTCGGGCCGGTACGCACCCCCACCGACACAATCTCAAATTCGGCCAGTAATTCTCGCAGGCCATCGCAGCTCCAACGGCGGTAGTCGGCCGGATAGAGATGAAGTGGATGGCAGAAAGGCACAACCACGTGCAGGTAACCTCCCGGCTTCAGTACCCGCAGCATCTCTTTCACCCCGACGCCGGGATTGCGCACATGTTCCAGGACGGCATCGCATTCGATGCGGCTGACAGAGTCATCTGCGAATGGAAGCGCCTCAATAGAGCCGACGACGTTCACGCCCGGCACGTCGACAAGATCGAGATTTAGAAAGCCAGCCGGTACGCGTCGTCCCGCCCCTCCGATCCACAGGCCGATTCCCTCACCTGCCGGTAACAAAGATTCTCGGGGGTTGTAAACGACTGGCAAAGGTGGTCGTAGCAGCCGGTAGACGCGCGTATTTCGAAAGCTGTAGCAACGAATCAGTCGCTCTCGGTCACTTTGGGAAATCATTCTTGCCCCACAGGACTCGTAGACGCGCACTGCGCCCTCGATCGATTCTAGTGGATGCTCGCCGATTTACAATGAATTGTCCTCCAGAGGTTTCGAATGTCGCTGGTCAGGTTCTTAATGCTCTTGTCTCTGGTGATCTGGATTGGTGGACTCATATTCTTCGCCTTCGTGCTTGCGCCAACGGTCTTCGCAGTCCTCCCGACGCGTCAGCTCGCCGGCAGCGTTGTAAGCCGCAGCCTCGGAATCCTGCACTGGATGGCGATTGGCTGCGGCGTCGTGTTCGCCATCACCTCGATGATCGACGCGCGCGTGGTGAACGGTGTCGCCCAGCCATTTGCGCTACGCAATCTGCTCATCTACGCGATGATTGTTCTTACGCTGGTGGGCATGTTCGGGGTCGAATCGCGCATGCTGGCGCTGCGTCAGCAGATGGGAGTGATTGATAATGTGCCTCACGACGACCCGCTGCGCGTGGAATTCAACCGCCTGCATCACTGGTCCACCCGAATCGAAAGCTCGGTCCTGGTGCTCGGCCTGGCGCTGCTGTATCTGACGGCACGACGAATGGCGTGAAGTAGTTTCGAGTTTTAAGTCTCGAGCAATAGCTTTGGGTGGAGCGGCGCTTAAGCGCCGCGTCGAACGTACAAGCCGGCTTGGGAGCCGGGCTTCGGCCCGGAGGCACGAAATCTGTCGTCGGCTGGAGCCGACTCAGTTTAAGAAGGCGGCCTGAACGCGGGCCTGAAGGCCTGCTCTGCCCGGTCACGTCAAACAACTAAGCTGCGCGACGGGCCAGTGCCCAAGTCCTTGGCCGAGGCGAAAGCGAATAGCGAAAGGCGAAAAGCGATTTCATGAAAACCGGCATCATCGGCCTGCCCCAGGTAGGCAAGTCATCGTTGTTTGTCATGCTGACGAAGCAGTCGGTGGCGCAGCGCGCGCATGGCGGCATGCGCGAGGCGCACCTCGGCATGGCCAAAGTTCCCGACGATCGCCTCGATCGCCTCGCCGCTCTCTACAACCCGAAGAAGCTGGTGCATGCCAGCGTCGAGTACGCCGACGTCGCGGCCGTCAGCAAAGAAGCGCTGAACGAAACCGCCTTCGCCGCCAACCTGCGCAACGTGGACGCCCTGGCCCACGTCGTCCGCGCCTTCGAGGACGACTCCATTCCTCACGTCGGGCCCATCGATCCCCTGCGCGACATCAAGAACATTGACTTCGACCTCATCTTCAATGACCTCAGCCAGGTGGAGAAGCGCCTGGAGCGTGTGGAAAAAGACTTGAAGAAGATGAAGTCTGCGGAGATCGAGCGCGAGCACGAGCTGCTGAATCGCGCCAAGGCGCACCTGGAGACCGAGCGCCCGCTGCGCGAAATGGAGATGACGCTCGAGGACAAGAAGCGCGTGCGCGGCTTCATGTTCCTCAGCGAGAAGCCAATGCTCTACGTCCTTAACATTGGCGAGAGCCCGGAGCTGGGCAAAGACCTGGAGGGCGCGGTTGCGAACCACGGCGTGACCGAAGCCGCCGCTCGCCCGAACACTGGGGCGCTGGCCGTCTGCGCCAAGGTCGAAGCCGAGCTTGCCGAGATGAGCGACGAGGACGCCGCCGAATTTCTTGCCAGCTACGGCCTGAAGGAGAGCGGGCTGGTGCGCCTCATCCACAAGACCTACGAGCTGCTGGGCCTCATCTCATTCTTCACCGTCGGCGAAGACGAGTGCCGCGCCTGGACCATCGAGCGCGGCACCAAGGCGGTGAACGCCGCCGGCGTCATCCACACCGACCTCGAACATCACTTCATCCGCGCCGAAACCATCCACTGGGACCAGTTGCTCGACGCCGGCTCGGAAGCCGAAGCCCGCGCCCGCGGCACGCTGCGACTGGAAGGAAAAGAGTACGTGGTGAAGGATGGGGACGTGATGCACATCAGGCACAGCGGATAGCGGCTAGCAGTTGGTGGATAGCCAAGCATGAGCAGCTTTGGGTGTAGACACAACAGGTGAGAGCCTGTCCACTGGCAATCTTGATTCTGCAATAACATGTTCACGCGCTCGATTAACTAACGTAGCGTCGCATCCCGCAATGATGAAACAAGCGTGTGAGAGATACGCGAATGAGGAGACAGCATGCTGATTCGCAAGATCCCGGACCTTTTCGTCCAACTCCTGCCTCCGAAACTCGCCTTTTCCATTTGGCAAGCTTTGATCGAAAACCAAGGTGAGCGATCTCGGCCGTTCTCGTACGAGGAAGGCCAACTCGCTGCCCAATAGGTAATTAGAGATCTTGCGGCGGTTGTTTTCCTCCATACGTAGCCCCGTCGTGGGATCTAAGAATAGATTGCCGCACGAACGCGCGCAGGAAAAGTAGGCGGGTCAAGGGCAATTATTGCGCCCACGCCTAACCACTAGCCACTATATTCTTGCTTGCTACGGAAAAAAGACGATTCTCCGCCCGCGGTGATCGCGTCGCCACGCTGCTTCAACGTCTGACAGCGGAACCCGCTCCGTCTCGATGGAGAGTTCTCCGCTAGCGGCGTGTTGCATCACCTTTTGCAAAGCTCCGAAGAGGACTTCGCCGGGTGCGATCCCGGCAGTTCCCATGATTGTCAGCGGCGTGCTGCGCAAGACGGCGGCAGGCAGCGCGACATTTGCTCCAGCGCTTTCACCAACCTGAACGTATCGCGTCTCCGTTGTGATGGCGGCAAACTCCTTGCGAGTGGCGGCTGTAAAGAAGGCCTCGGCGACCGGGCCCCACACATAATCAATTACTACCTGAAATCCGCCCTGACCGGCTTCACGGGTGAACGCCTGGGTCAATTCCTGCGCGGACACGTCGAGTGGCACGATGGCGTCCACTCCCTGACTCTTCAGGGCACCTAATATCTCGCGATTTCTGCCGGCCGCCACGACGCGCCCCGCACCCAGCAGCCTGGCTATTTTGATGGCGAGTCTGCCGGTGACGCCGGTTGCTCCCAGGATCAAAACGTTGTCGCCGGGTACGAGCTTGGCACGATACTCGAGCGACAGCCAGGCGGAAACGCCGGGATTGGGGATAGCGGCCGCAGTGTAATCATCTAAAGCGTCCGGCACCGGAAACGCGAACGCCTTGCGGACCACGGTCCGTTCCGCCATCGCTCCATAAGGCGCTCGCGCACCACCGAAGAAGACCCGCTGTCCGTCGGGCAAACGCCCAACTCCGTCGATACCGCAGATGACAGGCAGTGCGTGCGCACTTGCATAGTGCGAAGCACTCGCCATCTGCTTGTCAACGGGTTTCAGTGACGCAGCGCAAACCTCGATAACGACCTCGCCATCCGCGGCTACTGGGTCCGGGAATTCCTCGTACCGCGGCGCATCCCCAAAGGCTCGTAAAACTGCAGCTCGCATAACGCGACCTCTTTATCTCGCATCTGACAGGGCAGAGAGAGTCAACTTAAATGCGCAATACGGTATCACCCAGCAGGTGCAGCGTTCTAACTGGCGTTTCTTTACCCACACTTCCGCTCTGTCATCCTGTCGCTGTTCACGAACCCCATCCTACTCAGCATCCTGCTCGGCCTGACTGCGTCCGGGGGAAGACAGTAGAGCCATCACGAGACAATTGATGCAGAAGGTAATACGCGGCTGAGCACAACCGGATTGTTCGGACCTGTTACTGGGGCAATTTGGAGACTGCGCGTAGATTGTCCCGAAGGCGATTGGGGTCGCCCTCGAGGAGGAGAGCCTCGACCGCAACGTGGGCACTTCTCCAGACCGGAACGGCGCGTGCAAGTAACCGACGCCCTTTAGGCGTCAAGGTCATGGTTCGGCTACGACGATCCGCCGCGTCCGTCGTGACTTTGAGCAAACCCCGGCGCTGCAACGGTTTGAGAGCGGCGGTCAGCGTCGTCCGGTCCATTCCGAGTAGCGATGCTACTGCCCCCATGCCCGGTGGTTCCGGCCGGTTCAGGGACATCAGGAGCGAGAATTGCCCGTTTGTCAGTCCGAGCGGGCGCAGCGCATCGTCAAAGCGCCGTGCCAGCGCCCGTGCCGCACGCTGCACGTGAAGGCACAGGCAAGCATCCCGGACCTCAAGCGTTGTCTCAAACGTTGGGCCCTTTGCCGTCGGCATATCAAAATAATATTGATACCAACCTATCCTGCCAAGCAGCAGCCCGTCCATGTAAGTTGATATCAATATTTTTGGGGACTCGATGTCCGGAGGAAAAAACTATGCGTAGAAAGAAGGTCGGTACAATCGCGCTGCAGAGCGCGGTACTGTCTGTTATGGTCGGCGCGGCGTGCCAGGTGATGGCACAGAATGCTAAAGCAACGTATCCGAGCATGGCTCCCGTTGAGCAATATCTGATGGACGACCGCGATTCGGAAATCGCGCTGGCGCAGAGTGCGGCGCCTGAGTCCATCTCGCGCGATGCTGAAGTGTTGGTTCTGCGACCTCACGGTTACGAAACTGCGGTGAAGGGGAAGAACGGTTTCGTCTGCATCGTGGAGCGTTCCTGGACTGCTCCAGTCGATGACCCGGAATTTTGGAATCCGAAGCGGCGCGGTCCGATCTGCTTTAATGCGGCAGCCGCACGTTCCTATCTTCCGCGCACTATCAAGAAGACGGACTTGATACTCGCTGGACGCACGAAGGCTCAGATGATCGAGGCTATCACAGCAGCAATCGACAAGAAGGAATTGCCGGCGATGGAACCCGGGGCTATGTGCTACATGCTGTCAAGGCAGGGCTACCTAAGCGATCGCGACGGACACTGGCATCCGCACCTGATGTTTTTCGTTTCACAAGCCGACCCTGCGGCATGGGGAGCAGATCTGCCCGGGTCTCCCATCCTCGCGTTCAACGACACCTGGGAGCACCTGACTACATTCCTGGTTCCGGTGCGACAGTGGTCGGACGGAACGGCTGATCGCTAAGGATGGGCTCGTCCTTATGATGAAAGCGCACGGGGCTTGAGTGACGAGCCCCTCAGGAGTTTGTTGTAGCGGCGATAACACGCTTTATCGTTACCAATTCGATTAGGAACGCGCCCCGCGCGCGGCACCGGGTTAATGTTGGCCAAGGCGCTTAAGCTCCAAAGTCTTTTGACAGATATGAATTCGGAATTCATACTAAAAAAGTATGAAATACTATTTGCGAAAGATGGCAGAGCGGGGGCAAGTTACAGTGCCCAAGGCTCTGCGCGACCGGTTCGCTCTGGGACCGCGCACTGAGGTCGAATTCGCGACCGATGGGAACGTCATCGTGCTCCGCAAGAAGGCCCGCGGCCTGAACCTGGAGAAGTGGAAGGGCAAGGCAAAGAAGGGCTTTGCCAAGCTAGGCTACCGTTCGGTCGACTCCTATATTGAAAACGTGCGCGGCCGATGATTACCGCCATCGACACCAACATCCTGCTGGACATCCTGTTACCCAACGAGACGTTTTGTGACCGCTCCGGAAGAGCACTGGAAACGGCGGCGGCTGCCGGCTCACTGGT
>Ga0335082_10000647_pt1 | contig 36188 bp, 35 predicted proteins | sample Lox_Sample_41_FD_206718 | JGI IMG/M metagenome (GOLD analysis project Ga0335082, IMG submission 206718) | Soil microbial communities from Loxahatchee National Wildlife Refuge, Florida, United States - Lox_Sample_4.1 | ecosystem: Environmental > Terrestrial > Soil > Wetlands | place: USA... | reverse complement strand
ATACATGCTGGCAGTGCCCCGTCTGACCAGCAGGGCGGCGGACCCTTTCTTTTCGGCATCCTTCATGGCCTGGGCGTATTCGGCAAGGCCGGAGACCTTCTTCTGGTTGACGGAGGAGATGATGTCCCCCTGCTGGATGCCCACCTCTGCCGCCATCCCTTCCGGGTCGACGGCGGTGACGAGGACGCCGGCCAGCCCCCGCAGGCGCATGTTCCTCGGAAGCTCCTCGACGGTCATGCCGAACCAGCCGGCCGGTGCTTCGGTCGATTTCGGCTGGACCGCGGCTGCGCTGTCGGAGCTCCCCAGGGTAACCGTCAGCTTCTGGGCCTTGCCGTCCCGAAAGATTTCCGCCTCGACCTTCTGGCCAACGGCGGTTTCGGCGACGACGAGCTGCAGCTGCCGGGCGTCCTTGATCTCCCTGCCGGCAAAGGAGGTGATGATGTCCCCCTGCTTGATGCCCGCCTTTTCGGCCGGCCCCCCGGCCATGACATCGCTGATGAGGGCGCCCCGGGCCTTTTTCAGGCCGAATGACTGGGCCATCTCGTCGGTGACAGGCTGGATGGAAACGCCGAGCCAGCCGCGGGTTACGCTCCCCTTTTTCAGGAGGTCGCCTACCACGTGTTTCGCCATGTTCACGGGGATGGCAAAGCCGATCCCCTGGCCGGCGGCGACGATGGCGGTGTTGATGCCGATCACCTCGCCGTAGATGTTGAGGAGCGGCCCTCCCGAGTTGCCGGGGTTGATGGAGGCATCGGTCTGGATGAAGTCTTCGTAGGTCTCAATCCCCATGTTGGAGCGGCCGGTCGCCGACACGACCCCCACGGTCACGGTCCGGTCCAGGCCGAAGGGGTTGCCGATGGCGATGGCCCACTGTCCAACCTGGAGTTTGTCCGAATCCCCCAGGACCGCCACGGGAAGCTCCTCGCTGGCGTTGATCTTGATGACCGCAAGGTCGGTCTTCGGGTCCTCGCCCACCACCTTCCCGCCGTACACCTTGTCGTTGGAAAGCTTCACCTGGATGCTTTCCGCATCCTTCACCACATGGTCGTTGGTGAGGATGTACCCTTCCTTGTTGATGATGAAACCGGAGCCGAGACTGGATTCACGGCGGTACTGGGGGCGCTGGCGGCCGCCGAAGAAATCGTCGAAGAAGGGGGAGAATTCGAAAAAGGGCTGGATGATCTTTTTCTTGCTGACGGTGGAGATGTTGACGACAGAGGGGGTTACCGTCTTGACCAGGGTGGTGAATGCCTGCTGTGTGGCGAGGATGTCTTTCGGTACTTCCTTGACCGGGGCTTCCGCCGTTCCCTTGCGGTTCGATTCGAAGAAGAGGGGGCCTTCCTTTTTCTTGCATCCGGAAAGGGAGATACTGCCGATGACGATGAGACAGATCGCTGCATACAACCGTTTCATGCATAACCTCGTGTCGGGGAGCCTGCTTCAATGCCTGCAAGGTTAGCCAAAAACAGTAATGATGTCAATCTGATTTGTGTCCCGGCGGGGGGTCACTCTTCCGTCACCGGGCTCTTTCCCCTGCGCATTTCCCGGACGACTTCCTTGATGATGGCACCGGTTCTCTGGTCCAGGTCCACGAACTTGAGACCCATCCCGGCAACCGGGTCGAGGCGGCTCCAGACCACCTCGGCGGATATGGTGAGGGGTTTGGCGGAGAGGGGGGTGAAAAACTGGAGTGACACGGTTTTCCCCACGGAGAGGGGAGCCGTGGTAGTGATGGCCACGCCGGATTCGGAAAGATCGAAGGTTTCGTAGCAGGAAACCTCGTCCGCCCCCACCAGCCAGCACCCGGTCTTCACCGGCGTGCGCGGGATGGCGCGCTCCTTGATCTCACCCGATGCCGGCTGTTTCGAGGGGGACGGACGTCTAGCCAATTTCTTCACACTCATCGGATGGCCAGCTGTCCAGTTCGCCGTTTTCCAGCTCCACCTGGATGGTCACCCCCTCCATGGTGCAGCCGAAGGTGAGGCCGATCGCGCCGGTCCGGGTGTTCCGCAGCCGGACCCGCTCGCCCTTGTGTTCAGTGCGATTGCAGACGTTGCTGTACTGTGACTCTTTCATGGCAAAACCCCCCGCATGACGCTACTACATAGAGTACCATGGCGCACCGGGTTTGCAAGGTCAGATATCCTCGCCTTCCCGGACCCTGACCCTGACGACGCGCACCCTCGTGCCGTGCCCTGTCAGTTCCCGCCGGAGCCGGGCGAGGAACCTGACGGTGACGATGCGGTGGATAGTGGCCTGGGTCGACCGGTACAGGATCTTGCGGACGAGAGAGGGGGCCGCTCCGCCGAGAAGCAGGGGGCAGAAATCCGACAGGCGCAGGGTGATCCTGACGCCGTCGGCGACCGTTTCGACGCCGAAGGAGAGTTCCCCCCGGTGGCACTCCCGCGGCTGCACGAGAAATCCGCCGCAGATTCGCAGGGTGGCCGAGGAGGTATGGGCCTCCACGGAAAAAACGGGGCCGGTGAAGCTGACGAGGGAGAGCCCCGTGTCCAGGAGTCTGAACTCCACCGTTTCCCCGTGGTGCGCCGGCCTGATGAGGGAAAGGGTGCAGCGGCGCAGGTATGCCAGATACCGCGATACGAGAAAGGAGGGGGAAAGGAGGGGGGCGTAGACAGCGGGCATGACCGTCCACTGGATGGAGAATACCGATGCATCCCGGAGCAGGACCTGCTGGCAGGCGATGTCGTGGTATTCGGTTCCATTCCCGTTCATGGCAGCTCCCCCAGGCAGAACCATACCACACTGGTGCGAAGATGTCTCGCCCGACTGGAAGAAAATGTGGTTCGGCACGCGCGCGTGGACGTAAAGACGTCAAGAAATCGAAAGGCACGGGTTCTGCGGGGCCGGCAAGGTGGGCGGGGGCGGCTGCGGCTCCCCTCGTCTTCATGCGTGAATGGCTGGAGAGAGGCCGGGATTAGTTCGGCTCTGCCGTTTGTTTTTCCGGCAGAATGTGTACAATAAATCAAGACGGGATGAACGGACACGTTCGTCGGCAGTGCGACGTGGAATGTGGAGTATGGGGATGACGGGGAACAGGGGGAACGGCCTGGTGCTGGTGACCGGTGCCGCCGGCTTTATCGGCAGGCGACTCACTGCGGCTCTCGTTGCCCGGGAAACCACCGTGCGCGCCCTGGTGAGGCGTCCCGATGCGGACCTGCCGGGAGGAGTCGAGAGGGCGGCCGGCGATCTGCTTGACCCCGCCACGCTCCCTGAGGTTTTCACCGGGGTCGACACGGCCTTCTACCTGGTCCACTCCATGGCCGGCGGCCGGGGAGGATTCGGGAACCGCGACCGGCTGGCTGCGGAGAACTTCGCGGCCGCGGCCACCAAGGCCGGAGTGAGGCGCGTCATTTACCTCGGCGGACTGGGTGAGGCGGGGGACCGGCTGTCGGAACACCTGGCGAGCCGCAGGGAAGTGGCGCACATCCTGCGGACAGGGGCCTTTACCACGACCATCCTCCGCGCCGCGGTCATCATCGGCGCCGGGGGTGCATCTTTCGAGATGATCAGGTACCTGGTGGAAAGGCTTCCTGTCATGATAACCCCCCGCTGGGTTTCCACCCGCTGCCAGCCCATTGCCGTGGATGACGCGATCCGCTACCTGGCGGGGTGTCTCAACGACGAACGGACCACCGGGGAGACTTTCGACATCGGCGGACCGGAAATCCTCACGTACCGGGAGATGATGGAGCGTTTTGCGCGGATTGCGGGGCGCTCCGTCCTGATCGTTCCCGTGCCGTTCCTCACCCCGCGGCTTTCCTCCTACTGGGTGGGGCTCGTGACCCCCATCAGGCCGTCCATCTCCATACCCCTCATCGAGGGGGTGCGAAACGAGGTGGTGTGCCGCGAATCGCGCATACGGGAACTCGTCCCCATTCCCCTGACCCCGTACGACGAAGCGGTCAGGATCGCCCTCGCGGAGGAAAAATCCTCTTAAAATAATCCGGAGATGGTGGTACAGTAATGGCCGGGTTTCATGACGAAAGGAAGGAGGAGCGTATGGGCAAGAAGATCGGAGTCGTGCTTTCAGGCTGTGGCGTGTATGACGGGAGCGAAATCCACGAGGCGGTGTTCACCCTGCTCGCCATTGACAGGAGCGGGGCGGAGGCGGTCTGTATGGCCCCGGACATGGAGTTCCCCGAGGTCAACCATCTGACCGGGGCTGCCACGGGGGCGAAGCGCAACGCCCTGACGGAGGCGGCGCGGATCGCCCGGGGGAAGATCCGGGACATCAAGGGAGTTCAAGCCCAAGATCTGGATGCGGTGATCTTCCCCGGCGGGTTCGGGGCGGCGAAGAATCTCTGCAATTTTGCCGAAAAGGGGGCGGGGGCTTCCATCCATCCCGAAGTTGCACGCCTGCTCAAGGATATGGCCGCTGCGAAAAAGCCCATCGGCGCCATCTGCATCGCCCCGGCCCTCGTGGCGGCAGCGCTCGGCAAGGAGTACGGGCCGAAGCTGACGATCGGCACCGATGCAGGCACCGCCGCCGCCATCAGGGAAACCGGCAGCCAGCACGTGGAGTGTCCGGTGACCGAGTTCGTGATGGATCGGGAGCACAAGATCGTCACCACCCCCGCCTACATGCTCGCCGAGCGGATTTCCGAAGCTGCCGAGGGGATCGACAAGGCGGTCCGGGCGGTGATCGGGATGATCTGACGTCGCTCGAAGGAAGGTTGTTCAGGGAGAGAAGCGCAGTGATCGAGTCAATGGAAAGGCGGCCGTACGGCCGCCTTCTTTTTATACACCCGTGTAAAATAAATATACTTTTTCGGTGGAATGGCGGAGTGAAAGGATAACTTTCCGAATCCCGCATGCCGGAAATGCAGTATAATCTAGGTAGATAGAGCGGATATCGAAGGGCGTGCCGAAGTCGGCATGTTTTGTGTAATCGAATATGACAGAGCAGTTGGTCCCCCGGGAGGGGACATTAATGGGCAGGCGCGCAGTAAACGGTGGAGGGATGGCCATGAACACCCAGGCAATTGACGAAGCAATCGACAAGTATGTGCACGAGCGGATGGCGAAAGGGAAGAAGAGAGCGAGCGAACGCTTCCTCTCCTATGCCCACCTGAAGTACGCCGGGGAGGAGCTTGCCGAGTTCATGAAAAAGGTGGGAGGGATATCCCGCTACTACATGGATTTTCTCAATGTCATGGAAAACCCGGTGAGGGGGCCGGAACTTGCCTGGCTGGCCTCGATGATCGTCGTCGGCATCTACAGCGTGTATCTCATGTGCTCTGATGCCTCCCGTCTCACGGGCATCATGGTCTTTTCCGGTACCCTGGTGCACGGGTGGACGCTGATCCGCCTGGCGGCCCAGAAGTGGCGGGAAGTGGGAGTCATGATCGCCATCTACCGGGAAATAGCGGAAATTGCCGAGCAGGAAATGACGACTTCATAGTCCGTGTGCCGAAATCCGGGAACGAAAAAAGCGGAGAGGTATGAGCCTCTCCGCTTTTTTCGTTCTTCGTGCGGGAATCCTCAGTGGGAGTCCTTCACGTTGAAGAGGGGGAATATGTGGCTGAGGACGTAAAAGATGACGAACGGGGTTACCGCCACGGTGAGGGCGCCGAACAGCCCCTCCCGGTACGTCTCGAAGTCTTCGGGCCAGATGGGGAGGCGGTACTCCATGAAGCCGGCGAAGGAGGAGGAGAACGCCTGGCCGCCGATGACGACGTTCCAGCGCATCATGAAGACCCCCATGAGGACCAGGAGCGCACCAAATACCGCCCTCTTGATGGTGAGCCGGGGGAGCAGGAGGAGTATGAACGGCAGGGCATTCCCGAGACCGTACTGGAGAATGAATATCTTGACGAAGTCCCGTTCGTAGATGACCCGGCGCAGGATGTCCCATGACTTGACGGCCGTGTAGCCCCGGAAGATCAGGTCGAGAAATTCCAGGGTAATGGCGAGGACCAGAAACATCACCAGGTACCTGGTGGTCATGGTCACCACGTGGAGCTCTGCGCTCTTCAGTTCGTCGGTCGAGGGGAGATGCGGGTTATTTCGCCGCTGCCATTTGAAAAGCATTTTGCGCAGTTCCATGGTGACGGTGTAGGTGATGATGCAGAGGGCGATACCCGACACCACCGCCGAACAGATGAAGATGACCGGCATGAGCGGCGTCATCCAGAGGGCGTTGGCCTTCACCGAGCCGAAAATAAAGCCGGCATAGCCGTGGAGAAAGCAGGCTATCGGAATGCCGACCGCGGCGAGGATCTTCACCGCCTTTTCGTCCTTTTCCAGGGCATGCTCGCTCACGTCCCACGCCCCCATGATGACGGTCCGGTAGATCAGGTAGAGGATCCCTTCCCCCAGGGTGCGTTCCCGCTTTTCAGCGAGGGCCGTGGCGGCCGTCACGAAATAGCCGCGGTAGACGAACCAGAGCTCCGAGGCGACGAGCAGACCGTAGGTGGTGAAGACGATGCCGAAGGCGGCGATGGCCGAGGTGAAGTGGGGGGTCATCATTACCTCGATCCCCCTCTGGGGCTGCATGAGATGGAGCAGGAGCGGCATCATCGCCACCGGCAGGAGGGCAAAGGAAAAGACGAGGGAAAACCGGGCGATATCCTTGAGCTGCTTTACCCCGAAGACGTGGTAGAGGGAAGAGAGGACGAACGCCCCTGCCACGAGGCCGGTCATGAACGGGTACATGACGATCTGGATGGTCCAGTAGATGTACTCGTTGGGATAGACGAAAAATTCCTTGATGGTCCAGGCTTCACCGTGCACCATGGCTATTTCACCTCCTTGCTGAATCCGAGATAGAAGACTTGGGGCTTGGTCCCGTATTCTTCCTTGAGGACACCGACCCGCTCCGTCATGATGATCTTGGTCACCGGGTCGTTCGGGTCGCGGATGTTGCCGATCCGCCTGGCCCCGAAGGGGCAGGCGTCGACACAGGCGGTCTTCATCCCCTGGGAGATCCGGTGGTAGCAGAAGTTGCACTTTTCCGCCACGTGGTAGACCGGGTGGAAGAAACGGACCCCGTAGGGGCACCCCATGATGCAGTATCCGCAGCCGATGCACCAGCTCCGGTCGACCAGCACCACGCCGTCTTCCGTCTGGTAGGTGGCGCCCACCGGGCAGACCTGGACGCAGGGGGGGTTGTCGCACTGGTTGCACAGCTTCGGCACGAAGAAGGCCTTGTCGATGTCCTCATTGCGGACCTCGGCCGGAGGCTCCTCTCCCTGATCGATCTTCGCCGAGATGAATCCGTCCCGGGCCCCCTTGGGAGAATCGATGTATTGCTTGCCGTCCTTGGTGGTGATGTAGCGCTCCACCCAGGTCCTGGTGACATTGGCGTCGTAGGGGACCTCGTTTTCGGTCTTGCACGCCTTGACGCAGAAGCCGCACCCCACGCATTTGTAGGTATCGACGAGAAAGACCCAGCGGACCTTGCCGGGGGCGTCTTTCTCGGCATGGAGGCGTCGTGGATCGAATACCTCCATGGCCGACAGGGGGATCGCCAATCCTCCCGCCACGAGGAGTGCTTTCTTGCAGAATGACCGCCGGGTTATCATTTCGACACCTCCCGTTTCGGGTTGTGGGGGTAGTGGCAGAGAGTGCACTCCTCCTCGGGGTTGTGGGTGGCCGGGTCGATGCCGCGGATGGCCCCCCGGCCGCTCGTCTTGTAGGGAAGGCGGGAATGGCAGCGGAGGCAGAGCTCCCGGTGCCGGTCGATGGTCAGGGTCGGCGGGTCCTCCGGATGGTTGAAGGCCGGACCGTGACAGTTCTCGCACATGATGGCGGCATGGGGCGACTTCTGCAGGTCGTTGTATTTGTCCTCGTGGCAATCCTTGCAGTAACTGGTGGTTTTGTACTTGACCTTGACCTTCTTCCAGTCGGCTTCGTTCCCTTTCCTGTGCCAGCCGTACATGTAGCCCCGTTCCCAGACGCCGAAATCTTTCGGCACGAGGACGGTCCTCGCCAGCACGATCAGGGCGACGACGCCGAGTACAACATAGAGAGGCCGCCAGACATGATTCTTCACAGATTTTCCCTCCCTTGCAGATAGTTCGTATCGCTACGATGGGGGAACACCGGCGGATTTTTCACGATGGCGTTCCCCGATATGGGGTGTGCTGTGCAACGGCGGCAGGACATGCTCTTCACGTCCCTTTAAATCTACCAGTTTCCCCGGCAATTACAACGGCAGTGCCTACGTGCGAAGCGGCGGGACGGCGGGAAGGGCCATGCGCGGTCCCGTCAGGCATGGTGTTGGGCGCTCCCATGGCCAGCGGTATCCTCCTCTTCCTGGGCGGAGATCCGTGGCCAGCGTCCCAGCATGATCGACTCGAGGGCTGCGACCAGGCCGAAGGAGAGGACGCTGAGTACCAACGGGATGCCGTGTGTCCCCAGCATGTCGTAGAGAAAGACCTTGATGCCGCCGATCAGCGTCACCAGGATGGCGACGTTGCGGATTTCCTTGTTGCGAAAGTGCACGGCGATGAGGATGAGGCCGGCGGCGGACGCCGTGATGATGATGGATTGGGCGCAGCGGAAAGCGCTGGCTATATCGGTCGACAGGGAGGGGAGGAACTGGTATACGATGCACCGGACTGCGAAGAACCCGCTGGCCAGGGCGGCTAACAGCAGCAGGACGGCACTCCGGTCGTTAGTGTCGAAGTTCGTGAAAAAGCCGGAGCCGGCTGGTGGGGGCCATCTCCGGCACCACTGGTAATGAAACAGGCAGATGACCGTCAGGAGACCTGCGGGGATTGCCGTCAGGAAGTCTACGGACGTCGGCGCCCGCTGGGCCAGAATGGTCAGCGCTGCACAGGCATAGATCTCCATCAGGTAGGTGGTGAGGCGGACCCCGCCGTTTTCCCAGTTGCGCGACAGGAGTGCGAGGAAGAAGGCGGCAACGGCCAGCGCGGGAAGCGACAGGAGAAAGTGACCGGTCGCGCCGGGGAGGGCGATGGCGAGGAGTGCCGCCCCCGCGAAGACGAAGACATTCGTTCCGGGTGTTCCCGGAGATTTCTCCCCTGCCAGCCAGATGGCGACGGCGAAGAGGATGGCAACGCCGGCGATCCCCGTCCAGCCCAGAAGGAACTTGTTCCTGCCGCCGGCACTCATCTGGTAGGACGCCAGGCCATAGAGGAGCACTGCGGCGATCGACGGCAGGAAGAGGTCGAACCGGGAAACCTTGTCCGACCGGTTCCGGCGGATACCGAGGAGTGACAGCGCCGTCCAGGTAGCGGCGAAGACGGCAATCGCCGGCAGGAACCAGGCCGGGGCCAGGGATGGTTCGGGGATGTCCTTGCGGGCAAGCGCCATGCCGAGCTTGATGCCCCACTGGTAGAGCATGAGGATGGTCGTGACGAGCACGATCCAGCGCAGCCAGGAGCAGCGCTTCAGGCGGGCCGCGAAGAAGCCGAGAATGTTGGCGGTCAGCAGGACCATGGTGAGGTAGGGGTAGAAGGGATGGGGATAGTCGATGGCGGCGCCGGCGAGGCAGAGCCCGAGAGTGCCGAGGGAGATCGGCACGAAGGCGCTGAACCGGTAGCTGGTGATGGCCATTGCCGCGCCGGTGGCCATGAGGGTCAGGTAGGCCGGGACCAGGGGAAGCGACTGGAAGCGGGCGTGGGTTTCCACGACGATGGTGGCCATCAGGACCGCTCCGCAGGCGGCACACACCGGTGCGAGCGGGTTCTCCTTCCCGTAGAGGTACCAGCCCGCCGCGACCAGAGTCGCGGCATATCCCATCCCGAGGGCAGAGCCTGCGAGGGTGTTGATGATATTGTTGTCGGTGACCGTGCGAAGCGCCAGTGCTACGACGAGAAGAAAACAGAGGGTGGAAAGACGGGGAAGGAGGGAGTTCTTGCCGGCCCAGCTGAGGAATTCCTCGGTGATCTCGGTCGGCTCGTCGAGTTCGCTCTCGGAGACCCTGGCCCGTACGGGGCCGGGTACGGAGGGCTGCTGTGGTGCCTTCTCCTGCTGGCCGGACAGGTGCTCCAGCGACGCAGTCAGGGCCTGAACCTGTTCGGTGAGTTGTTTGACCCGTTCCTCGAGTGCTTCGTCCTTCATCGATCGCCCTCCTTCCTGCGTGCGGGGCTGATGTGTCAGCTGCGGTCTGTCGGCTCTGCCGGGTGCGCAGTCTGCGGTACGAGGGATCTCTTGCGGCTGGGTAATGAATAAAACAACTGTTAAAAACTAAGTTAACACAATACAATTAAATTGAATTCAATTATAAACCTATTGTTTTTATTATGATAAAAAATATAACATGCTTTTATTATTTAGCCAATAAAAAAGGTAAAATTTTTTTCGGGTGGATAAAGCGGGCCGTGGCGGGAGCAAGCGGTCATTTGAGAGCTGAAAGACGGAGGCGAGGCGGAGGGAGCAGGACAGGGAAATGTTGTGGCATCGTGCCGCCTCCGCGCAGGTCGACAGCTGACTGCCGGGGAGTCCCTGCGGGGGCGGACGATGGGTAGAGGGGAGGGATGCCGCGGCCGGGCTGCTACGACTCGTAATCGACGGCAGCCACCGCCTCGCTCACGCTCTTCATGTACGGCACCACCTCGCCTTCGTGGTAGGGGTGGACCTGGTAGGCCTGCAGGTCATCAAGGGAGTCGAACCGGGTGACGAGGGCCAGATCGAAGGAGCGCTCCGAGCGGATGACATCCACCCCCACCTCGATGTGGCGGAGGAGGTCGATTCTGCCCTCCATGCCGAGGAGTTTCTCCCGGGCAGCGGCGATGCTGGCGGGGGATTTGTCCTTCAGCCTGAAAAATACGATATGGGTGATCATGAGTCCTCCTTTGGTGGTGACCGGAACCGGGAAATGGCGGACCGCCTCTGCCGGCGGGGGACTGCCGTCGATGGAAGCGGAGAGCGCCGGGCCCGGTGTGGTGATGAGCCCCATTTTCCCCATCCCGACACGATTGTCAACGGAAATCTTGTTGTCCGTATGCTGGATGGTCGGGGCCGGAACTTCCTGTCACGGCGCCCTCTTGTCCGCCGAGATATGGAGCTGGCAATGGAGGCACTTGCGCAGGTAGAGGAGGGTCATGCCGTGCATGTGGAAGTAATTACCGCAGCGGGGACAGCGTGCCAGGGCCGAGTAGATGCCGACAGCGAAGAGGAGGATGATCCAGACGAAGAATACCGTGCCGATGGTACGGTACGTGGGGCTGATCCGCAGGGCACCCCACATCGCCGGAAGGTACACGAGAATGACCAGCCAGAGGTACCGGCGCCGCTTGCGGATCTCCGCCAGGGCTGCGGTCAGGTTCGCGGGGTCTTGTGTCGGCGTCTCCGTCATGGTGAGGTAATCCCGGGTGCGCGCTCGGGGAGACAACCCCGCCCGCTGATATGTAGATGGTGGCCGGATAGCGGAACGTTCCCGTTGCCGCGTGCTGCGGCAAGGCGGAGTCCGTTCTGATCTTTCTACCACAAGGGGAGCCGGATGTAAATCTCCGAGAGGCGCCGGCATCCGGCTGGCACGGGGAGAGGTGGCGCTAGGCGCCGATGACGCGGAGGATGCCGCTCAGGAGGTCGACGGGGGAGGGAGGACACCCGGCGATGTGGCCGTCCACCGGGATCACGTTGCCGACCCCGCCGAGGGAGGCGTAACTCTCGCCGAAGATTCCCCCGTTGCAGGCACACTCCCCGACCGCCACGACGATCTTCGGTCCGGGAGTGGCCAGGTATGTTCTCCTCAGGGCGACCTCCATGTTCACCGAAACGGGGCCCGTGACCAGGAGCATGTCGGCGAAACGGGGGGAAGCGGTGAAGTGGATGCCGAAGCGTTCGCAGTTGTAGACGGCATTGTTCATGGCGTGGATCTCCAGCTCGCAGCCGTTGCACGACCCCGCATCCACCTCCCGGATGACCAGGCTGCGCCGGAACTTCCTACGGATCACCTCCTCCAGCTCCCAGCCGATGACGACGATATCCTTCTCGTCTTCCGCGGGGAGCGGTTCGGTGACGACGCCGGTGCGGAAGATCTGGTGGAGAATTCTCAGCATTTTAAACTCCGTGAGACGTAGGACGTGAGATGCGAGACGTGGGTTCCATTGTTGCGTCTAACGTATTGCGTCTACCTTCTTCCTACAGATCGTGCCCCGAGTACGACTGGTTGAAGCTCTTGTTGCAGAGCGGGAAATCGGGGACGATGTTGCCGTGGATCGCCTGTTCCAGGGCGAGCCAGTTGACCCCCGACGGATCCCGCACCATGCAGCGGTTGATCTCTCCCCGGGGTCCCGACTGGACCCAGTAGACGATCTCCCCCCGCCATCCTTCCACCAGGGCAAGGGCGCACCGGTCAGGCGCGGGGGAAGGAAGCTCAACCCGGAGATCACCGGGAGGAAGGGTTCCCAGGAAATGCCGGATGAGCCGGATCGATTCCCGGATCTCGTCGATCCTCACCCAGACCCGGGCGTTGACATCCCCGGCCTGGTGGACTGCAACATTCGGCATGAAGCGGTCGTAGGGGGGAAACGGGCTCTGCGCCCTGCTGTCGAGGGAGAGGCCGCTCGCCCGGGCCACGATCCCCACCGTCCCCAGGTCGCGGGCCTGGTCCGAAGTGAGGAGTCCCGTCTCCTTCACCCGGTCTTCCAGGGAGGGATTCTCGTCGTAGATGGTGACAAGCCGCTCGAATTCCCCGGCCAAGGCATCCAGTTCCCCGATCATGGCGTCGATCCCGGCAGCGTCCAGGTCGGACGTCACCCCGCCGGGGACGATCCGGTCCATGATGAACCGGTGGCCGAAGAGCCGGGCGTTGGCGCGGACGATCCTCTCCTTCAGCGTATGGAGCTGGAAGAGCATGAAGGCGAAGGCGACGTCGTTGCAGATGGCGCCGATGTCTCCCAGGTGGTTGGCGATCCTCTCCCGCTCCAGCCAAATGGCCCGCAGCCACGAAGCCCGCTCCGGCGGGACGCACCCCGCCAGCGCTTCCGCCGCCCGGCAGTAACAGAGGGCGTGGGCCACGGTGGTGTCGCCGGAGACCCGACCCGCCAGGCGCGCCCCCCCCTCCCAGGAGAGGGACTCGAAGCGCTTCTCGATCCCTTTGTGCACGTAGCCGAGCCGCTCCTCCAGGTTGAGGATCTCCTCCCCCACCGCCTGGAAGCGGAAATGGCCCGGCTCGATGATGCCGGCATGGACGGGACCGACGGGAATCTCGTAGACCCCCTCGCCGTCGGCCCTGATCCAGCGATAGGAGCCGTCGACCCGGGGCATCCGCGTGCGGGGATCGAAGCCCTTGCGCAGCGGCCAGGCGTCAGGGGGCCAGTCCTCGTGCTTGATCCAGGGACGGGGATCGGGATGTCCCGTCGGGATGACCCCCATGAGGCTCCGCATCTGCCGCTCGAAACGCCAGGCGGCCACGAATTTCCGCTTGATGGTGGGAAACGCCGGATCGTCCTCCGGGACGTCGGACCGCACCACAATATATTCGTTTCCCCGGTTGTAGCAGGCATAGATGCCGAACCCCCGCCCGAGGAGGGTCTCGTCGCTGGCCCATTCCGCCACGAGGCGCGCTTCGGCGTACTTCATCGTCCGGGCAGCCTCGTTGAACTGCTCCCGCGGTACCCGGAAGAGAGGCGTTTCGGCCGGCACGCCGCATTCGAGGAGAATGGCGTCCGTGCCGGGCTGGGAGGCGAGCCGCGCTCGCAGGGTGCTCATTTCAGAAGCTCCACGGTGGTATGGAACCAGTCGGAGAGGAAGCGCGGCAGGTAGAGGCCGAGGAGGAGCACCAGGGCCATGTGGAGAATGACCGGCAGATGGGCCGCCTTGAGCGGCTTCTGCCAGGGGGGGACGACGCCGGTCACCATCGGCTGGACCCGGCGGAAGATGGCGGCAAAGGAGACGGCGAGCCCCAGGAGGATGATCGGGGCGAGGAACGGCGCCTCCTTGATCGTTGCGGTGAGGATAAGGAATTCGCTGGCAAAGAGCCCGAAGGGTGGCATGCCCACCAGGGCCATGGTGCCGAGGATGAAGGCCCAGCCCACCACCGGGCTCCCCTTGATGAGACCCCTGATCCGCTCCATCTCCTGGGTGCCGTGCATCTGGGAGGCGTGGCCCACGGTGAAGAAGATGGCGGACTTGGTGAGGCTGTGCACCAGCATGTGGAGAAGGGCGCCGAAGGTGGCGACGGGACCGCCGATGCCGAAGGCGAAGGTCGCGATCCCCATGTTTTCGATGGAGGAGTAGGAGAACATCCTCTTGATGTCCTTCTGCCGCAGGAGGGAGAAGGAGGCCACGATGATGGAGAGGAGGCCGAAGCCGATGAGCATCCTCCCCGCCAGGTGGGAGCCAGTGGAGCCGTCCACCAGGACCTTGCAGCGGACAAGGGCATAGAGGGCCACGTTCAGCAGCAGCCCGGAGAGGACCGCGGAAATGGGGGTGGGACCCTCGCTGTGGGCATCGGGGAGCCAGTTGTGGAGGGGCACCAGTCCCACCTTGGTGCCGTAGCCGACCATGAGGAAGACGAAGGCGAGCCGGAGCACCGTCGGCTCAAGCTGGCCGCTGATATGAGAGAGGTTGGTCCAGAGGAGAGCCTCGCCGCCGACCCCCAGGAGCCGTTCCGCCGCGAAGTAGAGGAGCACCGTGCCGAACAGGGCCTGGGCGATGCCGACGCCGCAGAGGATGAAGTACTTCCAGGCGGCCTCGATGGCGTTGGGGGTCCGGTAGAGGGAGACGAGGAGCACCGTCGAGAGGGTGGCCAGCTCCATGGAGATCCAGAGGACCCCGAAGTTGTTGGTGAGGAGCGCCAGGAGCATGGCGAAGATGAAGAGCTGGTACATGGCATGGTAGAAGCGCATCCGCCAGTGCCCCACCCGGCCGTGCTCCCGCTCCACCCGCATGTACCTGCGGCTGAAGATGGCCGTGGTCATGGAGACGAAGGCGGTGAGGACCGTGAGGTAGACGTTGAAGGCGTCCACGAAGAAGAAGTTGCTGCCGGCGGTGAACGGCCCGTGCAGGTAGACCTGGAGGGCGAGGAGGATGCTGGTCGCGCAGGCGGCGGCCGATCCCGTGATGTTCACCTCGGGGGCGTACTTCCAGTCGCCGAGGAAGGCAAGGACAACGGCGAAGGAGAGGGAGATGCCGAGGAGGACGAGGAGAGTCATGTCAGTCTCCCTCCTTGAGCTTCGCCATCTGCTCCACGTCCAGGCTGTCGAAGGTGGTGTTGATGTGAAAGAAAAAGATACCGAAAATGAAGGCGGCGATGAGGAGGTCGAGGGCGACCCCCAGCTCCACCACCATCGGCATGCCGTAGGTGGCGCTGGTGGCGGCGAAGAAGAGGCCGTTCTCCAGGGCGAGGAAGCCGATGATCTGGGTGACGGCGTGGTGCCGGGTCACCATCATCAGCAGGCCGAGCATGACCGTCGCCAGCGCCACGGCCAGGGTGGAGCGGGTGACGAGGGACGAGAGCTGGGTGATCGGCGCGGTCAGGTGGTACGAGAAGATCACCAGGGCGATGCCGATGAGCATCGTCGCCGGGATATTCACCAGGGTCTCGATCTCCTTCCGGATGTTCAGCTTCCGGATGAGGGCGTAGAGTATCCAGGGGAGGAGGACCACCTTCAGGGTCAGGGTGAGGATGGACGAGACGAAGAGGTGGTGGACGCCGGTCACGTAGCCGACGATGGCGGTGCTGATGCCGAGGAAGAGCCCCTGCCAGGCGAAGAGATGGAGAAGCCCCAGGATCCGGCGCTGGATCAGGAGGCCGAAGGCGGTGAGGAGGATGAGGGCGGCCATGACGCTGTTGATCTGGGCGGCAAAGGAGACGGGCATGGTTCACTCCAGGATGAAGAAGGAGAGCATTCCCAGCGTCGCCAGGAGAAAGGCGCTCCCCAGGTATTCCGTCAGGCGGAAAAGGCGCATCTTCGCCAGACCCGTCTCGATCAGGACGAGGATCACCCCGAGGACGGCGAGCTTGGCCGCCAGGAGCACGATGGCCACGAGCATGCCGGGGAAATCCTCCGCCGGTGCGATCCCCCACGGGCAGAAGAGTGCTATCCCGAGGGCGGAGAAGATGAAGAGCTTCATCATGGAGGCCCACTCCATGAGGGCCAGGTGCCTCCCCGAATATTCCAGGATCATCGCCTCGTGAATCATGGTCAGCTCCAGGTGGGTCGACGGGTTGTCCACCGGCACCCGCCCGGTTTCAGTCAGGTGCACCATGATGAAGGCGAGGAGGGCGAAGGCGAGCGACGGCCGGAGCAGGAGCTCCCCCTGGGCCATGACCTGCACCATGTGGGTCAGCGAGGTGGATTTCCCCGCCAGGGAGACGGTGAAGATCGCCATGAGCATGGCCGGCTCCGCCAGGGAGGCGATGGTCATCTCCCGGCTCGATCCCATGCCGCCGAAGGCCGTGCCGATGTCCATCCCGGCCAGGGCGGTAAAGAAACGGATGATGGCGAAGAGCATGACCAGGGCGATGACGTCGGCGGTGGCGGCAAAGGGGAGGTCGGTGGAGATGAGGGGGATGATCCCGCCGATGATGACGGTGACCCCGAAGACGATGTAGGGGGTGATGCGGAAGATCCACGAGGCGTTCTCCGCCAGGATGACCTCCTTGGAGAAGAGCCGGGCGATGTCCCGGTACGGCTGGAACACTCCGGCATAGGTGCGCCCCTGCATCCGGCACTTGACCGTTTTCACCCAGCCGGCGAAGAGGGGGGCGGCGAAGAGGAGGATGAGGACCTGGACGGCCTCTATGAGTAAGGAGTACGCAATCATCCGAGAAACACCAGGAGCACGATGATGGTGACGAAGGAATAGATGAGGTAGACCTGGATCCTCCCCTGCTGGAGGTTGCCGATCTTGCGGGCCGTGAAGAAGGCGGCTTCCCCCACCGGCTGGTAGAGCCAGTACCAGAAGCGGTCCCTCACCCGGAGCCGGTAGCGGAGCCGCTCCGGATAGGCCGGATGGCGCACCGGCGGCACCACGTCCGTTTCCTCCCGGATACGGAAGAGAAAGCCGAAGATGCGCCGGATCGGCATGGCGAACGACGTGGCGGTATACTGCATCCGCGGGGTGAGCTTCTCGAAGCCGCAGTCCCAGATGGGGACCCGCCGGATATCCGCTTTCCGCGCGTGGAGGAGAAGCCAGGCCACGACCACGACCACGGCGATCCCGAGAAAGACATTGAACCCTGAGTAGGAGGCCCGTTCCCGGGCGATGGGGGTGAGCCAGAGCCAGCCGTAGGCCCCCGCGCTGGCGGCGAGTTTCCCCCCGACCAGCCGCTCCGCCAGTATATCCATCCAGGTGATGACGTGCGTCGGGAGGATCCCGAGGAAAAAGCAGACCGCTGCCGCCAGCAGCATCCCTCCCCGCATGGTTGCGTCCACCTCCTGGACCTTCTGGATGGGGTGGTGCCCCCGCCAGTGGCCGAGGAAGGTCACCCCGAACGCCTTGACGAAACAGGCGGCCGCCAAAGCTCCGGTGAGGGCGAGAAGCGCCGCCCCGAGGGGAATGAGGAGGGAGAGGATCGGCCGGTGGAGCGCCGGCGACAATAGCAGGGCCTGGAAGGTGAGCCATTCGGAAACAAAGCCGTTGAAGGGGGGGAGGGCCGCGATGGAGATGCAGCCGACGAGGAAGAAGACCGCAGTCCACGGCATCCGGTGGATCAGCCCCCCCATCTCCTCCATGTTCCGTTCGTGGGTGGCATGGAGCACGGCCCCCGCCCCCATGAAGAGGAGCCCCTTGAACATGGCGTGGTTCAGGGTGTGGTAGAGGGCGGCGATGAGGGCCAGGGCCGCCAGGGCGGGGAGCTGGAAGGAGGTGAAGATCATGGCCAGCCCCAGGCCGATGAGGATGATGCCGATGTTTTCCACCGAGTGGTAGGCGAGAAGCCGCTTCAGGTCATGCTGCATGAGGGCGTAGAGGACTCCGAGGACCGCCGATACGAGGCCGAGGACCAGCACGATCCCTCCCCACCACCAGGGGAAGACCTTGAGGAAGTCGAAGGTGATTCGGACGATACCGTAGATGGAGGTCTTCAGCATCACCCCGCTCATGAGCGCCGAGACGTTGGATGGGGCTACGGGGTGCGCCTCAGGAAGCCAGACGTGGAGCGGGATTACCCCTGCCTTGGCGGCAAAGCCGAAAAAAGAGAGGAGAAAGGCCGCCGTGGCCCAGCCGACCGGATAGGCTGTGGCACGCATGGCCGCGAAGGTGTAGCCCTGGAAGCTGGCGAAGCCGTTGGCCAGCCCCGCCATGACCCCGAAGGAGAGGAGGATGGCAATGGCGCCCACGTGGGCGATCACCAGGTAGAGATAGGCCGAGCGCCGGTTTTCCGCCTTTTCGTCCTCGAACATGACGAGGAAGTAGGAGGAGGCGGCCATCAGCTCCCAGGCGATGAGGAAGAAGAAGGCGTCGTCCGCCAGGACAACGAGGAGCATGCCGGTAATGAAGAGGGCGAAGAAGACGACGAACCTGACGACGGAGCGCCCGGCGGGAAACCCTTTCACGTAGCCGATGGAGTAGAGGGAGACAAAGAAAGAGAGGAGGCCGATGACGCAGAGGAAGAACCCGGCCAGGGGGTCGAGCCGCAGGTGAAAGGGGAGGTCCGGCAGGCCCATCTCCACCACCGCCGAGGTGATGGTGCCGTACTGCACGGCGAGGGCACCCGCGATGACAGCGGCGAGCGATGCGGCGGCAGTCAGGGAGAACGACAGGTGGATGGCGAAGCTGCGATACCGGGCGCAGCAGGGAACGAGAATGACCGGCGAGAGCATGAGGAAGAGGGATGCCATGGCGATATCAAAAGGGGTCATTGCAACTTCCTTTCGCCCATCGTCAGCTGATCATGCCGGTGTCTTTGCTTTTGTACGGAAACCTATTTTATGCGGTCAATCTGTCATGTACTGAACCGACGGCCCCGGGATGGGGCCATCCCGGGGCCGTTGCGGATGTGCAACTTTCCAAGGGCTGAAACCCAATCTAGTACAAACAGTGTTCTGGTTCAAGAAAAAATGGATTTTCATGTACGCAACTGGTTACTCTCCCGTTCCCCCGATCTTCCCCAGCAGCCGCAGCAGACCGTCGAGGATGGTGACGGGGTGGGGGGGGCAGCCGGGGATGTAGAGGTCGACGGGTACTAGACCGTCCACGCCGTTGTGGACTTCCGGCATATCGATGAACGGCCCGCCGTTGATGGCGCAGGCGCCGCTGGCAACGACCAGTTTCGGGTCGGGGACGGCCGCGTACGTCTTCAGGAGCGCCTCCCGCATGTTTTCCGACACCGGCCCGGTGATCCAGACTCCGTCGGCGTGGCGGGGACTGGCGACGAACTGGATGCCGAACCGCCCCAGGTCCCACCCGATGGTGGAAAGGACGTTGGTGTCCGCCTCGCAGGCGTTGCACCCGGCGGCGCTCACCTCGCGGAATTTGAGGGACCGTCCGAAGAGCGACAGCATCTTCCTCTCCAGGGCCCGGGCCAGGCGCCGCTCGTCGTCCGGCGTGACGAGGAGGTCCGCACGGTTGTTCGCCGCCAGCCTCGGGTCGGTGGTGAAGGTGATGGCCCCCGTGGGGCAGGCGCGGCTGCAGTCGGGGCAGAAGAGGCATTTTCCCAGGTCGATGGAGAGGGTATTACCGGTCCCCGCCTCTATGGCATTGACCGGACAGACTTCGGCACACCTCCTGCAGCCGTCGGGGCATGACGAGGCATCGAGCAGGGGGTAGCCCCGGAAGCGCTCCGGCATGACGACCGGCTCCGCCGGGTAGCGGGTGGTCCGGTGTCCCTGTTTGAGTCTGGCCGCTATGGCACGAAACATATGAGTAACTCCTGGGTGATCAGTCGTTACGGCCCTGTAGCCTACAGGTCGAAGCCGCAGTACGAGAGGTTGAAGCTCTTGTTGCAGAGGGGAAAGTCGGAGATCTGCTCCCCCCGCAGGGCAAAGGCGAGCCCGGTCCAGTTGTGGAACGACGGATCGACGATCTTGTAGCGGGCAAAACGTCCCCCGCCGTCGGTAATGGCCACGTGGCAGACCTCCCCCCGCCATCCTTCGGTCAGGGCAACGGCCAGATGGTGCGGCGCCAGTCCCGGGATGTCCGCCTGTGTCGTCCCCGCCGGAAGCTGCCGTACCTGTTCCTCGATGAAGTCCATCGACTTTTCCGCCTCCAGCCAGCGGATCAGGGTGCGGGCGTGGACGTCGCCGGTGGCTGCGGTGACCACCGGGATCTGTGCCAGGCGGTAGATGCCGAACGGCAGGTCCCGCCGGACATCGCAGTTGATGCCGCAGGCCCGCGCCGCCGGACCGACGAGGCCGATCGTCCGGGCGTCCGCTTCGGGAAGCGCGCCGGTGTTCTCGAGACGTCCCATGACGGAGGGGGTGTTCCACAGCAGGTCGACGGCGTTGGCCAGTTCTTCCCTGGCGGTTGCCAGCCGCTTCCCGAGGGTCTCGATGAGGGGGGCGTCCAGGTCGTACCGGATGCCGCCGGGGACGACGAGCCCGCGACCGAAACGGCTGCCGCACAGCAGGGCGGACATGTTGAGGAAATCGCCCCGGATCCGTCCGCAGAAAGAGGCGGTGGGGAGGTATCCCACATCGCCGGCTATGGCGCCCAGGTCTCCGGTATGGTTCGCAAGGCGCTCCAGTTCCAGGGCGATGCCGCGGATAACTTCGGCCCGGGCGGAAACCCGCGTGCCGGACAGTGCCTCGACCGCCATGGCATAGGCCTGGGTATGGCCGATAGTGGTGTCTCCCGCCGCCGTCTCCATCCGGACGAGGGTGTTCCTGTGGGGCCCTCCCGCCAGTGCCGCCTCGATCCCCCGGTGCTGGAAGCCGAGCGATATCTCCAGGTGGAAGACCTGCTCGCCGTAGCACTGGAAACGGAAGTGGCCCGGTTCGATGATCCCGGCGTGGACCGGCCCCACCGCCACTTCGTGGACCTCGTCGCCCGATACCCGGTAGTAGTCCATCACGCCGACCGTTCCCCGAGGCCGTGCCGGCGGGAAACCGCCGGGCAGCTCCAGCTGGAAGCGGACCGGCTTCATCCAGGGGTGGTCATCGAAGGCGACGCCGAACTGCTCGGCGATCTCCCGCTCGAAGAGATGGACCTGGGGGCAGAGGTTGGCCAGAGAGGGAAAACGGGGCGTGGCGACCCGGGTGGTCAGCACCGTCAGGATCCCGTCGGCCTTGGAGGAAAGGAGGGCATAGAGCCGCAGCCCGCCGTCGATCACGGCGCCGAAGTAGGAGGAGACCCGCCAGCCGTGATCGGTCATGTCCAGCATCGTCTGCAGGAAGGTGGCGTCGTCCAGATCGGGGATCTGGTCCAGGGGTAGCCCCATGCCGTTGCGCAGGTTTTTCACCGGCCACCTCCCAGAAGCCCGGCCGTTTCGGCAAGGAGGTCCCGCAGCGGCGGCGGCACCCAGATGCCGAAGACCAGCATGATCGCCATCAGGACCATGAGCGGCATGACCGACACGAAGCTGTCACGGTACGGTTCCGCGTCGCCCGCGTCGCCCTCGGGAGGCTCTCCCAGCACGACCGGCAGGACGGTGGACGCCATGCCGATGAAGATGATCGCCAGGAAAACCAGGAACAGGCTTCCTGCCCAGTAGTTGCCCGTGGTGAAGGCGCTGCTGACGATGGTGAACTCGCTGACGAAGGGAGCGAAGGGCGGCGACCCGGTGATGGCGAGGAACCCCGTCAGAAAGAGCGCGCCGGACCAGGGGACCGAGCGGATCGCGCCGCGCACCACCGCGGTGTTCTTGCTGCCGAAGGCCCGGTGGATGTTGCCGGCCGAGAGGAACAGCACCCCCTTGGTCAGGCAGTTGTTCACCATGTGGAAGAGCGCGCCGAACAGCGCCCCCTTGCCGAGCCCGAGTCCCAGGGTGAGAATGCCGACGTGCTCGACGCTGGAGTAGGCGAGCATCCGCTTGAAGTCGCTCTGCCGTGCCATGAAAACGGCCGCGAAGGCCATGGAGACGAGCCCCATCACGACGAGGGTGTTCTGGAAGGTGGCCGCTTCCTGGGTGGCCGCGGCGATCTGGTAGACCCGCATCAGGGAGAGAAAGGCGCAGTTCACGAGCCCGCCGGCAAGGAGCGCGCCGACCATGCCGGGCGCCTCGCCGTAGGCGTCGGGCTTCCACGTGTGCATGGGAGCAAGGCCCATCTTCGAGCCGAAGCCGACCAACAGGAAGATGAAGGCGGTGTGCCGCCAGTGGGGATCGAGCCTCGGGGCGTCGCCGATGAGGGAACACAGGAGGAGGGTGGGGTCCAGGTGGGCGACGATGGTGGAGTAGGCAAGAAAGAAGATCCCGAGGAGCGCCACGGCTATCCCCACCGAGCAGATGAGGAAATACTTCCAGGTGGCCTCCAGCGAGCGGGCGTTGCGGTTGAAGTAGACGAGCGGCGCCATGAGGATGGAGGTGGTCTCCAGCGCGACCCACAATACCCCCAGGTTCTGGGAGATGCTCACCAGGCTCATGGCCGACAGGCAGAGGAGCAGGGCGGAACAGAGGATGCGGTTCGAGCGCTCCGCCCGGTAGCGAAGGTAGTTGACTGCGTACCAGGCACAGGCGGCGAACAGGATGCTGATGCTGAGCATCACCAGCTTGCCGATCGGGTCAAGGAAAAACCATCCTCCGGCGGAAGCGGGGGGTGTGTCGACCAGCACCCACCCCAGGAGCGCCAGGTGGACTACTGCAAAGACCGGCAGTACCAGCGGCCGCAGGCGGTTGTCCGGCAGGAGCCAGGCAATGAGGGCACCCAGTACCGGCATGAGCAGCATGAGGGAGAGCTGCATCTGCTACTCCTCCTTGAGCATGGTGAGGCGAGAGGTGTCCAGAGAGGAAAATTCGCGGCTGATGTGGTTCATGATGATTCCCATGACGAAGATGGCGACCAGAAGGTCGAGAACTGCTCCGGCTTCCACCATCACCGGCATCGCCTCGGCCAGCAGCAGGCCGAAGATGTAGATGCCGTTCTCCATCAGCAGGTAGCCGATGACCTGGGAGATGGCCTTGCGCCGGGTGGTCAGCACGAGAAACCCGGTCATCAGGGTGGCGATGGAAGCGGGAACGAAGAGGAGGTCCCGGTGTTCCACGGCAAGCGGCAGGCGCTTGGCGAAGACGAAGGCGAGCACCGTGCAGACCGCTCCCAGCACCAGGGTCGGTATGTAGCCGATGAACGGCTCGACCTCCCGTTTGATCTCCGCCCGGCGGATGGCGTTGGTGATCAGCCAGGGGATCAGGACCCCCTTGGCGCAAATCATCAGGACGACGATGAAGCCGATATGCCAGGAGAAGGGGTGGATCAGCGACGGCAGGAAGCCGAGCACCACACCCTGAATGGCGACCGCCCGGACGGCGAAACCGAGTCGGCTGGTGCCGAGCACGATGAAATTGATCAGCAGGGCCAGAACGAGGAATTGATCGGCCAGTGAGCCCATAGTTGTCACCTCAGAACCAGGACGAGTGAAAAGGCGGTCAGGATGGTGGCCGCCACCAGAAGCTGCGGGATGCGCGCCAGGCGGAGCCGTGCCATGACCGACTCCACCGTGCCGACAACAACCGCCAGGATCATCATACAGAGGGCGAAGAGCCCCCAGTCGACAAGGGAAGAGCCGGTGCTGAACGGAGCGGTCACGTCGACGAAGAGCGCCCCGAGGACAAAGAGCTTCATGGCAGCGGCGTAGAGGATGCACCCGAAGAGCGGGCCGCTGTGATCCAGCACCATCACTTCGTGGATCATGGTGAGCTCCAGGTGGGTGTTGGGGTCGTCGAAGGGGATGCGGCAGTTCTCGGCCAGGAGCACCACGAACAGGCCCCCGACCATCAGCAGGAGGGCCGCGCCGGCCATCTGCCAGACGGAGATGGAGAGGTGGTTCATCATCGGGGTGAGGGAGAGTGAGCCGCTCAGGCGGGCCAGGGTGATGAAGGCGAAAAAGAGCGCCGGTTCGGCCAGGCAGGAGAACGTCACTTCCCGTGCCGCCCCCATCCCCTCGAAGCTGGAACCGGTATCCAGCGCCGCCGTGGTGGTGAAGAAGCGCCCCAGGGCGAAGAGGTAGGCGAAGAGGATCAGGTCTCCCTCGAAGGAGACCGGCGCACCGTGGTGGCCAAAGGGTATGAGGAGCGAGGCGGAGACCGTGGCGGCCAGGGTAATGATCGGGCCGGCCCGGAAGACCCAGGTGGTGGTGGTGCTGAAGACGCTTCCCTTGCGCAGCAGACGGGCGATATCGTAGTAGGGCTGGAGAAAGGGCGCCCCGACCCGGCCGGCGAACCATGCCTTGGTCTTGCCGATGATCCCCAGAAGCAGCGGCGGCATCAGGAAGACAAAGAGGAGATGGAGGAGAATGTCGGTCATGGTTTGGAACCCCGGTTCAACGTTCAATGTTCGATGTTCTATGTTCGATGTTCAGTGTCATGCTGCTCCGCTCCCTAACCTGAACGGTCATTGAATTGGTTGTAGAACTTATGAACCTAGAACTCTGTAACTCTGTAACTCTTTAACTGCCTTTATCGCCCCCACACCGTGAGCAGGGTGAGGGTGATGAAGATATACAGCATGTAAATGTGGAGCCGGCCGTGCTGCAAACGGCGGATGAAGGCGCAGCCGATGCCGGCCAGATCAAACAGCGGGCGGATAATCCTCTCCAGGATCGTCTCCTCCGGTTCATAAGAAAAAGGGACTCTGTTCGGCGCAATTCCCTCAAGGGCCGGTTTCCGCGCAATACACCGGGAGAGGCTGCGGGTGAGGCCAGCCCACGATTCACTGAAAGCGGCACCGGTGTACTGCATACGGGGTGTCGGTGCGAGGTAGCCGCATCCCCATGTATCGGCCGCCGCGACACTGCGGGACTTCGTAGCCCACCGGGCCAGAAGCCAGACGAGGGCCGCGGCTGCGATGAGACCAGCACCGAGGATGGGGAACAGGTCGAGCGATGCCGGAAGCCGGGAGCCGGAAAGGGCGGGCGGAGCTACCATGGCGATCACCGGCTGCACCAGATGCAGAAAGAAGGCGGGTACAAGACCTCCCGCGAGGCAGAGGCATGTCATGACCCCCATCGGAATGAGCATGCAGCGGGGGAGCTCGTGGGAATTCCCGGCCTCCTTCGTGCGGGGAACCCCCAGAAAGACCAACCCGTAAAGCTTGACAAAAGTAATCGTGGCCATGCCGCCGACAAGAGCCAGTGCCGGCACACCCAGCACCATCACCGGGAGTCGGGCGAGCGCCTCGCGGAAGAAACCGGTATAGAGGAGGAACTCGCCGGCAAAGCCGTTGAGGGGCGGGAGTCCGCAGATCGCGACAGCGCCGACCAGGAAGAACAGGGCACTGGCGGGCATCCCCTGTGCCAAGCCTCCCATTCTGCTGATCGTCCGCGTTCCGGTGCCGTGGATGATTCCGCCGGCACCGAAGAAGAGGAGAGGCTTGAAGAGACTGTGGTTCAGCAGGTGGAGAAGGCCTCCGGACAGTCCGAGGAGGACCAGGGAAGGCGTTGCGGTCGCCTCTCCGATCATGGCCATGCCGATGCCGGTGGTGACGATGCCGATATTTTCGATGCTGCTGTAGGCGAGAAGCCGCTTGATGTCGGTCTGCACGGCGGCAAAGCAGATGCCGAGCAGTGCCGATACCATTCCGGCGATGACGACGAGTCCTCCCCACCAGAGCGGTTTGTGCGGCACAAAAGTGAGGAAGCGAAGGATCCCGTAGATCCCCATCTTGAGCATCACTCCCGACATCATGGCCGAGGCGTGGCTTGGCGCGTTGGCGTGGGCCGAAGGGAGCCAGAAGTGCATCGGCATGAGCCCCGCCTTGGCGCCGAAACCGAACAGCGCCAGGATGAACAGGAGGGTTGCGGCCTCGCCCGTAACGGCAAGGGCGCCCTGGGCCGGGAAGAGAAACGATCCGGTGGCGGCGTGCAGGAGGGAAAAAAGGACGATGAGCGCCGCCGAACCGGTGTGGGTGGTGAGGAGGTAGACGGTGCCTGCCCGACGCACTTCGTGACTGGTATGGTCCGTCACCAGGAGGAAAAAGGCGGAAAGCGCCATGATCTCCCAGGAGATGAGGAGGAGGACACCGTTTCTGGCCAGTACCACCATCGCCATGGCGCTGGGGAGGAGCCCGTAGAAAAAGGTGACGGCCGGTGCGGTGGTCTGGTGGCGGGCTGCGGGCCAGTATCCGAGGCCGTAGAGCGAGCCGCAGAATGTGACGAGGAAGACCGGCAGGAGGAAAAAGGCGGACAGGGGGTCGAGCCCCGTGGCGCAGACGCCGAAAGGGAGCGTCCAGTCGACGACGTAGCCGGCATGCTCCTGGCGTACCAGTACCAGGATTGCGGCACAGAATCCGGTGGCGGAAGCCGGAATGGTGAAGATGGCGGCGAGTTTCTGGCCCAGTGTGGCGGGCCGGATGAGGAGCCCGGCAAGCCCGGAGAGGGCGATGAAGGCGGTTGCGGCAAGGATTGCCGAAGCGGGATCGATGGCGGATGGGGACACGAACAAACTGCCTTTCAGGATCAGTACTGTCGCATACGGGGCTTTATCGGTCTAACGACGTAAAAAAAATAATGACACATAAAAAAATATATGGCATTGTTTTTTATAAGTCAAACCATTTGTTGCAGGCCATTCTCACAGCGGAGCCGAGCCACCATGCCGAATACACGTCTTAACGTTTCCCTCCCGACGACGGTCGTCGACGACATCAAGGCGCTCTATGGTCCCCGGGGGATCAGCAGGTTTCTGGAGGAGGCCGCCCAGGAGAAGCTTGCGGCGCTCAAGAAAGAACGCTATAAGGGACTCATCGAAGGGTACCAGGCTACCGCCGAGCAGACCGTCGAGGTGCTCAAGCGCTTTGAGGCCGCAGTAACGGAGCGGCGCGATGTATAAGCGGTGCGGGGTCTATCAGGTCGAGCTGGCACGGGAGAGCGGCCACGCCACCGAAGCATGTCCCTGCCTGGTCGTCAGCAACAACATCAGCAACGAATTTTCGCCGGTGGTGACCGTCGTGCCGCTCTCATTCTCCGGTCTGGAGCGGATCTACGACTTCGAGACCTTTCTGCCGCGGGTAAAGACCGGCCTGGCACAGGATGCCAAGATCAGTTCCCACCTCCTCTTCACCATCGACAAGAACAAGGTGGTGAGCGACCGGCTCGGCTTCGTGAGCAAGGGATTGATGAAACAGGTGGACCGGGCGCTCCGGTTCCAGTTGGCGCTGTAGGGGCAATTGCACGTTCGGGGAGTCGTTTCGGCCATGATGATAAAGGCAGCAGACGTAGCAGAACTGATGCAGATCGACGAAAAGACCGTGGTGCGGTGGATCCGCAAGGAAGGACTTGCCGCCGTCGAGTTGAACGGCGTCTACCAGATCAACCGGGTCGATCTCCTGGAATGGGCCACCGACCACGGGATCAAGGTGCCGCCGTCACTCTTCGTGGTGGACGAAAAGGCGCTCGACTTTCCGACGCTGGCCGAGGCGCTGGCGGCCGGGGGGGTCTTCTGCGGGGTGCCGGGGAGCGACAAGCTTTCGGTTCTCCAGAACCTGGTTGCCAACCTGCACCTCCCCCCTCAGGTGGATCCCGAATTCCTGCTCCAGGTGCTCCTGGCACGGGAGGCGCTCGGTACGACGGCCATCGGCGACGGCATCGCCATTCCCCACGTCCGCAATCCCATCCTGGTGAGTCTTCCCTCTCCCGCCATCACGTTGAGCTTCCTCGAGCAGCCGGTGGATTTCGGGGCCCTGGACGGCAAACCGGTGGAGATTGTCTTCATGCTCATCAGTCCGACGGTGAAGATCCATCTCCACCTTCTGTCCAAGCTGGCCTACGCCCTGCGGAACGACACATTTCGCGCCGCGCTGGCCGACACGTGCGATCCCGGCCACATCCTGGAGGCAGCGCGCCGGGTCGAAGCGGAACTGGGGAGGTAGACGGTGCCGTCGGGAGAGATCGTCACGCCTGCCGCTCTCCTGTTCGTCGCTACCCTGCTGGCCGGGATTTCCGGTGTGCCGCTGCTGTTCCCCTCCGTGCCGGTGGCGGCCGGCCAGACCGTCGCCACGCTCTTTGTCTCCGCTGCCTCCCTTGCCGGCATCGGTGGCGCCCTCCTCACCCTGCTGGGCACGGCATCCCCCAGCTACCTGACGGCCTGGGGGCTTCCCTTCGGTGAGCCGCTCCTGGCTGCTGACCCTCTGGCCGCCGTGTTCCTCTTCATCATCTTCCTCGTATCCGGTGCCTGCGCCATCTATGCCCGGGGCTACTGGGCCGCGGAACGGAATCCCCGCACCGTGCGCCGGCTCGCCTTTTTCTTCGGCCTCTTGACATCGTCGCTCGCCATGGTTGTCATGTCGCGAAATGGCGTCCTCTTCCTTTTCTGGTGGGAGGTGATGTCCTTTGCCGCCTACTTCTGCCTCATCACCGAAGATACCGCGCGGGAAGTACGGGAAGCGGGCACTCTGTACCTCATCGTCTCGCACGTGAGCTCCCTGGCGCTCTTTGCCTTTTTTTCCCTCCTCAAGGGGATGGCCGGCACCTATCTCTTTCCTGGCGCCGGGACCCTCTCGCCGCACTCCGGCGCGGCCCTTGCCGTCTTCATGACCGCCCTGTTCGGATTCGGCCTCAAGGCGGGGATGATGCCTCTGCACGTCTGGCTCCCCTCGGCACATGCCAATGCCCCCAGCCACGTATCGGCCTTCCTCTCCGGGGTGGTGCTGAAGGTAGGCATTTACGGACTGGTGCGGACCCTGTCGTTCTTTGACCTCGTCCCGCTCTGGTGGGGTGTGCTGATTCTCACCCTGGGGGCGATTTCCGGCATCATCGGCGTGGCCTTCGCCATCGGCCAGCATGACGTGAAGCGCCTTCTTGCCTATCACAGCATCGAGAATATCGGCATTATCCTGATGGGGGTGGGGGTGGCCCTGATCGGCAGGAGCTGCGGCAGCAGCACCATGATGCTCCTGGGGATGGCCGGTGCGCTCCTGCACGTGGTGAACCACGCCACCTTCAAGGCGCTCCTCTTTCTCGGCGCCGGTTCCATCATCCACGCAACGGGCACCCGCGAAATCGAGGCCATGGGGGGGCTGCTGCGGCGGCTCCCCTGGACGTCCGGGTTTTTCATGGTGGGCGCGGTTGCCATCTGTGGGCTCCCGCCCCTGAATGGCTTCGTGAGCGAACTCCTCATCTATCTCGGCTATCTGCACGGCGTGACCGCCCAGAGCGGGATTGCCGCCGGGGTGCCGGCGCTGGGCGCACCGGCCCTGGCTCTCGTCGGCGGCCTGGCGGTCGCCTGCTTCGTCAAGGTATTCGGCATCGTCTTCCTGGGCCTCCCCCGCAGCGACTCCGCGGCCCGCGCCCACGAGGCGCCCCGCAACATGCTGGGCGGGATGATCATCCTGGCGGCGGTCTGCTTTCTCATCGGCTTGCTCCCCTGGCTGGCGGCGCCGCTCGTGCAGCGCGCCGTCAGCGGGTGGTGCCCCGCCCTCGACCCATTTCCTGAGCCCCTCGCCGTGACCGCCCACCTCTGGTGGATATCGGTTGCGGCCGTATTCCTGACCCTGCTCATCGTCGCTTCCGCCTGGCTGCTCAAGGGCCGCCTTGCCCGGCTTCCGAACGGGACGGCGGAAACCTGGGGATGCGGGTACGCGGCACCCACCACCCGGATGCAGTACAGTGCCTCCTCCTTTGCCGAGATGCTGGTCCATTTCTTCCGCGGCGTTCTCCGCCCCCATGGTCATATCCCCACGGTCCGCGGCCCCTTTCCCGCGCCGTCCCGTTTTGCCAGCCATGTCCCGGAGGTAATGCTCGACCTGGTCTATGTCCCGCTGCTGCAACGCCTCTACCTCAAGACCGCGCCCATCCGCCGGATGCAGAGCGGCCATCTTCAGCTCTACATCCTCTATCTGTTCCTTACCCTCATCGTCCTCCTGACCGCCACGCAGGCCTGATTCCGCAGGGCGGGGGATGAGGAGCCGGACACCACCCCCCACCTTGCATCCCCCGGCATTTCCCATCTCTTCGGTCACGAAGAAAATCCTCACTTCGCGGCACGACATACCCGAAGGAACAAAATATTCAGTTGACAAACGGGGGGGTTGATGTTTAGATTGTCCTATCCTCGAAACTATTTCCTGCAACTCAAGTCATGTCGAGTTTCACCGACGCCCCAGCGAATAACTCTCAGTAATAAAAGCGTTAATCCGTTCAATAGGACAAATTTCCCCATTTTCGTATGTATACCCGCGCTGATAACCTCGATATGCTTTCCCAATGCCCCGTCGCTGATTTTTCTCACAGCCGCACGCCCCATGCACGTACTAATCAGGAGAACCAATGAATTTACAGGAACTTAAAGGCAAGAAAATCAACGACCTGACCGCCATTGCCAAGGGCCTCAACATCGAGGGAGCTTCCAGTCTGCGTAAGCAGGACCTGATATTCGCCATCCTCAACGCCCAGACCGAAAAAAACGGCATGATCTTCGGCGAGGGGGTTCTTGAGACCCTCCCCGACGGGTTCGGCTTCCTGCGGGCCCCCGATTACAACTACCTCCCCGGTCCCGACGACATCTACGTCTCGCCTTCCCAGATCCGCCGGTTCAATCTCCATACCGGCGATACCGTCTCCGGCCAGATCCGCCCCCCCAAGGAAGGGGAACGCTACTTCGCCCTCCTCAAGGTGGAAACGGTGAATTTCGAGTCGCCCGACGTGGCGCGGGACAAGATCCTCTTCGACAACCTGACTCCCCTCTACCCGATGGAGAAGCTGAAGCTGGAGACCACTCACGACAACATGTCGATGAGGGTCATCGAGCTGATCGCGCCGATCGGCAAGGGACAGCGCGGCCTGATCGTCGCCCCTCCCCGCACCGGCAAGACCATGCTCATCCAGAATATCGCCAACTCCATTGCCGAAAACCATCCGGAGGTGTACCTCATCGTTCTCCTCATCGACGAGCGGCCGGAAGAGGTGACCGACATGCAGCGTTCCGTGAGGGGCGAAGTGGTCTCCTCCACCTTCGACGAACCGGCTGCGCGGCATATCCAGGTGGCTGAGATGGTCATCGAGAAGGCAAAGCGCCTGGTGGAGCACAAGCGGGACGTGGTGATCCTCCTCGACTCCATTACCCGCCTGGCGCGGGCGTACAACACCGTCATCCCGCCGTCAGGCAAGGTGCTGTCCGGAGGGGTTGATTCCAACGCCCTCCACAAGCCGAAGCGTTTCTTCGGTGCGGCCCGCAATATCGAGGAGGGAGGTTCCCTCACCATCATCGCCACCGCACTCGTCGATACCGGCAGCAAGATGGACGAAGTCATCTTCGAAGAGTTCAAGGGAACGGGCAACATGGAACTCCACCTGGAGCGCAAGCTGGTGGAGAAGCGCACCTTCCCCGCCATCGATCTCAACAAGTCGGGAACGCGGAAAGAGGAGCTCCTCATCGACAAGGCCTCCCTCAACCGCATCTGGATCCTCCGCAAGGTGCTCCATCCCATGAACGTGGTGGACAGCATGGAGTTCCTGCTCGACAAGCTCTCGGAAACCAAGACCAACCAGGATTTCCTGGATGCCATGAGCCGGTAGGGCTCGCCGGAATGGCAAGCGCCCGGGACTGGCCACCCGTGCTCCCCCTCTGCGGCGTTCCGGGATGGCAGAAAAAAATGTTGAAATATTGAGACGGAAGTGCTACTTATTATACTTTCCGTACATGATTACCGTGAAGTCGGGGTTCAATCCCTGCGAGGAGGAAGATATGAAAGAGGGGATTCATCCCAAGTACCAGGAAGTAACGGTGAAGTGTCTGTGCGGCAACACCTTCCAGACCCGTTCCACCAAGAAGGAGATTTCCACCGAGATCTGCTCCGCCTGCCATCCGTTCTTTACCGGCAAGCAGAAGCTGATCGACACTGCCGGCCGCGTCGAGCGTTTCAAGAAAAGATACGGCATGTAGCAGCGGGCTCCGGCCTCTCCGGAACGACGAGGAAGGGGATTTTGTCTTGGGCGAAATCCCCTTTACTTTTCATGCGCCCTTTCATGCCGTCAAGGAACGCCATTTTCGCCGCCATGAGGCGATCGTGGGTTCTGGAAAACGGCCGGTTTTGGTATAATGGCTGTCGGGAACCATCCATGAAAGTTGCCCTGCTCCAGCACACACCCGATCCGGAACGGACCGTGGCCCTCGCCGCCCGTCTCTGCTATTCCCCGGCAGGAATCGACGAATTGCAGACAAGGCTCTCCACGGCCGATATCACCTCTTTTCTCGAGAAGATCATGTCCCTCGGCCATCAGTCGGTGCTGGAGCATGCTTCCTTCACCTTCGGGATCGACGGGATCTCCCGGACGACGAGCCATCAACTGGTGCGCCACCGCATTGCTTCCTTTTCCCAGCAGTCGCAGCGCTACGTTTCCCACCGGGAGCGGTTTGCCGCCGTCACCCCCCCCACCATCGGGGAGAGGCCTGAGCTCCTGGCCCGGTTCGAGGCGCAGTTGCAGGAACTCCACCGTACCTACGCAGAGATGGTCGAGGCGGGGATTCCTGCGGAAGACGCCCGTTACATCCTGCCGAACGCCACGCAGACCAACATCATCATGACGATGAACGCCCGGGAGCTTCTCCATTTTTTCGGGCTGCGCTGCTGCGAGCGGGCCCAGTGGGAGATCCGGGCGATGGCGGTGGAGATGCTCCGGCTGGTGAAAAGGGTGGCGCCGACCATCTTTCATGGAGCGGGACCCGGCTGTGTCACGGGGCGATGTCCGGAAGGTTCCATGACCTGCGGCAAGGCGGCAGAGGTGCGGGAACGTTTTCGGGCCATGCGGATGTGATTTCGGTGCGAAGCCGGTGAGTATTACACAGCCTCGCCCAACGCGGCATCAATAGAGGATTGCGCATGTCTAAAATCAACATCGGCGGCCAGGCGGTTATCGAAGGTGTCATGATGCGGGCTCCCCGCTCCCTGGCCATAGCCGTCCGCCGTCCCTCCGGGGAGATCGTGGTGAAAAGGGATCTGGTCGTTCCCCTCTCGGAACGCTACCCGGTGGTCAAGCTCCCCATCGTCCGGGGGGCGGTCGCCCTCTTTTCCTCACTGATCACGGGGATCAAGGCGCTCAATTTTTCCGCCAACGAGGCAATGGCGGATGAGGAAGCGGGAAAGGAAAAGCAGGAGCTCTCCACCTGGGCCGTCGGCGGCACCATGGCGGTGGCCTTCGGCTTCGGCATTCTCCTCTTTTTCATCCTCCCCCTCTATCTGACCAGACTCCTCGTGCCTGTCATCGGTTCATCCAACATCGTCTTCAACCTGGTTGACGGGGTGATCCGGGTCGCGATCTTTCTCCTCTACATCTGGGGCATTTCCCGGATGGGCGACATCCAGCGGGTATTCCAGTACCACGGAGCAGAGCACAAATCGATCTTCGCCTTCGAGGCGGGGGAGGAACTGACCGCGGAAAATGTGAGGAAATACAGCCGGCTCCACCCCCGGTGCGGGACGAGTTTTCTCCTGATCGTCATGCTCGTGAGCATCGTCGTATTTTCCATGATTCCCAAACTCTGGCCCTTCTACTTCAAGGCGGGGTCCCGGATCGTCCTTCTCCCTCTCATTGCGGGGATATCCTACGAGTTCCTCAAGTGGAGCGCCAAGAACGACCGCTCTCCTCTGGTGAGGCTCATCATCGCGCCGGGGCTCGCCCTGCAGCGGCTCACGACCCGGGAACCCGATGACACGCAGCTTGAGGTGGCTATCTGCTCCCTGCATGAGGCGCTGGAGGTGAATGCGGGGCACAGGGACGACCGGCTGGTAATCTAGCGTTCACGCTGAAAAACACCCATCTGCGTTGTTGCCTTCGCCGTCGTTCATTGCGGCGTAGCGCTGCTACGCCTCACTCTTCAGGATCTGGCGCCTAGCATCTGGGCATTTTTGAGCGTGAACTGAACTGTTGACCTGTAGTTACGTGGTAAAAGGACTACACCATGTTCGAGAAGATCGAAGAGCTGGAACGGCGCTTCCAGGAGCTGGAGGCGCTCCTTGCCGACCCTGCGGTCATCGCCAATCAGGCGGAATTCCGGAAGCTCTCCCGGGAGCATGCGGACCTGCGCGAACTGGTGGAGGCGTACCGCCGGTACCGCAAGGTGGTAGCGGAAATCGAGGACAACCGGGAGCTCCTGGCCGACCCCGACATGAAGGAAATGGCCGAGGAGGAACTGCGGGGCCTCTCAGCCGAGAAGGAACGCCTGGAGGGTGAAATTCATCTCCTCCTCCTGCCGCGGGACCCCAACGACACCAAGAGCGTTATCCTGGAGATCCGCGCCGGGACCGGCGGCGACGAGTCGGCCCTCTTTGCCGGCGACCTCTTCCGCATGTATTCCCGGTTCGCCGATGCCAACCGCTGGCGGGTGGAGGTCATCTCCGCCTCCGAATCGGAGCGGGGGGGATTCAAGGAAATCGTCGCCGCTGTGGAAGGGGAAGGGGTCTACGCGAAGCTGAAGTTCGAGTCCGGCACCCACCGGGTGCAGCGGGTGCCGGAGACCGAAGCCCAGGGGCGCATCCACACCAGCGCCTGCACGGTGGCCATCCTCCCGGAGGCCGAGGACATCGACATCGATATCAACCCGGCGGACCTGAAGATCGACGTCTACCGCTCGTCGGGTGCCGGCGGCCAGCACGTCAACACCACCGACTCGGCGGTGCGGATCACCCATATCCCGACGGGCACGGTGGTCGCCTGCCAGGAGGAGCGGAGCCAGATCAAGAACCGGGCCAAGGCGATGAAGGTCCTCAAGTCCCGCATTCTCGACAATCTGGTGCAGGAGCAGAACAGCAAGCTGGCAGCCGATCGGAAGAGCCAGGTGGGGAGCGGCGACCGGAGCGAACGGATCAGGACCTACAACTTTCCCCAGGGGCGGCTCACCGACCACCGGATCGGGCTCACTCTCTACCGGCTCGATGCCATCATGGCGGGGGACATCGCCGAGATCGTAGACGGTCTGCGGGCGCATTATCAGATGGAGGCGCTCAAGGCCCAGGCCGAAGCCGCATAGCTTGCGCTGAAAAACGCCCATCTGCGTTGTTGCCTTCGCCCTCGTTCGCTGCGGCGTAGCGCTGCTACGCCTCACTCCTCGGGCTCAGGCGCCTAGCATCTGGGCATTTCTGAGCGGAATCCGGAATCGAGGGGTATGGGAATTCAACGAGAAACCTGGACGGTCCTCAAGGTCCTTACCTGGACGAAGGGGTATCTGGCCGAGAAGGGGGTGGAGAACGCCCGTCTCGAAGCGGAATGGCTCCTCTGTTCCGCCATCGGCCTGGACCGGGTCGGCCTCTACGTCAATTTCGACCGGCCGCTGACCGAAGCGGAGCTTGCCGTCTGCCGGGAGCTGGTGGCGCGCAGGGCCCGGCGCGAACCACTCCAGTACATTCTCGGCACCCAGGAGTTCATGGGGCTCGAGTTCGAGGTGGCGCCGGCGGTGTTGATCCCCCGTCACGACACCGAGGTGCTGGTGACGGAGGCGCTGCAGCGCGCGGGAAAAGCGGGCCGGATCCTCGATATCGGCGTCGGCAGCGGTTGCATTGCCGTGGCTCTCGCCACGTCGCTTCCCGGTGCGGAGGTCCTCGGCGTCGAATCTTCTGCAGCGGCCCTGGCCCTGGCGCAGCACAACAGTTACAGGCATGGCGGCCGGCTGACCCTGTTCGAAGGATCTCTCTTCGAGCCGTTCCCCGGGCAGAAGTTCGACCTGATCGTCTCCAATCCCCCCTACATCCCGACGGCTGACCTGGAGACCCTCCAGCCCGAGGTGCGGGACTATGAGCCGCGTCAGGCCCTGGATGGCGGCGCCGACGGCCTCGACTTCTACCGGGTCATCATCCCTGCCGCTCCCGGCTACCTGAATCCCGGCGGCTGGCTGCTGCTGGAAGTGGGTATCGGACAGGCGGAGCCGGTGACGGGGATGCTGGCTGCCGCGGACTTCCGCGAGCTATTCACCGGCCGGGACGCCAGCGGGATCGACCGGGTGGTGGGGGGACGCATCCCGTAGGGGCGCAGCAGCATGCTGCGTCCTCTCCAAACCAAACATATCAACGTACCAGAGGCACTGTTGTGGACAAACTCATCATCAAAGGCGGCAAAAAACTTACCGGCGACGTGTCGGTGAGCGGTTCGAAGAACGCCTCGCTCCCCATTTTCATAGCCACCATCCTGGCCCCCGGGGAAAACAAGATCAGCAATGTACCGTTCCTCCGGGACATCAATACCACCATCAAGGTGCTGGAGACGCTGGGCGCCAGGATCGAGGGGAA
>Ga0335082_10000645_pt1 | contig 36238 bp, 32 predicted proteins | sample Lox_Sample_41_FD_206718 | JGI IMG/M metagenome (GOLD analysis project Ga0335082, IMG submission 206718) | Soil microbial communities from Loxahatchee National Wildlife Refuge, Florida, United States - Lox_Sample_4.1 | ecosystem: Environmental > Terrestrial > Soil > Wetlands | place: USA... | reverse complement strand
TAAAGGCACTGTCCGGATTGCTGCGTCCGCGGCAGGGGTCCATCGAGCTTGACGGAAGTTCTTTGGAGAATGTCGGTGCCCACGAAATTGTCCGCCGCGGCGTTGCCCATGTGCCGGAGGGAAGAAGGGTCTTCCCGCGCTTTACGGTGCTTGAAAATCTGCAGATCGGCGCGTACACCCGCGATCGTACTTCCCGTGGCTCGAGCATCGAGTCCGTTTTCGCCATGTTTCCTCGCTTGAAGGAGCGGCAAAAGCAGTATGCCGGCACGCTATCCGGGGGTGAACAGCAAATGCTCGCCATTGGGCGAGCGCTTATGGCGCAGCCAAAACTCCTGCTGCTCGATGAACCCTCGATGGGACTTGCGCCCAAGATTGTCGATCAGATCCTGGAGAACATTTGTCTCATCAATCGCACCGGGGTAACGGTTTTGCTGGTGGAACAGAACGCGGCCATGGCGCTGGCGATTTCCCATCGAGGCTACGTTCTGGAAACCGGCGCAGTTATATTGGAAGGTAAATCGAGCGAGTTAGCCGGCAACGAGCGGGTGCGTCAGGCTTATCTGGGTGGATAATTATTCGCCCAATTTTAGGTTTCCACTTCCAATTCAAGTTGTCAAAAGTTAAGGTTAACCCACATGCAATACCAGACGAGATATATGACTTTTGCTGGCGGCTCCATCACGCCGGCGGTTAAGTTACTGCTAATCGTCAACGTCGCGGTTTTTTTCCTGCAGCAGTTTCTGCCGTCCCAGATCATCATTCTCTTTGGCCTCGTGCCCGCTCTCATTTGGCAGGATTTTTATCTATGGCAGCTTTTCACTTACCAGTTTCTCCACGCCGGGTTGTTTCATATTCTCTTTAATATGCTCGCTCTTTGGATGTTCGGCTGCACCCTGGAGCGAAGGTGGGGAAGCGAATTTTTCCTTAAATACTACTTCGTCTCTGTGGTGGGTGGAGGAATTCTGAATACCCTGCTTGTGCCCGCGCAGATCGTGCCGAGCATCGGAGCCTCAGCCGGCATTTACGGACTATTGCTCGCCTACGGGTTGATCTACCCCAACCAAGTCGTTTATTTTTATTTTCTTTTCCCGATCAAAATGAAGCATTTCGTCTGGATTATCGGCGGCATTGCCTTTTATTCTTCGATCACCGCCGGCCAGAGTGGTATCGCCCATCTGGCCCATTTAGGCGGCATGCTTTTCGGTTACCTTTATCTTCGCGGAGGAAATCCGTGGGACCGTTTGAAGCTCTACCTGGATGAGCGTCGTCTCGCCCGGCTCAAACGGCGCTTTCACCTGGTCCCAGGGCGCAAGGACGACGACTCAAAACCGACGTTGCATTGACGCGCGAAGGAACTATAGTATCTTCTCTATCCTCGCATCGTCGCGTCGCCGTACTCCTGTACGTATGAGGCACCGAGAGTTGTCTCTTCCCCTGGTTATTAGCTCGACACTGACACTCCGTTAAAAATTTTATATAAATCCTGCAAACTGAGCGCGTCAGTGATTGCAAGGGCTGATCAATGTGGTAAGGATACCGCGTTGATGGCTCAGCATCGCTGACCTGACGGAATCATGGCGGAGAAAAATTTCACAATTTCTGAACTCTATGAGGCCTGGTCCGTTCTCTCCCTAGAGGAACGCGTCGAGGGTTTTGAGTTCCTGCAAAGAGATGATGCGGATAATTTTTTCCTGCAATTGAGCGCGAGGGATCGGGCTGCGCTGGTTTTGGCGTTGCCTGTAGGAGAACGACGGCTGTGGATGAGATTGCTCGCGCCGGATGATGCCGCCGACTTGATTCAAGAAGCGCCGCCAGAGGAGCGTGAAGGTCTGTTGGCTCTCCTCGATGATTCGACTCAGAGAGAAGTCAAAGGGTTGCTGGACTACGCGGAGGACGAGGCCGGCGGCCTGATGAATACGCGCTACTCCAGGCTTCGGGCGGACATGACGGTGGATGAGGCGATCGCCTACCTTCGTAGGGATGCGCGCCATCGGGAGAAAACGGTCTATTACGTTTATGTCGTGGACTCAGAAGAACATTTGCTGGGCGTAGTTTCTTTTCGCGACCTCATCGTAGCTCCGGGAGAGAAGCGGGTCCGAGAAGTCATGCGTCCCGAGGTCATCTCAGCGCCAGAAGATCTAGATCAAGAGGCGCTCAGTCAGCTTTTCATGCGTCATCATCTCATGATGATGCCTATCGTTGATGCGGAGGGGCGCATCAAAGGTGTTGTGAGCGTGGATGATATCGTCCACGTCGTTCAGGAAGAAGCCACTGAAGATATTTTGAAGATCGGCGGTGTTGAGACTCTGGAAGGACCCTACCTTCAGGTTCCTTTGTTGCGCATGATTCAAAAACGTGCGGGCTGGCTTGCCGCCCTGTTTCTTGGCGAGATGCTCACGGCCACTGCCATGGGCCAGTTTCAAGCAGAGATTGCGCGGGCGGTGGTTCTGGCGCTATTCGTTCCGTTGATCATCAGCAGCGGCGGCAATTCGGGATCACAGGCAACCACGTTGGTGATTCGCGCCATGGCACTTGGGGAAGTCAGGTTACGGGATTGGTGGCGGGTCATCCGGCGTGAGTTGGTTACCGGTCTGGGATTAGGGACGATCTTGGCATCAATCGGCCTCGCCAGAATCCTTTTGTGGCAGCTTTTTTTTCATGCTTATGGAGAGCATTACTTCCTTGTCGCATCGACCGTCGCCCTAAGCCTGGTTGGCGTCGTGTTGTGGGGCTCCATTGCCGGTTCAATTTTGCCGTTCATCCTGCGCGGGTTAGGCTTTGACCCCGCCAGCGCGTCAGCGCCCTTTGTTGCCACGCTGGTGGACGTGACGGGTTTGGTCATCTACTTTACCGTCGCATCGATAGTATTGCAGGGTACACTCCTCTAGCTTAGTCTAGTCTAGTAGGATGGAGAAAAGGATGCTTCGCCGTGAAGTGAGCTTTAAGCGATGAGCCGTCCGTTGCACGCCAATCTCCAAGAGAAACTCTCTAAGATTGTTGGGCCGCAGCACGTTCGTGTCGAGTTGTCCCATCGCGATGAGCTATCCTGGGACGCCTTGAGCGAAGGCCGCCTTCATCCACTGAGGAAACCGGAAAATGCCATCCCTCTTTGCGTTGTGGAAGCCGGCTCCACGTCTGAAGTTCAGCAGATCGTGCGCTTGGCCAACGATGATAGAGTGCCGATCGTCCCGTATGGTGGCGGTTCGGGGCTCATGGGTGGGGCGTTGTCAACCCTGCCGAATATCGTTCTTGACCTGCGCGGCATGAATCGAATTCGCGAAATCGATATCGAAGCCCGTTCGGCGCGCGCGCAGGCTGGAATCGTCTTGGAAGCGCTGGATAAGAAATTGAATGAAGTGGGTTTCATCTTGGGGCATGACCCGTGGACCGTGCCCGTGGCGACTGTGGGCGGTGCCATTTCCACCAATAGCGTCGGCTATCGCGCCGGAGTGTATGGCTCGATGGGAGAACAGGTCTTGGGCTTGGAAGCAGTCTTGCCCAACGGCGAGATTCTGTGCACGCGGGCGATTGCAAAGTCCTCGGCGGGGATTAATCTCAATTCCTTACTGATTGGTGGTGAGGGTTGTTTCGGCATCATCACCGAAGCAACGATCAGAATCTTTCCCGAGCCCGCCGCCCGTGTGTTGCATGCCATCGAGTTCGAGTCGTTTGAATCGGGGTTTAAAGCGATCCAAGAATTATTTCACGAGCGGCTGAGGCCTGCGCTGCTCGACTTCGGTGACGATGAAAACAAGCATGAAGGCGGCGCGATCCTCTACCTCGTATTCGAGGGTAATGGAGGCGTCGTTGAAGCGGAAGCGCCGCTCGCGCTCGCGATCTGCGGCCGAGGAGGGGGAAAGCAGTTGCCCACACGTGAGGCGGAGGAATTCTGGCGTGGGCGTCATGCCATCGCTCGACAGTTCATGAAAAATCGCCGGCAACGAAGAGAGCGCGGTCGTGATGGATTTTTTCGTGATTGGATTCATGTGGCGTTGCCAGCGTCAAAAGTGCTCCCATTTAGAACCGCTGCGCGGGACATCATCAAACGCCACGGTGTTCGCTTGCAGGAAAGCGGCCTGTGGGTTCAGCCGGAGCTGTTTTCCATGCGCCTCGGAGCTGATGAGGGCGACATTCTGAACCCTCAACTCGCACTCGAAGAAACCATTGAGGAGCTACTCGGTTTGGTACAGAAGTTAGGCGGATCCATGGAATACACCCACGGTGTCGGCGTAAAGCTCGCCCCGCTCATGGGTGCAGAACACGGTTATGGTCTGGAGGTCATGCGTAAGATTAAAGAGACGCTCGATCCCAACGCCATCATGAATCCAGGAAAAATGGGTCTCTAAAGACGAATCGGGAGACTTTCTTGATTGCGGAAGAGTGTAGAGTTAGCATTGTGGTGCGAAGCAATGAAAAAGATCATCTCGTTCAGTGTGGCCCTTCTCTTTGTCACCAGTTGTGTTTCCGCACCTTATACCGGTAGAAGCCAGCTCATGCTGGTTTCAGAGAACCAGGAGGTGGCGTCGGGTCAGCAAGCGTTTCGCCAGATTTTGCGCGATAGTGTCGTGACGAATGACGCAGAAGCGCTACGAATGGTCCGCGCGGTCGGGGAAAGGATCGCTCAGGCGGCAAACAAGCCCGACTACTCGTGGGAGTTTCGGGTGATCAACGATCCCGAGATGGTCAATGCTTTTTGCATTCCGGGGGGCAAGGTAGCGGTTTACACGGGTATTTTTCCGATTGCGCGGGATGAGGCGGGTTTGGCGGTTGTGCTTGGACACGAAGTCGCGCACGCGCTCCTGCGCCATGCGGGAGAGCGCATGAGCCAATCCGAGATTTTAGGCGCGGGCATGGCGATTGCCGGAGCTTCACGTCTCAATCCGGCGATTCTACAAGCGCTGGGTCTCGGCGCATCGGTGGGACTGGTTCTGCCATTCAGCCGGTCGCAAGAATCGGAAGCCGACCACGTCGGCCTGATTCTGATGGCAAAGGCTGGCTATGATCCCAGGGTCGCTCTCGAGGTATGGGATCGAATGGCGCGCGAGGAAAAGGGCGCGCCGCCTGCGTTCCTTTCCACCCATCCCGGGTATGAGACGCGAGTACAACAATTGCGATCCTTTATGCCAGAGGCGCTTTCCTATTATCACCCGAGTAACGCCCGCAACGATTTGCTGCCATCTCCGGAATCTCTGGATTCCCCCGCGGCCAAAGCCGAAAGGGAATTATTGAAAAGGATTCAGGTGATCAACAGCTACGTCGACGCACAAAATGGTGAACGACCTGTGGTGGAAACGCTAGCCTACGAGCTCCGGTTGAGTCCGCAGACGATCGTTCAAGAACGCCAGCAGCTCCGCGTCGGATATGGAGAGTACACCGCCTTGCGCGGCGTTTCCTATTTAGGTCGCGAATCCATCAATAGAATTTTCGCTGATTATGAGCGTGGCCGCTCATGGTCCGAAATTACGGCGGGTAATGGCAGCAGGCTTAACGAGTTGACGGTGTGGATCGGAGATATGATGCGAACGACGGATAGCAGGGTGCGTCAGCTCAGAAACCAGCAATATCGGCCAAGCTTTCCGGTTAGATAATTCACGCGTGCATTACGCTTGCCATTGCTTTGACATTCGCGAAAGATCGAGATAATAAAACATTTGGGAGTCGTGGTAGGGAGTGAGCATAACAAGGCACAAATCAAGCTATTTGACAGGCGTTCCAAGTATAGAAATGCACCCTGATGGGTGCATTTCTTTTTAGTGCTTATTGGGGGGAAAAAAGTTGGATTCACAGATTGAAATTTTGGCTTCGTTGCAAACTGTCGATCGCGAAATAAAAGAACAAAAGGGGATTAAGCAAGAATTGCTTGGAGAGCTGCAAGCCAAGGACAAGGAGATCGATGCCAAAAAGCGGGAAATCGCGCTATTAACGGCGGCGTATTCCGAAAAAGAGAAGCTCCGTCTGGAGAAAGATCGAGTGCTGCAGGAGGAAGGAAAGAAGGCCATGGACAAGCGGATGCGGATGAACCGCATCAAAAACATAAAAGAACTCCAAGCCCTGCAGCGAGAAATCGACCAAATCAAGCAAAGTAACGGCGAGTTGGAAGAGCAGCTTATCACAGTCATGGAAGAAATTGACGGCGTCAAGGCCGCGATCAAATCCAAGGAAGAAGAGCTAGCCAAGATCCAGGATGAATGGAAGCAGAAACAAGACGAAATGCAGACGCAAATCTCCAGTATTGATCAAGCCGTGTCCGAAGCTTCCAGACGACGGCAAAGTATAGCTACCCAGGTGACACGCGATCTCATTTCCCGATACGAACTGATCTTCTCGCGGCGCGGTGGCACCGCGGTGGTCGAAGTCGCCGGGGGAATCTGTCAAGGCTGCTACATGAACATCCCGCCGCAGCTCTGGAATGAAATCATCAGAAACGAGAAAGTGAACCTTTGTCCGAGTTGTCAGCGTATCCTTTATTATAAAGCTCCGGCGGTCGAAGAAAAGTCAGCTTAACGATGATCGAACTATCCGATCCTATTTCGCTGCAGCGTTTTTTGCGACGCGTCTTGGTCAGCCAGTCCTGCCGGCGGTAAATCCCTAGTCGTTCCTCATCATTCGAAGCAATTTGAATCGGGGCCGTGTCGGTGCTCCTCTGAATTTGATAGCATGACCTAGCTTTGTGGAGACTAGGTGTGTCTGAACCAGAGAATGAATGGCTGCTGATGGTTGATGGTGCGGCACGAGGGAATCCGGGCGCCGCCGGGTGCGGGGCCGTTATCTGTGATGAAAATGGCGCTGTGGTGAAAGAACTTAGCCGGTACCTTGGGCATGCGACTAACAATGTTGCCGAGTACGAAGGCTTGTTGATGGGACTCGAGGCGCTCATTGGATTGGGCAAGAAGAGAATCAGCATACAAAGCGATTCTCAGCTTTTGGTTCGCCAGCTGAACGGCGAGTATAGAGTCAAGGACGAAAAACTTAAGCTCCTGTTTCAACGAGCCATGACTTTGCTGCGTCAGTTTGATACGGTTCATATTCGGCACGTGCCGAGGGAACTGAATAAGTCAGCCGATCGATTGGCGAATCAAGGCATTGACGACGCACTCAAACAGCGTCCGGCGGGCTAAAGCGGATCAAGCAATCGCCCTTCTTGAACGAGGGGAGGAAAGTCCGGACTCCAAAGGACAGGGTGGCCGCTAACGGCGGCTCCGAGTGATCGGGGGAAAGTACCACAGAAAATATACCGCCCTAGGCCGCAGGCTTAGAGTAAGGTTGAAAAGGCGAGGCAAGAGCTCACCGGTCCATCAGTAATGATGGACGCTTGGCAAACCCCACCCGGAGCAAGACCAAATAGGAGGGCTGGGTGGTCCGCCCAAAGCCCTCGGGTAAGGTCGCTCGATCCCGCGAGTGATTGCGGGACAAGATGAATGATCGCTGTGGCTTTTATTAGAAGTCATTACAGAATCCGGCTTACCGATCCACTTTAGCCCACTTTCGCCAGAGTACATGAAATGAATTTTTCAGCCGATAAAGTGTAATCTCACCTCTCAGAAGCCAGTCCGTTTTCTGAAGTCCCTGGGGCTTCCTCCCCACTCCATCCCTTAAATTCATTCGTCAAGATAATATCGCCAGATTCCCACATTTAGTGGTCGATTTTATTACGACATCAACATCTGGAATCCCTAGAACAAATAAAAGGAAAATATTTGAAAAATGCATAAATTTTCATTGACACTTAGTACTTAGAAAAGCTATAAGTGGCGCCAAGGTGGGATAAAATGGGATAAATTCCCATACAGTCCCCCATTTTTGGCGTTCAAACTTATGTTTCGTGGTCGTTATGAACACACTCTCGATGGCAAGGGCCGCCTAAGCATTCCAGCGAAATTCCGTGATGTCCTGACTGGCAAGGGCGACAACCGCATCATCATCACCAACTTCGCCGTCGATGGTGTCCGTTGCCTTGATGTGTATCCCATCGATGCCTGGTTACATTTTGAAGAAGAGGTTCTGAAGAAACCCAAATTCGATCCAGACATGCTGCGGTTCCAAAACTACTATCTCGGAAGCGCCTGTGAGTGTTCGTTAGACAACCAGGGCCGTATCCTCATCCCACCGGCGCTCAGGAAGTACGCGGACCTCAAGCGCGATGTTGTACTGGTCGCGGCTCTCGAAACGTTTCGCATATGGGACCAAGAGGCATGGAAGAAGGTCTTCGCCGACGCGGAAGGTAACATAACGCAGAATCCCCGATCCCTTGGTGACTTGGGACTCTAGGATAATCAGGAAAATATCGGGCTGCACCTCGCTTGACGAAAGGAGAATGAAAGATGCTGATGCCGCGAAAGCCCATACAAGATATCTCGGTGATCGATGTGACCGGAGACATCGATTTTCGTGAGATGATACGCATCAAGGATGCGATTGGTTCGTTGATTGAAAAAGAACGAATTAAAGTCGTTATCAACCTGAGGTCGGTGGATCACATCAACTATCTGAGCATCGGAGTACTGCTGGAGCGGCTGAAGCTGCTGAGAAACTTAAACGGCGATCTTAAGCTGGCGGGGATGAGCCCGTTTTTGAGAGATATTTTCAAAGTCGTCGGCATGGATCGGTTCTTTGAAGAGTATACTTCCTTGGAAGACGCTATTGAGAGTTTCGACGACGACTGGGACGGTGACGGAACCAGCCATTAAATGGAGTTTACGCATGCCTCGGTTATGGTTCAGGAGGTGATGCAATTTCTCAAACCCGAGCCGGGCGGAAGATACTTGGACGGAACGTTAGGAGGCGGAGGTCACGCAGAGTCAATTCTGATTGAGAGCAGCCCGAACGGGGAAGTTTTCGGGTTGGACTGGGATGAAGAGGCTTTGGCAGCCGCACGCAGACGCTTGGATAGGTTCGGAGCGCGTTTGGCGCTGCGACAGGCGAGTTTCCAGGCCGCAGCGGAAGTTTTAGCTGAGGTAGGTTGGGATGGCGTAGACGGAATTGTCTTGGATCTCGGTGTCTCATCGTATCAGCTCGAAGCTTCGGAGCGAGGCTTCAGCTTTCGTTCGTCCGGAAGGCTCGATATGCGAATGGACCGTCGGCAATCGCTGGATGCTTACACTATCGTGAACACATTTTCGGCCGGCGAATTGGAAAGAATTCTGCGGGACTTTGGCGAGGAGCCACAAGCTCGTCGGATTGTTTCGGCCATCGTGGCACAACGGAAAGTCAAGGCCCTTGAAACCACAGGCGAGCTTGTCAAGCTGATTGGAAAGGTTAAGGGCGGCGGCCGACGAGGCCACCACCCCGCTACCCAAACCTTTCAGGCTTTGAGGATCGCGGTGAACCAGGAATTGCGGCATTTGGACCGCTTCCTGGAAAACGGTTATGAGCTACTGAAACCCAACGGGCGGATGGTCATTATTTCATTTCACTCACTGGAGGATCGATCGGTAAAATTAGCTTTTCGCAAATGGAGCCGTGACTGTCTCTGTCCTCCTCGAACGCCCGTTTGCCGGTGTGGCTGGAGTCGAAAGGTCAAGCTGCTCACCAAGCGACCTGTGTTGCCATCTGCCAAAGAGGTTGATATCAACCCCCGCGCGCGTTCCGCGAAGTTGCGCGCCGTGGAGAAAATCTGACGGGTTTTTATGGCCACCGCGGCGAGCCCCCATATAAGAAAGGTAAGTGCTCCAAGAAAAGAGCGAGCGGATCGCGCCGTACGAAAACAACGGCGGCGCCAGAATCTGGCCGTGGCGTTGTTGGCCTTGTGCTTTGTGGGAGTTGCGTTGGTGCATGTTTGGCTGCGCTTACAAGTGGTTCAGATGGGTTATGTGCTATCGACGACAAGCAAGCTGCAAAGCCAGCTTGAGCAGGAGAGTCGAGAATTGAAAGTCGAATTAGCTACGCTGACGTCGCCAGATCGTTTAGAGGCGATGGCGCGCCAGCGATTGGGGTTGACTTCACCTGAGAAGGGTCAGGTCATCGTGCTGCCATGAGACGGTCGTTTCAGACAAACCGCTCCCGCTTGGTGTGCGCCAAAATTCTATTTTCTCTCGTTTTCATGATTGTCGCGGGCCGCGCCTTTCAACTTCAGGTCCTGCAGGGCGAAAGGCTCAAGCGATTGGGTGAAAGGCAACATCTCAAAGAATGGATCGTGCTGCCCAAAAGGGGCGCGGTGCTGGATCGTGCTGGCGAGCCACTGGCCCTGAGTTTGGAAAGCCAGTCGGTTTATGCTCGACCACGCCGTATTCAAGACGTGGAAGCCGTGAGCCGGAGCCTAGCCAATATTCTCAATCTCAACTTCAGCGACGTGAGTCAGAAGATCATGTCGGATAAGCCCTTCGTTTGGATCAAGCGCCAAGTCGCGCCGCCTGAAGCCGAACAGATTCAAGCCCTCAATGTCGATGGAGTCGGGATGTTTTATGAACCGAACCGTTACTATCCGCAGGGCCAACTTGCCGGACAAGTGCTCGGATTCGTGGGCCGCGATTCGGAAGGACTCGAAGGGGTAGAGCTGCGATACAACGACTACATCCGAGGAGAAACCGGCTCGTCCGTCATCGAGCGCGATGCGCTTGGGCGCAGGGTTTTGGTGCAGGGTGTGGAAGACCTCCAAATTCCGCCCGGAGCCGATATTCACCTCACGTTGGATACTTCCATTCAACATTTGGCGGAAAAGGAGCTTGAGTCAACCATAACAAAGAATCGCGCGAAAGCAGGCGTCGCCATCGTCATAGAACCGTTTACCGGCGAAGTGCTCGCCTTAGCCAATTATCCCTCTTTCAACCCCAACAATTTTGCCAAGGAATCGGCCCAACAGAGGCGCAACCGGGCCGTGGCAGATAGTTTTGAGCCCGGTTCTACTTTCAAGACGATTCTCGCCGCGGCGGCACTAGAAGAAGGAGTCGTCGGAAAAGAAGATCTCTTCTATTGTGAGATGGGGAAATACGCTTACGCCGGTAAAGTTATTCACGATACTCATCCCTATGGATGGTTACCGTTTTATAAAATCCTCCAAGTGTCGAGTAACATCGGTTTCACCAAGGTGGCAGAGAAACTTAAGAAAGAGCGTTACTTCAAATACATTGACAAATTTGGCTTCGGCAAAATTACCGGAATCGATATTCCGGGAGAGGCTCCCGGTATGCTGCGTCACGCGGAGTCCTGGTCGGCCATCGATCTCGCGACCCACGCTTTCGGCCAAGGAATCTCAGCGACACCCCTACAAATGGCGATGGCGTACGCGGCGGTGGCCAACGGTGGTTTTCTCATGCGCCCTTATGTAGTTCGTCGCGTTCTCAATCCGGCTGGCGAAGTGCTCTTCGAGAATCAACCCCATGTCGTACGACGCGTGATTTCCGAAAACACATCGCGATTGCTGACGTCGATGCTCAAAGAGGTCACCAACGAGGGAGGCACCGGCACGATGGCGAACGTGGAGGGGTTTGAAGTTGCCGGCAAGACCGGCACCGCACAAAAGGCTGATCTCGCCCATGGCGGATACGCGGCGAGAAAACGGGTAGGGTCGTTTATCGGCTTTGTTCCAGCGGACGATCCCAGATTGGTTGTTTTGGTTCTCGTTGATGAACCAGAGGTGAATGTTTACGGCGGAGTGGTTGCGGCACCGGTCTTCCGAAATATCGCTCGCGGCGCGCTGCGTCACCTCGCCGTGGCTCCCCAAAAACCGGATCTCATACCGTCGGCGGTCAGCTCAGCCGAATTACCTTTTCGACGCGCGCCGAACAAAGCTTCCGAGGTGGCGTTCGATGAGGGCGCCTCCGCCGTGCCCGATTTTGTCGGTCTCAGTCTGCGCGAGGCTGTGGAAAGGGCGCGGATCATGAAAATGAAAGTAAAAATGCAGGGTAACGGCTACGTGGTCAAGCAATCGCCGGCGCCGGGAGCCCGCTGGAGTGATAACGAAGTCCTGGTTCTGAACCTGCAAGGTTAACGGCGATGCGTCTAGGGGAGTTTTTGGCGCTACAGGAGGTGGAAGAGGCTGAAGGTGATCTGCATCGAGAAGTAACGGGGTTGGCTTATGATTCTCGCGAGGTAAGCGCCGGGCAAATCTTTTTTGCCGTTCCAGGCGAAAAACTTGACGGTCATCAGTTTATTCCCGACGCCGTAAGGCGTGGTGCAGCGTGCGTTGTGCTGGAGCGAACCGGGGCATGCCCACAGGGAACGACCTGGGTTCGCGTGAAGAATGTGCGTCGCGCCATGGCAGGCTGGGGCGCGCATTTCTTCGGTCGGCCGAGTGATCAACTCATGGTTGTGGGCGTCACGGGCACCAATGGCAAGACGACCGTCACCTACTTGGTGGAATCAATGCTCGGCGCAGCAGGCCTCTCGCCGGGGGTGATTGGGACGATCAACTATCGATATGAAGGACGGGAAATTCCATCGCATCATACCACGCCGGAATCCCTCGATTTACAGGCGTTATTGTCCGAGATGCGTCAAGCTAACGTGAAATCCGTGGTGATGGAAGTTTCCTCCCATGCTTTGGCGCAGGAACGAGTTCGCGGGTTGGAATTTGATATGGCGTTGTTTACGAATCTTTCCCGCGATCATCTCGACTACCACCGGGACATGGACGACTATTTCTCAGCCAAAAGTAAGCTCTTTACCGATTATTTAAAAGATAGTTGCAAGAAAAAAAAGGCCGCGGTGATTCATGGCGGCGATCCTCGGGGAAGGGAGCTGCTGAAAAAAGTTCGCGGCTTGGGACTCGATGCCTGGAGTTACGGCCGGGAGAACGATTGGGATGTTTGCCCGGTGGACATTCAAAGCGACGTGGCTGGTTTGCGTGGTACGGTGCAGGTAAAGACCAAGCGCTTCGGGTTTTCCTCGCCGCTTGTTGGGGCAGCCAACTTGGAAAATATCCTGGGCGCTGTGGGAGTAGGTTTTGCCCTGGGACTGCCCGCCGAGGCGGTATTTCGTGGGATTGAACAACTGAAGTTAGTTCCTGGGAGATTGGAACGGGTTGATAACAAGCTGGGAATTTCCATTCTCGTCGATTATGCGCACACGCCGGACGCTCTGGAGAAAGTCCTTTGCGCCGTTCGCCCATTAACAAGCAGGAAAGTCGTGACCGTGTTTGGATGTGGCGGTGATCGCGACCGGGGAAAGCGGCCGTTAATGGGCGAGATCGCCGCAAGACTCAGCGATTTGGTGGTTCTGACCTCCGACAACCCGCGCACGGAAGATCCGCTTGGCATAGTAGCGGAAATCGAAGCTGGGGTTAAGAAAACCGGTCTTAAGAAGTGTCGAGTGTCGAGTGTCGAGTTCGGAATCTCAGAACCCGAAACCCGGAAACTGAAACCTGAAACTGAGCGCGGCTATTGCGTTGAAGCGGATCGGCGCGAAGCGATCCGAATCGCGTTGCAGTGGGCCCGGACCGGCGACTTGATTCTTATCGCCGGCAAAGGCCACGAGGACTATCAGATCCTTGGACCGAAGCGGATCCATTTTGATGACCGCGAGGTGGCCCGAGAAGAAGCGAGCCGGCGCAGCGATACTTGAGTGAACTGAGGGATGACGTGGAGCAGGCAAGAAATCTTGGCGGCAACAGGGGGAAAGATCTTGCGTGAGGGGAAAAAAAAGATTTTCGGCGAAGTCGTGACAGACTCGGGAAAAGTTAAGAGAGGTTCGGTTTTTATCGCGCTCAGAGGCGAGAGATTGGATGGGCATCGATTCGTCAATGAGGCGGTACGTCGCGGCGCAAGCTGCGTGATGATTCACCGCAAGCTGAGGCAGTCAAAGCTGCGCGATGTGACGGTCGTGCGGGTGGGTGATACTCTTCAAGCGCTGGGAGATCTCGCTCATTATCGACGGAAGAAAATCGCTCCCAAAGTGTTGGCGGTCACCGGTTCCAATGGAAAGACCACCACCAAGGAGATGGTTGCGGCGATTTTGGCAGAAGCCTCGGTGGACGGTGAGCCGCTGCGGGGAAAAGTTCTAAAAACCGAAGGGAACTTCAACAACCTGGTCGGATTGCCCTTGACGCTGCTGCGGCTGCGCAAAGAAGACAAAGTCGCCGTGGTGGAACTGGGAACCAATCGACCGGGCGAGATTGCGCGCCTCTCGGAAATCGCCGACCCGGATATGGGCGTTATTACATCGGTGGCAGCGGCCCATCTTGAAGGGCTAAATAGTTTGTCGGGAGTCGCTCGGGAAAAGGGCGCGCTCTACCGCCATGTTCGCCCTCAGGGGACCATCGCGGTGAATGTGGACGATGTTTGGGTGCGCCGACTCGCAACTCAATTTAAAGGCGACAAGGTTACCTATGGGAAACGAGGTCAAGTGCGCGTCGAGTCTTGGCGCTCGCTGGGCGCAAAAGGAATACAGTTCGTGCTTCGCGCCGGAAACCAGCACTGTCCGGTGCGACTCAATTTTCTGGGCCGGCACAATATCACCAACGCTCTGGGCGCGGCCGCTATGGCTTATGGGATGGGCGTCGCCTTGACGGCGATTCGTCGCGGGCTACAAAAAGCGAGACCGTTTCCAATGCGCATGCAGATTGAGGATTGGAAGGGGGTCGCCATCATCAATGATGCGTATAATGCGAATCCGGCTTCGATGGCGGCCGCCCTTGAGACGCTTGCTGAGATCCACTGCCGCGGCGAGAGAATCGCGGTTTTAGGAGATATGTTTGAGCTGGGGAAAGAGAGCCAAAAACAACACCTTCGCCTTGGGGAGCACGTGGCGCGCGCCGGTATTGATCGTCTTTATCTCCTTGGTAGGCAAGCGAGAGAGGTAAGAAAGGGCGCGCTCCGCGGCGGCATGCCTTTGGGAACCATCATCATCGGGCGCAATCACAGCGATCTCGCGAATCAGCTCCGGCACCGAGTCAAAAAAGGCGATTGGCTTCTATTCAAAGGATCCCGGGGGATGACCATCGAAAAAGTCCTGGCGCAACTGAAGGATTAAGGATTGAGAGACTTGCTTTACTACCTTCTCTTTCCACTGCACACAAGCTACTCAGGCTTCAATGTGTTTCGCTACATCACCTTTCGCGCGGCCATGGCGGCGCTCATGTCACTCGCGGTTTCTTTTCTCTTGGGCCCCTGGTTGATCCGCTCTCTTGTCGAAATGCAGATCGGCCAGCAGATCCGTGATGACGGTCCCGCCTCTCATTCGGCCAAGGCCGGCACCCCGACCATGGGCGGAACCCTCATTATCCTGGCGTTGACACTCTCCACGTTGATGCTGGCGGACATCGGGAATTCCTACGTGCTGCTCGCGCTCTTTGGCACTGTGGCATTCGGCGTGATCGGGTTTCTCGATGATTATTTCAAACTGACCCGGAAAAACAGCAAAGGGTTGACGCCACGGGTCAAGTTGCTTCTCCAACTTGGTGTCGCTTTCGTGATAGCGGTGATGCTTTATTATTATCCTAAATTCAGTACGGAGATCGGGTTTCCATTCATCAAGAACATTCGACCTAATCTAGGCTTCCTCTACATTCCGTTTGCGATGTTGGTCATCGTCGGCGCCTCCAACGCGGTTAATCTCACTGACGGGCTTGACGGGTTGGCCATCGGCCCGGTCATGATCGCAGCCGGGACCTACGCCATTATTGCTTACCTGACGGGCAATTTAAAATATGCTGAGTATCTTCAGATCCCGTATATCGCCGGAACCGGAGAGCTGATGGTATTCTGCGCGGGAGTTGTCGCTGCGGGTCTAGGATTTCTATGGTTTAACGCCTATCCGGCGCAAATGTTCATGGGCGACGTCGGCTCTCTAGCCCTGGGCGCGGCGCTCGGCATCGTCGCGGTAATGACCAAGAACGAGATTCTGCTGATCATCGTGGGGGGCGTTTTCGTGATGGAGGCGTTGTCGGTGATTTTCCAGGTCGTCTCCTACAAGCTGCGGCGCAAGCGCGTTTTCCTCATGGCGCCGATTCATCACCACTACGAACTCAAAGGTTGGGCAGAGCCGCAGATCATTGTGCGCTTTTGGATCATCTCGTTTATCTGTGCCGTAGTGGGATTGAGTACCCTCAAGCTCAGATGAAGCAGGCGATGATGCATGAACCTGAAGGGGAAAAAAATACTGGTGGTGGGCTTGGCGCGCACAGGCCGGGAGTGCGCCCATTTCCTGGCCAAGGAAGGGGCTAACGTGCTGGTGAGCGATCTACGCCCAAAGCAAGAACTGAAGCAGGAAATGGATGCGCTGAGCGGGCACCCGATCGAATATTACGTTGGGGGCGAAGATCGGAGTTGGTTGAAAGGCGTAGATCTCGTCATTCCCAGCCCGGGAGTTCCCGCTGGGAACCCTCTACTGCGCGAGGCGCAGGCGCGCGGGACCCCAATTCTCAGTGAAATTGAGATCGGTTATCGTTTTCTGCGCGCGCCCTTGGTGGCCATCACGGGTACGAATGGCAAAAGCACGACGACTTCGTTGGTGGGAGAGATATTCAAAGCGAACGGAACCAGGGTCTTCGTTGGAGGAAATATCGGCGCACCGCTGATCGGCTTTGTTTCGGGGGATTGGGACTGGGGCGTGGTTGAGATCAGCAGTTTTCAATTGGAGTGGATCGAAGAGTTTCGGCCGAGAATCGCGGTTTTGCTCAATTTGACCGAGGACCATTTAGACCGCTACGCGAATTTCGCGGCCTACTGCCAAGCCAAAGAAAAAATCTTCGCGGCCCAGAGTAGCGACGATGTGGCTGTGCTCAGCCGAGATGATCCGCTCGTTTGGGCGATGAGAGATAGAATACACGCACGCGTCATTTCATTTGGTTTCTCCGAAGTACGAGACGGTGTCTTCGCCGCCGGCAATGAAATCATTTGGCGCGATGGCTCAAGGGAAGAAAAAATTCCCTTCAAGCGTGTCAAGATTCAGGGTGTTCATAACGTGGAGAACATGATGGCCGCCGTTGCCGTGGCGAAGAGCGCCGGCATCGGACGGGATGTGATCCAGAAAGCCCTGGAGGGATTTTCCGGTCTTGAGCACCGGCTTGAGTTCGTCAGGGAAAGAAACGGCGTCCGTTACTACAACGATTCCAAAGGCACCAACGTCGGCGCGGTTGTTAAATCATTGGCGAGTTTTTCAGCACCGATCATCCTACTTGCCGGCGGCGTCGATAAAGGGGGCAGCTATGCCGTGTTGGAGGAGGAGATCAAGCGGAGTGTTCGGCGGCTGGTGCTCTTCGGCGCGGCCAAGAAACTTATTGCCAAGGCCCTTGGTCATCTGACGGAAACCGTCATTGTCGATAACCTGGAAGCGGCAGTGCGCGATGGCGCAGAGCATGCGCGGCCAGGAGACGTAATTTTGCTGTCGCCGGCCTGCTCGAGCTTTGACATGTTTGCGAACTACGCCGAGAGAGGGAAAGTTTTTAAACGTTTGGTTCAAGCGCTATGAGGGACGGCTTCGCGGTCGATAAATGGCTTTTCCTGGCGGTGGCCGCTTTGTTGGCGGTGGGAGTTACGATGGTGCTCAGTACGAGCTACCTCTATTCGCAAGAGCGTTTTGCCGACGGCACTTATTTCTTCCGCAAGCAGCTCTTCGCCATGACAGCCGGCTTGGTGGCGCTCATCGTCTGCTCCCTGGTGCCTTCGGCGATCTACCGCCGGCTCGCGTATCCACTGTTGGCGCTGACTCTTATGGTCCTGACACTGGTGTTAATTCCCGGCATCGGCACGGTTCGCGGCGGAGCGAGACGCTGGTTAGCACTGCCTGGTTTTGTCTTTCAGCCAGCCGAGCTGGCGAAGCTCACACTCGTTTTATATCTCGCGCATTCCATGGCCAAGAAAGAAGAAATGATCCGAACCTTTTCCGTCGGTGTTTTGCCACATCTGATCGTGGCCGGAGCCTTCTTGGGTGTGCTGCTGCTCGAACCGGACTTCGGTACCGCGCTGATCTTAACGATGTTGCTTTATTTGATGCTTTTCATTGGCGGCGCCCGTGTCCACCATCTTCTCGCCACGGGCCTGATGGCCTTGCCGGTATTGGTTTACGTGATGCTGAAAGCGGAATACCGCTTGCGGCGTCTCATGACGTTCATGGATCCCTGGCGCGAAGCGTCGAGCAGTGGCTTTCAAGTGATTCAATCGCTCATCGCTTTCGGCTCCGGACAACTGTGGGGACGCGGACTGGGCGAGAGCCGCCAGAAGCTTTTCTATCTTCCCGAGGCCCACACGGATTTTGTTTTTTCCGTCATCGGCGAAGAGTTGGGGTTATTGGGAGCTTTGGTGATTTTGGCTCTGTTCGGCGTGATCATCGTGCGCGGGCTGCGGCTGACGTCAAGGATCGAAGAACCGTTTGATCAATATTTGGCCTTTGGCTTAACGATCCTCCTAGGGCTTCAGGCGTTGATTCATATGGGCGTGGTGATGGGACTCATGCCGACCAAAGGACTGGTTTTACCGTTTATCAGTTACGGTGGCTCGGCCATGGTGATCAATTTAATGGAGGCAGGGATTTTGTTGGGTCTCTCGCGTAGGAGACTCTAGAAATGCGCGTGATCCTGGCTGGTGGGGGGACCGGTGGTCACCTGTTCCCGGGACTGGCCGTGGCTCGTGAATTTCAACAGCGAGATGCGATGACGGAGATATTGTTTGTGGGAACTCACCAGGGAATCGAAACTCGCGTTCTTCCCCGGGAGGGGTTCGCGCTCGAGACGATCCCCGTCAGGGGACTCAAGGGAAGAGGCCTCCGCGGACTGTTTGACGCTCTCTATGGCGTTCCGGCAGGTTTGCTGCGCTCCTTCGCGATTATTCGAGAGTTTCGTCCGGATGTCATTATCGGACTGGGAGGGTATGCTTCCGGTCCCTTTTTGCTCGCAGGCAAATTGAAAGGCATTCGCTGCGCCATCATGGAACAAAATCTTCGTCCCGGTTTCACGAACAAGGTCTTGGCCCGATTCGTGGATCGGGTTTTCACCGCTTATCGCGAGAGCGTCAATTATTTTCCCGGTGCGAAGCTCTTGGAGACAGGAAATCCGATTCGCTGGCGGAAACTTCCCCAGGTCGAAAAGAGCGAAAAATTTACGCTTCTCATCTTTGGCGGAAGCGCCGGGGCGCATCGGATCAATCTAGCTGCCATCGACGCCATGAAGCGATTAACGGATCTCGCCTCCGGGCTACGGATTATTCATCAGACCGGAGGGGCGGACTTCGTCTCGATCAAGGAGGCTTACGCGACGCTTCCCTTCGAATCGGAAGTGACGCCGTTCATCGACAAAATGGACGAAGCCTATGCGCGAGCCGATTTAGTGTTGTGCCGTGCGGGAGCGACCACGGTAGCGGAGCTTACGGCTTTTGGCAAAGCGGCGATTCTCGTGCCCTATCCTTATGCCATTTACGATCACCAAAATTGGAACGCGCGAGCGCTTGAGGATCGCGGAGCGGCGGAATTGATCTTGGATCGGGTCCTCAACGGCGAAACTTTAGCGGCAAGAATTCGAAGTTATTTTTCCGACCGCGGGCGCATTGATCGGATGGGAAGCCTGGCACGCGCCATGGGGCGGCCCGAGGCTGCCGCGCGCATTGTCGACGAGTGTTATGCGCTGGGTCGTTGATAGTTTGCGAGGTGCGTCACAATCGCAATGTTGCAAAAGAAGCACCGTGTTCATTTTGTCGGCATCGGCGGCATCGGCATGAGCGGTATCGCGGAAGTGCTGTTGAATTTGGGCTATCCCGTCACGGGCTCGGATCTCCAGGAAAACGACGCGACCCGGCGGCTGCGTTCGCTCGGCGCTCAGGTATTCATGGGTCATCAAGAAGAAAATCTTGCGGCGAAGCCTTCAGTGGTGGTGATCTCCACGGCGGTCAAATACTCCAATCCAGAAGTTCTCGAAGCGCGACGCCGGCAGATCCCGGTGATCCCGCGGGCGGAAATGCTGGCCGAGTTGATGCGTATGAAGTACGGCGTTGCCGTCGCGGGCAGCCACGGCAAGACAACGACCACTTCGATGATCGCCGCAGTTCTGAGCGCAGCCGGGCTGGATCCGACCATGGTCATCGGTGGCCGAGTCCACATGCTCGGCACCAACGCCAAGATGGGGCAAGGAGAAATCCTCGTCGCTGAGGCCGATGAGAGCGACGGCAGCTTTTTGCTTCTTTCGCCCATCATAGCCGTGGTCACCAACATCGACCGTGAACATATGGATTACCATCAGACGATGGAAAGCTTGAGCGAAAGTTTTCTTGGGTTCATCAATAAAGTTCCCTTCTACGGCCTCGCAGTCCTCTGTCTGGATAATGCCAACGTGCAAGCCCTGCTTCCAAAAGTGAAGAAACGATTGACGACTTATGGATTGTCCTCTGAGGCCGATTTTATCGCGCGGGATCTCCAGATGGGTTCCGCGGGCGTGGAATTTTCCGTACTCCATCGCCAGAAACCGTTGGGGAAATTGCGGCTGCATCTTCCGGGACGCCATAGCGCGACCAATGCCTTGGCTGCCGTTGCCGTCGCGCAGGAGCTTGAAATCCCCTTTTCCCACGTGGCAGAGGCGCTGGCCGCGTTCACTGGCATTCAGCGCCGCTTTGAGATCAAGGGAGAGCCCAGAGGAATCATGATCATCGATGACTACGGCCACCACCCAGCGGAGATCCGCGCCACCATCGGCGCTATCCGCGACAGTTGGAAGCGGCCGCTAACAGTGATTTTTCAACCGCACCGCTACAGTCGCACGCGCGATCTCTTCGATGAATTCTTGACCGCGTTCGAGAGCGCGGACCGGCTCATTCTAACGGAGATCTATCCGGCGGGAGAAGATGCCGTTCCCGGCGTGAATAGTGAGTCCCTGTACCAGGCGGTCAAGAGAAAAGGTCACATGGAAGTCGAGTTCATGGCGGATAAAAGCCAGATTGCCACGGCTCTAGCCGAAAAACTCAATCCCGGTGACATCGTGCTCACGCTGGGCGCCGGGGACATCTACAAAGTGGGAGAAGAGTTAGTTGAGGCCCTTAGATGAAGAAATGGAGTACTGGAGTGATGGAGTAATGGGGGGGAGGCACAACATTCCATTACTCCAACACTCCAATGATTTTCTGATGATTCCGATGGCAAAAGAGAATGACGAAAAACCTTTCCTTGAGGAGCTGAAACTCATTTCCGGGCTCAAGGTCAAAGTTGCCGAGCCACTGGCGCGTTATACGTCGATGAAAATCGGCGGCCCAGCGGATTACTTCATTCAGGCGGAAAACGAGCCCGCGTTGGCGCATCTCTTGCCGCTTTTAAATCGACATAGAACGCCTTTTTGTCTCTTGGGTAACGGTAGCAACGTGTTGGTCAGTGATTTGGGGGTGCGCGGAGCGGTGATTCACTTGGGCGGCGAATTCAATCGCGTTGAGTGGAGCGACGAAGGGGAGACCGTGTGGGTCCAAGTCGGCGCTGGCGCTGCGATCACGCAACTCGTTCGGGAAGCGGGCCGAAGAGGTTACGGGGGATTGGAATTTGCCGAAGGAATTCCAGGAAGCGTCGGCGGCGCCTTAATGATGAATGCCGGCGCCTACGGTTCCGAATTCGAAAAAGTCGTGGATCAAGTCGAAGGAGTTACCCAGGCGGGTGAAGCGGTTCGCTTCAACCGGACGCAGATGACGTTTGCTTACCGTGACTCGCAGCTGCCTCTAGGCACTGTTGTTACACGTGTGCGACTGCGGCTGCGCAAGGCGGACGCAGCTCAGGTGAGTTCGAAGCTTCGTGAGTTAGTAAGCAAGAGAAAAAGTAGCCAGCCTTCAGGCTATCCTAATTCCGGTTCCATGTTCCGCAATCCCCCGGGCGATTTCGCCGGCCGGTTGATCGAGGCAGCAGGTCTCAAAGGAAAAAGAACCGGCCAAGCGCAAATCTCCGAACGCCACGCAAACTTCATTGTCAATCTTGGCGGCGCCAAGGCTCAAGATGTTCACCGCTTGATGGAGCTGGCGCGGACGGAAGTGAAGAAACAGTTCGACGTTGAGTTGGTACCGGAAGTTCGGTTGCTCGGAGAGTGGCCGGCGGCTTAGGGAAGGATGAAGTTCATGCATCTGTCCGTGTATCGCAGAGACAACCGTAAACGCAGCGCCCGTGGCTGGCGCCGGCGTCTGTGGATCGGCGGCGGCATCGCACTCGCCTGCCTTTTAGCGGCGCTCATTTATCGATGGGGCGGGCACATGAGAGTCGCCGCCGGTACGGTGCGAGCGTTTGTTTTGGAGAGTCCGTACTTTTCTGTTCGTGAGATTCAGGTGCGCGGCGGCGAAAAAGTCGGAGGGAGTGAAATCGTCGCCATGGCTGGCCTTAGGCACGGCATGAATATGTGGAAAGTCGAGCCCGCGGAGATTGAAAAAAAGATCGCGCGGCATCCATGGGTGCGCCACGTGCTGGTGCGCCGCGAGTTTCCGCGCCGGGTCGTTATTGAAGTGGAAGAGCGAACACCGAAAGCGATCGTGGCGATGGGAAAACTCTACTACGTGGATGCGGAGGGCATGATTTTTAAAGAAGTCGGAGAGGGAGAAAATGTCAATTTTCCGCTGCTCACGGGATTACGCGCCGAACGACTGGCAACGGCGAATGCGGCGATGCGCCAAAAAATCCAGGATGCCATGCGGCTCGGTGAGCTGATGACTAAAGACTCCCATGCCATTTCGGAGATTCATTTCGACGCTTCGGACCATGTGGTTCTCTACACAACGTCCTATCCGGTGGCTCTCCATATGGGTTGGGGAGATTGGAATGACAAGATAAAACGCTTGGATCGCGTGTTGACATTATGGAAAGGGCACGAAGAGCGGCTCGCTGCGTTGGATGTGAGTTTTCGCGATCAAGTTGTGGCCCGCCTAAGGCGGGCGAGGCCATGAAGAAGCGAGTCAGCGATTCATAAGCGATAGAGAGTCATGGCGAAGAAACATAGCATCGTGGTTGGTTTGGACATTGGCACCTCGAAAGTCTGTGCTGTCGTCGGAGAGATGACCGATCAGGGAGTAGAGATTATCGGTGTGGGTTCGCATCCCTCGCAGGGCTTGCGCAAAGGGGTGGTCATCAACATCGAAAGCACGGTGAGCTCCATCAAAAAAGCGGTTGAAGAAGCCGAATTGATGGCTGGCTGCGAGATTCATACGGTTTTCACCGGTATCGCCGGCAGCCACATCAAAGGTTTCAATAGTCACGGCATTGTCGCCGTAAAAAACAAGGAAGTGGGTCAGCGCGATGTCGAACGTGTTTTGGATGCGGCGAAGGCCGTGGCGATTCCCACGGATCATGAAGTCCTTCACGTCTTGCCGCAGGACTATATCATCGACGATCAAGACGGCATCAAAGAACCTTTGGGAATGTCGGGAGTACGACTCGAAGCGCGAGTGCACCTTGTGACCGGAGCAGTTACAGCGACTCAGAACATCATCAAATGCTGCAATCGCAGCGGCCTTAATGTTGCCGATGTTGTTCTGATGCCATTAACGTCGGCGGAAGCGGTGCTCACCGAAGAAGAACAGGAGCTAGGAGTTGCGGTCGTTGACATGGGCAGCGGTACCACGGGTCTCGCCGTGTATCACGATGGGATGGTGAAACATACCGTGGTACTGCCGGTCGGTGGAAATCACGTGACGAATGATATCGCCACGGGTCTACGAACTCCCTTTGGCGACGCGGAGCGGATCAAGCAACGGTATGGCATGGCCAAAGCAGCGATGGTAGCTGCAGACGAGCGTGTGGAAGTTCCAAGCGTCGCCGGCAAAGCCGTAGGAAGCGTTTCGCGGCAGATACTCTGCGAGATCATTGAGCCGCGCCTGGACGAAGTTTTTCAACTGGTGCGGAAAGAAATAGAGAAATCAGGTTATGAGGAATCCTTGGCCGCGGGTCTGGTCATGACCGGCGGTTCCATGTTGCTGCCCGGCGCTGTTCAAATGGCCGAACAAATTTGCGGGATGCCCGTTAGGCTCGGCGTTCCTATACATATTAGCGGCTTGGTGGATGTGATCTCCAGCCCGATCTATGCAACGGGCGTCGGCTTGGTTCTGTACGGGATGCAGCGGCAAGAACGGAATTTTTTCCGCATCCGGGACGACAATATTTTTTCCAAAGTCAGACACCGGATGTCGGATTGGCTCAGCGAATTTTTTTGATCTGAATACGAAGTTATCGATTTTTTAAGGAGGAAAAATCATGTTTGAGATTCTCGAGCAACCCACTATGAGCAGTGCCCGCATCAAGGTCATCGGGATAGGAGGAGGCGGCGGAAACGCCATCAACACGATGATCGGCGCCAAACTCCCCGGCGTCGACTTCATGGTGGCCAACACCGATGCCCAATCTTTGGAGAAGAGCCAAGCGGCGGTCAGGATTCAGTTAGGCGGGATGGTGACCAAGGGGTTGGGGGCGGGCGCCAATCCAGAGATCGGACGCCGGGCCGCCTTGGAAGACCAGGAGAAGATCAAAGAGCATCTTGCCGGCGCCGATATGATCTTCATCACGGCCGGCATGGGAGGCGGCACGGGTACGGGAGGTGCTCCGGTGCTTGCGCGCGTGGCGCGTGAAGTAGGCGCACTCACCGTCGGCGTCGTGACGAAGCCATTTCTCTTCGAAGGCAAAAAGAGAATGCGACAGTCCGAAGAAGGAATCGAAGAGCTCAAAGAGAACGTCGACACGTTGATCGTCATCCCGAACCAAAGGCTGTTGAGCATCGCCGCGAAGACGACCACCATGCTGGAGGCGTTTCACAAAGCCGATGATGTTCTCTTGCAAGCGGTGCGTGGCATTTCCGATCTCATCATCACACCCGGCTTGATTAATCTTGATTTCGCCGACGTACGCACGGTGATGGCTGAAATGGGCCTGGCCCTCATGGGCGCCGCGTCCGCATCGGGTGAGAATCGTGCCATCGAGGCTGCCCAGAAAGCGATTTCTAGCCCGCTGCTCGAAGATATCTCGATCCAGGGTGCGCGTGGGGTACTCATCAACATTACCGGCGGCCCCGATCTTTGCCTGCACGAAGTCAATGAGGCGGCCTCGATGATTCAGGAAGAGGCCCATGAAGACGCTAATATCATCTTCGGCGCGGTCATCGATGAGGCTATGACGGACGATATCCGCATCACGGTTATCGCCACCGGGTTTGGGGAGGACAAAGAGGAACGAAAGCCCGTCCAAACAAACGTGACGCCGATACCGAACGCGACCCAGAAAAACAAAAAGATCGTTCACCTGGGCACCATCGTTGACGATGTCGAGGCGCCGACATGGCAGCGCAAGAAGCAGGGAACGGAAGAAACGGAAACCGTGACCTTGAACAAGGCCAATTTCCAATTCAACAAGAATCAGGACGAGGATGATATCTACGACATCCCGACTTTTCTCAGACGACAGATGGACTGACAGAGCGAATGTAGCCGGCTCGAAACGGCGAGGGGAGGCTACTTACGGTAGCGCATGCGTGTGCCGAATTGGACGGAAAGGGCGATTTCTTCCGGTGCTAAATCACCGGGAAAATAGGCGCCCGAGACCTTTGCGACATTGAGGCTGGCGCCTTCGAGACGGGCCGTTGAAAAGTCGATGCCACGCAGGTCCGCGTTGCGCAGGTAACTATTGCTGAGGTCGAGCCCACCGGCATCGAGCCCCCGTAAATCGAGATTTCTCAGATCGCAATGAGTTAAATCACAACGTTCGCCCATGGCCTTGCGACGATTGAACTCTTCGACGTTGCCGTCCCGCAGCAGCTGATACATCGGATCATCGTAATTGAGAATTTTGAGAGCCATCGCTGCCGATTCAATTCAACGTAGGGCGTTAGGTTCTCCGGCACCCTTTTAACCGCACAATCGGCGTCAAATGGAAGATCTTAAATTTTGTTCTTTGCGGAATCTTTGCAAAGCAAGCTGAATGAGGCGGTCGATGAGAGCAGCGTAGGAGACGCCGCTCGCTTCCCATAACTTGGGATACATGCTGATTTTGGTGAAGCCCGGTATCGTGTTGATCTCATTGACAAAAATGTCGCGCCCATCGCGCAGGAAGAAATCCACCCGGGCCATCCCCTCACAGCAAAGAATCTGGAAGCTCTTGATCGCTATTTCTCGCACTTTCCTTACGATGCGCACGGGGAGTTTGGCCGGGATTACCAACTGAGCGCCGTTTTCGTCAATGTACTTCGCATCATAGGAATAGAAGTCATGGCGTGTGATGATTTCTCCCGGCAGCGATGCGATGGGGTTTTCATTCCCGAGGACCGAACATTCGATCTCGCGGCCCCGAATACATTCTTCGATCAATATCTTACTGTCGTAACGGAAGGCTTCCTTAGTCGCGGGACTAAATTGAGCTTTGCTCGTGACCTTACTGATTCCTACGGAAGATCCCAGGTTGGCCGGTTTAACAAATAAGGGAAGGCCTAGGGTTCGCTTGACGCGCTCAAAAGCAATCTTGTTCACCGCACTGCGGTTAAAGACGAGAAATTTCGCCACGGGTATCCTCGCGTCCCTCAGTAACCGTTTCATCACATCTTTGTCCATTCCTATGGCAGAGCCGACTACTCCGGCTCCGACAAAGGGGACATTGGCCATTTTCAATAGGCCTTGAACCGTGCCGTCTTCGCCAAAGGGACCGTGCAGCACGGGGAAGACCACATCCACGGCGCCAAGCGCGCGGCGCGGCGCAACCCGGATCATCGGCGTTTGGTTAGCCCCAGGCAGTACCGCTGTGGCATCGCTGTTACGGTGAAATTTCACTTGGTTTGGCGCTCGCCTCCTGAGCAACCTCGCTCCCTCGTCAAAGAACCAGCGGCCGCGCTTGTCGATGCCGATGGATACAATTTCGTATTTATTCTTGTCCATCGCTTCGACGATGTTCCTGGCTGATATCAGGGAAATTTCATGCTCCGCAGACTTGCCGCCGAAAAGAATCGCGACGCGCAGTTTTTTTCTCATCGAATTAGACGGGAATTTCTTGGAACGAAATAACGGTGCAGAGACGGGATATTATGGAAACTCAGTTACAGGGCCGACATCGCCGCATCACTTACGGGCCAGAGCTTGAGGGGCTTGCTGTTCGATAACTTTTACGACTTTTCCAGGGTAGCTTTGCTTGTCGAACCGGAGCACGAAGTATTTGGCTTTCACCGGGTCGCCTTTGTTGTCGAAGGCGATGGTGCCGGTCACGCCTTTGAAGTTTTTCAACTTCCTGATGGCTGCTGAAACTTCGGCGCGACTAGGTTTCTTGCCGCCGTTGGATTGCAGCGTTTGTTCCAACGCCGCGATACCCACTTTGGCCGCGTCGTATCCGTAAAGGGCGAACGACTCGACTTCCTTGCCGAAGCGCTGTTTGAATTTTTTCGCGAAAGCCGCAGTTTCCGGATAGGCGTCCGGCGGTCCAGCGACGGTTGTGTAGTAACTGCCGATCACCTGAGGTCCGGTAATTTTAACCATCTCTGAAGAGTCGAGACCATCGGGCCCCATGAATACTGCTTTGACGCCCTTCTCGCGCATCTGCTTCAATAGAAGCCCGCCTTGATGATAGATCCCGCCGAAATAGACGAGGTCAGGATTCTTGGCTTTCATGGGAATGATCATGGGCGCAAAATTCGCGCGTTCTTCAGTTCCGTCGTAGCCCAGCACTTTTAGCCCGAGCTTGTTGGCCTCGCTGCGAAAGTTGTCCGCCACGCCCTGGCCATAGAGCGTCTTGTCATGAATGATGTATACCGATTTGAGCTTGAGATCCTGCGCCGTAAATCGGGCCCCCACCGGTCCTTGAACATCATCGCGTCCGCAAACGCGATTGACATTGGGGTAGCCTCGGTCGGTGATTTCAGTTGCGGTGTTGGCCGGCGAGATCATCGCCAGCATGGCGTCCTTATAAACCTCGGAAGCGGGAAGGGCGACACCGGAATTAAAATGACCTACGAGAACTAAAACGTCGGGATCAGCGACGATGTTTCGCGCGTTGGCCACGCCTACCTCGGGTTTTGCTTGATCGTCATAAGGAACAAAGACGAGATCAAACCCCAAGGCCTTGAAAGACTTCGTCGCCTCCTCCACCGCCAGTTGCGCTCCAAGTTTTACCAGCTCGCCTAGTGCAGCTTGCTCCCCGGAGAGCGGTGCCTGGACGGCGATTTTGATAGTCCCTTTCTGCGCCCAGAGCGGAGCGGGTAGCGCAGCAACGCCAAGAAGGAAGACGAAAAGAAAACAGCGTCTGATCACGTTGAGATTCTCCTTTTACAAAGTTGCCTCATGCTAACAAATCCGCGCAAGCGGCGCTAGCTGTGATCCGCGGCTTTGGATTCCTGCGGAACGATTTCAACTACCATCTTCTCTCCGCGCCTGAGAACTGTCAGCGACACCGAGAGGCCCACTTGTTCGTCTGTGAGAAGCCGATGCAGATCATCGATGCCGGCGACCGGTTGCTCGCCGTAGCTTACAATGACATCTCCCTCGCGTAGTCCGGCTCTTTCAGCCGCGCTGCTTGGTTCAACCGTGACAACCATGACGCCGCTATTGAAGGATAAGTCATGGGTGCGCACCACTCGGCGTGGCAGCGAAACGTTTTGCCCGGCGACACCGATGTAACTGCGCCGGATCTTACCGTCTCGAATGAGGCGTCCGGCGACGAACTTTGCGGTGTTGATAGCAATAGCAAAGCACAGTCCTTGGGCCGGGAGGATAACCGCTGTGTTTACACCGATCACTTTTCCGCTTGATGTTACCAGGGGGCCGCCGGAGTTGCCGGGATTCAGGGCGGCGTCGGTCTGGATGACGTTGTCGATCAATCGGCCTGAATTTGAGCGTAGCGAACGGCCGAGGGCGCTCACCACCCCGGCGGTTACCGTGAACTGAAACCCGTAGGGATTACCGACGGCCACAACCAGCTGGCCAACGCGTATCGTGTTGGAATCGCCAAACTCCGCAGCCCTCAGATTCGGGGCGTCAATCCGGATGACTGCCAAGTCTGTGTCCGGATCGTCACCCACAAGCCGTGCTCCGAAACGTTGGCCGTCCGAGAGGGCGACATCGATCTTTGCCGCGTGGTGGACCACATGGCTATTAGTCAAGATGAAGCCGTCGGGCGTAAAAATGAAGCCGGAGCCACTGCCCCGGAGTTGATTTGAGCTGCGTAATCGCGCGTTGGGCGGGGGTGTTTTTTGAATCTCTATATTGACTACCACGGGGCCGATTTTTTCCGCAGCTTGGGTAACCGCCGCAGAGTAGGTATCTAGAAGATGATCATCCGATTCCCATGATCGGTCGATGGGGCGTTCTAAACTCATCCCGTCCGTAGCGACCAGGCGAAGTGCCGGTTTCATACATCCTCCTTGGTCAAAACAAACTACATAAACTTAAGCACGACGCGTCGGGTTGTAAAGCGAGTGTCATTGACACTCCGTGGGGGCAGGGAGCAAACTATGGTTAATGATCATAAGCGTTGGCGTCGATATGGTCGAGGTCGAGCGGGTCAAGAAAGCTCTGGAAGACACCCGCATCGGCAGGCGCTTCCGTGACCGGGTGTTTACGCAGAAAGAAATTCAATATTGTGAAAGGAAGCGACGGGGGAAATATGAGAGCTATGCCGGCCGTTTTGCTGCCAAGGAGGCCGTGATGAAGGCGTTGGGGAGGGGTTGGGGCTCAAGAGTCAGCTGGCTCGACATCGAAGTGGCGCGCGCGCGAAGCGGCAAGCCGGATATCGTGCTACACGAAAAAACCGCGCAACTCGCCGCGGAATTGGGTATTTGCCGTTGGGCTCTGTCCATTTCTCACACCGCGCAGCATGGGCTCGCTTACGTCGTTGCGCAGGATGAATAAGGGGAAATGGAGTATGGGAGTACTGGAGTATTGGGTTTTCCATCACTCCAGTACTCCATCACTTCAGTGCTCCAATCCTGGTACGTTGCGGCAAGAGAACTGATCGTAACCACGCCGATGGTGGCTAGCGGTTCGTGGTTTTCTTCTCAGGCAACAGAAATAAGGTTCCGAGAGCCCACATGCCAAAGATCAGACCAGCAATCGTCCAAAGAATTTTTCGTCGCCCGCTATGGCCGGCGATGACGAAACAAAGAATCGCATCGAGGACGTTTACCAGAGCTGCCGTGCGCAGCAGCGTCCCTGGTTCCATCTCTGGCGTGATCAGAAGAAGTCCGGTGAAATAGCCTAAGGAATGATAAAAATCCACCGCGCCCCTTGACGGTTCCTTCGTCGAGTTAATATACTCGGTCTCCGCTGAAATAGAAAACTCCTCATGGCTGTAAAGACTATCCGCTGGAAAAACGATCGAGTCATCATGCTGGATCAGCGGCTGCTGCCTCATAAGGAAGTCTACCGCGTGTGTCGCGACTATAAGGAAGTAGGGCAAGCGATTCGTGAAATGGTGATTCGCGGGGCGCCGGCCATTGGCGTTGCCGCAGCCATGGGGGTGGCCCTAGGCGCTTTGAAAAGTGAGGGAAAAAACTTCGATCGCGAATTCGAGCGCATTTTCCTTACGCTGTCGAAAACGCGGCCGACGGCTATCAATCTTTTCTGGGCGCTCGAGCGAATGCGCAAGATCTATACAGCCAACCGCAATCAGGGGGTCGAAGCGGTGAAGCGCCTTCTCAAGGATGAAGCGCAGAAGATTTACAGCGAAGATATCGCCGCTAACCGGCAATTGGGCAAATTCGGCGCGGCCCTTCTGCGCAATGCCCGGCATGTTATGACGCATTGCAACGCCGGCGCGCTAGCCACGGCCGGCTACGGGACAGCCTTGGGGGTTATTCGCGCGCTCAAAGAGTCGGGGAGGCAGTTCGACGTGTGGGTCAACGAGACACGGCCTTTTCTGCAAGGCGCGCGACTTACTGCCTGGGAGCTTAAAAAAGAAAAAATTCCTGCGACCTTAGTGACGGACAGCATGACTGGCTATCTGATGCAAAAGGGGAAGGTCGATGCCGTGGTGGTAGGCTGCGACCGCGTCGCTGCCAATGGGGATGTCGCCAACAAGATTGGAACTTATGGAATCGCTGTGCTAGCGAAAAGACATGGGATTCCTTTCTATATTGCGGGACCGACATCCTCAATAGATTTGAATTGTCCCTCGGGGAAGGAAATTCCTATCGAACTGAGAGATCCCAAAGAAGTGTCGCACCTATTTGGCCGCCCGCTTGCGCCGAAGGGCACCAAGGTCTTTAATCCGGCGTTCGACGTGACAGCGCAGGACCTGATTTCGGCGATTATCACCGAGAAAGGAGTGATCAATCCGCCCTATCCGCATAATATTCGCACCCATGTCAGTCATTGAAAAAAAAGAAGAGCTCGAAGCCTACTTCCACGACGCGGGCAAGCCGCGCGAGCGGTGGCGAGTCGGGACCGAGTACGAAAAGGTTGGCATCGTTAGGAGCACCGCCAAAGCCATTCCCTATTCCGGAGGGCGGGGCGTTGAATTTATCCTGCGGGAGTTGATCGATCGCTTTGGATGGGAGCCGGAGGAGCAAAACGGCCATATCATCGCGCTGGCCCGCGGCAATGCGCAGATTACTCTCGAGCCGGGGGGACAAATCGAACTGAGCGGTGAGCCCTGCGATAACATTCACTGCACTTATGCTGAGTTCACGCAGCATATTCGCGAATTATTGGAGGTCGCAGAGCCGCTGGATGTTGTCTTTCTAGGCCTGGGGATGCAGCCGGTGAGCCGCCTCGAGGAGATCGAATGGGTGCCGAAGAAGCGCTATCGCATCATGGCGCCGTACATGCTCAAAGTCGGAACTCTGGGCCAGCGCATGATGAAGCAAACCGCGACTGTCCAAGCCAATATCGACTTCAGCGATGAAAAAGATGCCATGGCCAAATTCCGCACTGGAATGGGGCTAACACCTCTCATGGTCGCGATGTTCGCCAACTCGCCGATCTCAGAAGGGCAGTTGAATGGCTATCGTAGCTTCCGCGAGCATATCTGGACGGACACGGACAAAGCCCGTTGCGGAATGCTGGAGTTCGCTTTCTCGCCGGATGTGTCGTTCCGGCACTACATGGAATATGCACTGGATGTATCGATGTATTTTATTATTCGTAATCACGATTACCTCGATATGACCGGCACGACTTTTCGCCATTTTTTGAATTATGGGCACAACGGCGAGCATGCCACGCTGGAAGATTGGAACGATCATCTCACGACGCTTTTCCCCGAGACCCGCATCAAACGTTACATCGAAGTGCGGTCCGCCGACAGCCAGCCTCCGGAGCTCATGCCCGCGCTGTCCGCTATCATTAAGGGAGCATTCTACGATGCTGACTGCTTGCAGGCTGCTTGGGATTTGGTGAAGGGTTGGACGTGGGATGAACGAATGCAAGTCTATCTAGATTCCCATCGAGATGCGCTGGGGGCGCGCATTCGGCGCTACTCGCTGCTCGATCTCGCCAAGGAACTATTTCAGATCGCGTGGGAAGGGCTAAAGAGACAAAAGGCGCTCAATGAACAGGGCGAAGACGAAACGATTTATCTGAACGCGCTCAAAACCTTACTGTTTCAAGGCAAATGTCCGGCTGATGTGCTGATCGAAAAATGGGAAGGTGAATTGCAGCACGATATCAAGAAACTGATTGCCTATACTGCCTACAAGCTGCCGTGAATTTTCTCGACGAGGCGTTTGTGATCCAGTTTCGTTAGAGCCTCCACGAGCTGTGCTTCGGGCGATCCCGTAAACGATTTCAGAGTGCGCTGCTTGAGTTTTAAAATTCTCCGATAGCTGTTTTCTACGTGACCCCGAACGGCCGCGTCTTTTTCTGCTTTGTTACAAAGAAATTCGAAAGCGCGTACGGCTCGCGGGAGATCATGACCGTACAGAAGCACATCGACGCCCGCGCCGACACACAGCGCGACGGTGTCTTCTGCGCCATAATTGTCGCTGACGGCTTTCATCTCCAGGTCATCGCTAAAAACCACCCCATCGTAACCCAATTGTTTTCTTAATAGACCGGCCACGATAGTGGCGGATAAGGTCGCCGGCAAATCCGCATCCAGAGCACGGTAAAGCACATGGGCGGTCATGAGCGATTCGATTTGGTTTTGGCAGGCTCGGACGAAGGGTGGCAGCTCGACGGCGCGCAATTCATCCAGTGCCCTATCGACTCGTGGAAGATCAAGGTGAGAGTCCTTGTCTGTGTCGCCATGGCCGGGAAAATGTTTGCCGCAAGGAATAATTCCTGCATCTCTCGTGCCTTCAATCCACGATTCACTCAGCTTGATGACTTGCTGCGGATCGGCGGCAAATGAACGGTCACCGATAATGGGATTGCGGGGATTCGAGTTCACATCCAAAACCGGCGCAAAGTTGAGATTGATACCGACCAGGGCGAGCTCTAGGGCAGCGGCTCGCCCGGATTGGTAAGCGAGCAACGGGTCACCTTTTTCGCCCAGGCGCGCAGCAGAGGGAAAATGAGTGAAGGGCTTGGGCAGTCTGTGAACGCGCCCACCTTCTTGATCCATAGCAATAAACGGAGGCACGTCTTCTGTGGTTTGCCAGAGTGAAAGACAAAGCTCTCGGATTTGTTGAGGTGTTCCACAGTTATGACTGAACAGGATAAAACCGCCAAATGGATAGTCGCGCAGGATCGACAGCTCTTCCTCCGTCAGTGCTTCGCCCGCAAGCCCGACCATAAACAGCTGGCCGATTGTTTTTCTTAGGTCACTCACCATCAGCAACATAACATGGCCGGCAAGACTTCAGAAACGGCGACGTCTACCGGGCGACGTTGACCGCTAAGTAAGTAAATGCTAACTTGTGGCCCATGGCAGCTAGACTACGATTGACTTCGGCGAAACGACGCCAGGCGATTGTCGAGGCCGTAAGAAGCGTTTTCGCTGAAAAAGGCTTCGACGGCACCACCACGCGGGAGCTGGCGAACGCCGCCGGCGTGTCGGAGGCGCTCATTTACAAACACTTCCCGAGTAAGGAGTTACTCTATGCCGCGATGCTCGATGCCTGCGCCAAAGGACCTGCTTTCGCCGAATTCAACCGCATCTTGGCGCTGAAGGGTTCTACTTCAACGCTTGTCATCATGGTCCACTTTGCGATTTCGTACTATGCCGAGCGCCATACCACGGACCCAAACAAAGCCGCGATGAACTGTTTGATCGTGCGCAGCCTTCTCGAAGATGGAGAGTTCGTCAGGCTTACGCATAAGAAATTCGCCAGCGCATGGATCGCAAAATTCGAGGCGTGCTTAAAGGAGGCGCTCAGGGCAGGGGAGCTGCGGGAGACACCCATTCGTCACGACCTGCGGGTGTGGTTCGTTCAGCATCTTGCTTTCTCTTTGATGCTTCATCTCCATCCGAAAGTGCCGGCCATAGATTATAAAGCGTCAAAGGAAGCCCTCATCGAGCAAGCCACCTGGTTTGCGCTGCTCGGGGTAGGAGTGAAGGAAGAAGCGATCAAGCGCCATTATAACCCGGCCGCGTTGTCGCTCTTGGCGGGATGATTCAACAAGTTAGTAAAGACACACTAACTGCTGAAATGATATTTCATGGGATGCGTCGCCATGGGAAATGATCACAAAACCATCTCCCAGTTGTTAGGGATGTTTTCCTTCTGGGTTATCATCTTTGCCGGATGTGATAAGAAAGCCCCGGCATCGTTCGAGCGGCCACCGGCGCCCATTACTGTGGCTACGGCAGCCGCGCAAGACGTGCCTATCTACCTCGACGAGATCGGTAAGTTCGTTGCGCGGGAAGTAGTCTCCATACAACCTCAGGTCTCCGGTCGCATCACTCAGATTCATTTCACCGACGGGGCCAATGTGACGGCCGGGCAAACGCTTTTTACCATCGATCCGCGGCCCTATGAGGCTCAACTCAATTCGGCTGAGGCTAATCTTGGCCAGGCCAAAGCCGCGTTGGATCTGGCAAAGATCAATTTCGACCGTGTCGCGAGCGTCACCGATCCAAGGGCCGTTTCGAGACAGGATTATGACGCGAAAAAGAACGCGGTGGAAGTGGCCGAGGCACAGCTAAAGCAGAACGAAGCCGCGGTACAAAACGCTCGCCTCAATCTTGACTACTGCACCATACGATCTCCCATCAACGGTCGAGCGGGGCAGCGGCTCGTCGATTTGGGGAATGTGGTCACAGCGAACAGCACTTCACTTCTTGTGATCCAACGCCTGGATCCGATCTACGCCGACTTCACTATCACGGAGAGAAATTTGACGTCGGTGCAGCAGAATATGGCGGGCGGCACGCTGAAAGTCGAAGTGCGCTTGCCCGACGAGCCCGACAAGGCTCGCAGCGGAGAGCTCACTTTCCTCGACAACTCGGTTCAAGAGGCTACCGGCACGGTAAAACTCCGCGCTACATTAACCAACAGCGATCGCCGTTTTTGGCCGGGCCGGTTCGCCAATGTTCGGCTTATTCTGGGCATCCACCGTCAGGCGGTGCTTATTCCCGCGGACGCGCCACAGATGTCGGCCAGGGGACCCTTTGTTTACGTTGTCAAAGCTGACTCCACGGCGGAACTGCGCCCCGTCAAAGTCGGACAGCGGCAGAATGAACTGGTAGTGATTGAGCAAGGAATCAAGCCTGGCGAGCGTGTGGTTGTCGGCGGGCAGCTCGGAGTGACGCCCGGAGGCAAGGTCAGCATTGCGCAGTCAAGCTCAACTGGAAATGTGCCGTCGCCGACAAAGGCGGGGGAGAAATCGTGAACTTCTCCGAGCCATTCATTCGCCGGCCCGTGATGACGACAGTTTTGACCGTCTCGGTCATCCTTTTCGGCGTGCTCGCCTACCTGCGTCTGCCAGTGAATGACCTCCCGCCTGTCGACTACCCGGTGATTCAGGTACAAGCGGATTATCCGGGCGCAAGTCCTGATACCGTGGCGAACAATATCGCCACGCCGCTGGAGCGGCAGTTCATGCAGATCAACGGCCTGGAGATTGTGACTTCGAAAAGCAGTCAAGGACATGCGAGCCTAACGCTGCAATTCGCGTTGGACAAGAGCATCGACGCCGCAGCGACGGACGTGCAGACCGCAATATCGCGGGCCACGGGAAGTCTGCCGGTGGACCTGCCGTCGCCGCCGACGTATTCCAAGACCAATCCTAATGACCAGCCGATCTTGTACATCGCGCTGACCAGCGACTCGGTGACTCCGGGACAACTCTATGACTATGGCGCCACGCAGGTTGGCCAGCGCATCAGCATCCTGCGTGGCGTAAGCAGTGTAGGCGTGTTCGGGACGAAAGCGGCCGTTCGGATCAAGGCCGATCCTGCCGCAATGTGGGCGCGCGGCATTTCCGTTGACGATTTGAACGCAGCGGTCAAGAACGGCACGAGCACTGTCGGCGCAGGCCAGCTCGATGACGCGAACGGCACTTTGCTGATCCGTCCTCAGGGCCAG
>Ga0335082_10000644_pt1 | contig 36254 bp, 34 predicted proteins | sample Lox_Sample_41_FD_206718 | JGI IMG/M metagenome (GOLD analysis project Ga0335082, IMG submission 206718) | Soil microbial communities from Loxahatchee National Wildlife Refuge, Florida, United States - Lox_Sample_4.1 | ecosystem: Environmental > Terrestrial > Soil > Wetlands | place: USA... | reverse complement strand
CAAGGACGGGGCGTGTTCGGTGGGCGAAGGCTCACACGCGTCGCCGAACATGACGATGACGATGGCGGCCCAGGACTACGTCGACATGATCACCGGCAAGCTCAACGGCCAGATGGCGTTCATGAGCGGCAAGCTGAAGATCGCAGGCGACATGGGCCTCGCGATGAAGATGCAAAGCCTCTTCAAGCGCCCGGCCTGACGACCTCGCAACCCACGGCGGCGCGCGGTCGTGAGGACCCGCGCCGCCGCTGATTTGTTCCCCTCCCGTTCACACTGCCGCACCGGCAGTCCCCACCTCCCCGCAGCTTCACGACACCCCGGCATAGTCCCGGCATCGGCCTAATTGATCGCTGAACAGTCCACCTTGGTCGGCGCCGTACGCTCGCAGGCGATGCTGTCGGTCACCCCCGCGGCAACGTAGGCGCAGGCGTTGGTCGTCGCGCCCATGCGCGCGTCGTGCTCGGTCGGGCCGTCGACCGTGCGGCACACGGCCTGGCCCTGGAACTCGATGCACACGGCACAGCGGTAGCCCGCGACGTGCAGGCTGCGGTAGATGACGAAGGCCATGAACAGGAGCAACGCCGCCGCCACTAGCCAGGCAGAGCGGCGACGCGATACGGTGGATGCTGCCTTCATCGGCGCGTCCGGGCGCGCGCCACGGCGGCCGGCCTGTCGGCCTACTGCGCCTCGGCCTCGCCTTCCTCGACCGTGATATCGATCTCGTCCGACGCGGTCGCACCGCTGCTCGCGGTCACGGTGACCGTCGCGGTGTAGTCACCCGGCTTCGTATAGGTGTGCGACGGATTGGTTTCCGTGCTCACCGGCGAGTCGTCGCCGAAGTTCCACTTGAAGGCAGGTTGGCCGGCGCTGCACTCGGCTTCGGCGCTGAACGTCACCGCCAGCGGCGGCGGACCGTAGTCCGGATCGGCGTCCGCGACGACGATGCAATCGGTGTCGTCGCCGGGTTCCGCTTCGCCAGGCTCCGCCTCTGCGGGTGGCGCCGGTGGCGCGGCGGCCTGTCCGCCCGCAGCGGCTGCTTGCGGTGCGGCGGCACGCGCCGCCGGCGTCGCCTGCAGCGGCGCCACCTGGATCTTCCCCGCCGTTGCCGCCGGCGCTTGCACGGCGCCGGACTTGGCGCTGCCGGCGGCGGCTCCGCTCGTCGATGACGCCTCGTCGCTGCGTTGGCAGCTGCCGCAGCCACTCAGGAGCAGAAACATGATCGCTATCGCCCTCACGGTTTTCATACGCGTGCCCCCGCGGTAATCGCTCAGCGCACCGCGTCCGTTGCCACGGCGCACCGGCTGAACGCCAGACGGCTGGCTGACCCCGGTGGTCGTCGTGGCACAACGATGCGCGCTGCCCGTCATTTGCTCGCTGGTTTCTGCGGCTTCTTCTGCTGCTTGGCCGCTGGCTTCGGCTCCGGCGGCCGGCGGATGCGCAGCTGCGCCGGCGGACCGAGGTTGCCCTCCGTGTCGCGCAGCCGCACGGTCAGCGTCGTCTCGCCCACCGGAAAGGCCCACGCCCGCGCCACGATCATGCAGAACTGCGTCGTCGAGTCCTTGTTGCGAAACGAGTACTCGCCGTTGGCTGCCAAGGTGCACGACGACTCGGACTCGATGAACGTCTCGAACCGGCACGCGAAGTCGTTGAGCGCGTCGCTGATCCGCTGCGTCTCCGCGAAATTGGCGGGCTTGATTCCCGGGATGCCGCCGAGATTGGGGCGCCGGCGATCACACACCGCAGGGTTGCCGTCGCCAAGGTCGCGGTCGGACTCGACCAGCAGATCGGGACGTTTGGAGGGATCTCCCGGCACGTAGGAGAAGACGTTGCGTCCAGGCCCGAACCCGTTGGCCCCCGGCTTCGCTTCGATGACCAGCATGAAGCCCGAGCCCACCGCGCTGAGGTACGTCGGGACGCCGTTCTTGTCGACCGACTCAGGTTGGGCCGGGCTACCATCCGCACGCGCCGCGCCCAGGAAGGTCACCACGGGCCCGACCGCCTCGCCTTTGCGCGGCTTGACGTTCTGGCCGATGGGCCGCGTCGGCAGCGGCGCCGCCGTGGGCTCAGGGGTCGGGGTGCCGGGCGGCACCGTCGGCACCGGCGTCTCATCGTAGTCCGGCGCCGGCTTGGATCGACCGGGTGCCTTTGCCGCACACGCCGACAGTGACAGCGCCAAGGCTGCGGCTACTCCATAACTCACGAGTCCAACACACCGGTTCCGCATCGCCGCTCCTTCAGGCGGCGTATCTAACCGGCGCTCGGAAACGAGTCAAGCTAGCCGTCTGTCCGTCGTGGCAGGCCGGAGCGAACCAACGGGGAGCGGTGCACGGACACGACCCCCGTCCTAGCGCGACCGCTTGACGCCGCGGCGCGGACAGTAGGCAGTGATCGGGCAGCGACTGCACCACGGCGACACCGGTTGGCAGAGGGTCTGGCCGAAGGCGACGAGCAGGTCATTGTAGTCCATCCAGTACTGCGCCGGCAGCTTGCGTCGCAACGCCATCTCGGTGGCGTGCGGATCCGTGGTGCGCACGTACCCCCACCGATTGGAGATGCGGTGCACGTGCGTGTCGACGCACATGGCCGGCTTCTGGAAACCCTGCGTCAGGACCAGGTTGGCGGTCTTGCGCCCCACCCCCTTGAGGGTGAGCAACTCGTCGAGATCGTCCGGCACCGCGCCGCCGTAGCGCTCAAGCAGCAGCCGGCAAACCTCGAGGATGGTGCGCGCCTTGGTGCGGTAGAAGCCGACGGGATAGATGGCGCGCTCCACCTCGCGCACGCCCAGCCCGACCATCGTGTGCGGCGTGTCGGCGAGCGCGAAGAGCCGCAGCGCCGCCGGGCCCGTCGTCTCGTCCTTGGTGCGCAGGCTCAGCAAGCAGGAGATCAGCACTTTGAACGGATCCGCCGATTGCACGGCGATGAACGTGACCACCGGCGCGTGCCAGCCCGGCGCCGCGGCGCGCAGCCGGGCGATCACGGCGTGAATGTCGAACCGCAGGCGGCCGCCGCCACGCCGCGGCGCCGCTCGCGTGGCTCCACTCCTGGTCATGCAACGCCCGCGGCTTGTAGTGAAAGCGGTCCGACTTTGCAACGCGTTCAGCTTGACCGCACCGGAGGCCTCTCGTACTATCGGCGCCGCTTTCGTCCCCGGCAGGAGCTGGCACATGACCGTATCCTTTCCATCGATCGACTTCTTCCGCGCCCTGCAGGCCCGCATGCACGACGAGCGCGAGCGCTTCAAACGGCTCGGGTACTTCGACACCGTCTTCGGCGTGCGCGTCCTCGATGCCGGCCGCACCCATGCGTACGTGCTGAGCTTCGAGGTCTTCGAATGCACCGGCGTGCGCGAGACCGCCGATCTGAGCGCCGAGCCCGTCGACTTCGTCCTCGAAGGCGACCTCGACACCTGGGTCGAGATGTTACGCAACATTCAGCAGCACCGTGCCGCCGACGTGGCGCACAGCATCAACACCCTCACCCACCTCGGCGAGCGCATGCGCGTCGTCTACGACGATCCCGACGGCCACGACAAACTGTATCGCTTCGCCGAGAGCGTGCAGGAGTTCATCGATCTCGCCGCCACACTCGACATCGAGTACGCGCCGCGCCAGGCCGCCAGCCACGCCGGCGCCTGATCGCGCCAGCCCAACGAGGAGCAGTCCATGAGCTATCTGAGCAGCGTCGATTTCTTCGAAGACAAGGACTTCCTCGATCGGTACCGGTACACGATGCGCACCGGCGAGCTCGATCTCTCGTGGATGCAAGCGGCCACCGAGAAGGTGCAGTGCGAACCGCAGAACCCGCGCCGCGGGCTGACGTTCCGCGATCTCGATGTCGGCACCTACGGCTTCACCAACATGCCGGAGCTGATTCGCGCGAACCGCAGCTTCGCGCCGCGCGGCGCCGAAATCCCTGCCGGGGTGCCCGACCTGCAGGCCGAGGTGAACCGCAAGAGCGAGGTGTGGGCCTACAACATCGAAGGCTACTACGAAGAGGCGATGAGCCGGCAGTGGAACGCCACCACCGACGTGCCGTGGGACGAGCTCAGCAAGTACGAGCTGCCCGAGGAGATCGGCAAGGCGTATTCGCAGCTGCTCACCTTCCTCACCGAGGTCGAAATGATCGCCACCGACGTCCCGGCGAAATGGATGGGACGCCTCAACGCCGACTTCTTCGAGGTGAAGAACTTCATCGCCACCCAAGCCATGGATGAAGCCCGCCACGCCGAGGTGTTTCGCAAGCGCGCCCTCACCACCGGCTGGGGCTTGATGCGTGCCAGCTTGTCGAACGAGTGCAACTTGAAGTTCCTGCGCGACGCCGACAGCTTCGCCGAGGCCTCGCTGACCCTGCACCTGCAGGCCGAGGGCATGGTGCTCACCCTGTTCCGCTTCAGCGAGCTGATCAGCCCGACGGAAGTCGACAAGAAGATGTTCCGCCTGGTGATGCAGGACGAGGCGCGCCACGTTGGCTATGGCATGCAGCATCTCAAGTGGGTGCTCGACCACTTCCCCGAAAAGCGCGAGGTGATCCATCGCCACCTCGACGAAGCCGAAAACTTCGTCTTCGGCGGCGGCTACGCCACCGAGGTGCTGGAGCCGTTCATCATCCTGTCCGGCAAGGGGATGAAACAGGAGAACATCCAACAGGGCCTGAAGATCACCGCGCAGTTCAACCTCAAGCAGGTTGACGAGTACTTCGAGCGCCTCGACAAGTGCGGCTTGCCGGAACGCCGCGAGCGCAGCAAGCTCGCCCAGATCAACGAAATGACGCGTGCCGTGATCGCCGCTCAGGCGTAGGGCGGCGCTTCCCATGGCGTACTTCGCGGCCAAGAACTTCTTCGAGGACCCCGAGCTTCTCGCGCTGACGCAGAAGGTGTTCTCGGGCGAGCTGACGCTCACCTGGTACGACAGCCCGACCGAGAAAATCGCCTGCAAGCCTGCCGACCAAGCCCGCGGCTTCACCTACGAAGACTGCAACGTCGGCACCTACGGCTACACGCAGCTACCCGAGTTCATCCGCAAGAACTACTCGATGGCGGCGCGCGGCTCGCAGATCGTTCCGGGCCTGCCCGACCTCGGCTACACCATCAATCGCAAGAGCGACGTGTGGTCGGACAACGTCGGCGCGCTCTACGAGGAAGCCAAGGCGCGCCGCTGGGCGCCGGCGGTCGATATCGACTGGGGCGCGCTGAAGGCCGCGCCGCTGGCGGCGGAGCTCGAAGCGGCGATGAGCCAGCTGTGCACGTCGCTCGAGGAGATCGCCCTGGTGATGATGGAGTTCCCGTCGCGCTGGGTGTCGGCCATCAATCAGGAGTTCATCGAGCTGAAGAGCTACCTGTGCGCGCAGATGATCGACGAGGCGCGGCACGTCGAGGTGTTCCGCAAGCGCGCCCTCGCCGGCGGCAGCGGCCTCAAACGCGCCAGCGCCACCGTCGAGCAGGCGCTGAAAGAGATCCTGTTCGCGGAGACGTATCCCGAGGCCTCGCTGGCGTGCAACCTGCTCCTGGGCAGCCTGGTGCTCGACATCTTGCAGCACGGCGCGGCGGTGTCGGCGATCGACAACCGCATCTTCAGGCTGTGCTCGCAGGACACCGCGCGCGAGCTCGCCTACGGCATGGGCCACATGCGTTACCATCTGGCGCACCAACCGCACCGCGCCGAGTTTCTGCAAGACTTCCTCGATCGCACCGAGCACACCTTCCTGGGGATCGCCGCCAGCCCCGAGGTGCTGGAGCCGTTGATCGTCCTCGCCGGTCACGGCACGGCGCCGGCAGCGCTGGGGGCCGGGAGCCGGCGCGTGCAGGCCGTCCTGCGCCAGACGGTCGACCGCTATCTGCGGCGGCTCGCCGCGGTCGGCCTCGATCGCCGCGGCCGCAGCCGCTTGCCCCACTTCTTCGCGGCGCCGAACTAAAGGACGTCCCGGGCTGGCTCACGGCCCCGCTGCGCGCACAATAGACGGCAGATGGCACGCCTCGGTATCGGCCTCATCGGCGTCGGCAAGCACGGCAGCCGCTACGCCCGGCACATTTGTGAAGACCTGCCGCAGTTGCGGCTCGTCGGCGTGGCGCGACGCAACGTCGAGTTGGCGCGGCAACAGGCGGCGGAGCTCGGCTGCCGCGCCTACGGCGACTACCGCGCGCTGCTGGCGGCACCCGACGTCGACGCGGTGGTGGTCGTCGTCCCGCCGACGCAGCACCTGGCCATCATCGAGGCGGCGGCGGCGGCGCGGCGCCCGGTGCTCCTCGAGAAGCCGGCGGCGCCGAACGTCGACGCCGGTCAGCGGATGCTGCAGCTGGTGCGGGTGGCCGGCATTCCGGTGATGGTGGCGCAGACGCTGCGCTACAATGCCGTGGTGCGCACGCTGCTGCAGGCGCGCGAACAGATCGGCCGCATCCACGCCCTGCGCATCTGCCAGCGTTTCGAGCCGTCGCGCCCGGGTTGGATCGACGATCCGGCGATCGCCGGCGGCGGCATCACGCTGCACACCGGTGTGCACAGCTTCGACCTGACGCGCATCCTCAGCGGCTTGGAAGGCGAGCGCGTCAGTTGCGAGATGAGTCGGGTCGGCACGGCACGCACCGAGGACAACTTCAGCGCGGTCATTCGACTCAGCGACGGCCTCACGTTGGCGTCGGTGTCAGGCTCGCGCGCAACCGCGAGCCGTTCCGGGAGCATCGAGCTCTCCGGCGAGCACGGCCAGCTCATGGGCGATCACGTCCTCGGCACGGCCCAGCTGGTGCGCGGCAGCAGCATCACCGCGCTGCCGCTGCCGCCGCCGGCGGCCACCGTCCGCGAGGTGCTGGAGGACTTCGTCAGCGCGCTGCAGCGCGGCAGCGCCATGCCCATTCCGCTCGAAGAAGGTTTGCGCGCCGTGGCGCTCGCCGAGGCATGCTATCAGGCGGCCGGTTCAGGGCGCGCGGTGCCGGTCACGGTGGTGTCGGATGTACGGGTTCGTTGAGCAGCTCTTGCATTACTTCAATCGGCCGCACGCCGGCGTGCCCACTGGGCCGGTCGAGGGTCGCGCGGCCTGGGTGGGTCGCGACCTCGCCGGCTCCGACGAGTGGCGGGAGCGCCTGCCGCCGAATCAGGTGAGCGAGCTGCAGCGGGCGGTCGACACGGCGCTCGCTGCCAGGCGGCCCACGCAAGAGTTGACGGCCGCGGATTTCCCACTGCCGACGCTACGAGCATCCATCGATCGCTGGCGCGCCGAGCTGGTCGACGGCCGCGGCTTCGTTGTGGTGAGCGGCTTCCCCGTCGACACCTGGTCGCAGCAGGCATCCGAGGTGGCCTTCTGGGGGCTGGGCCTCCACTTGGGTGTGCCGGGTGCACAGAACGAGGCCGGCGATCTGCTCGGGCATGTCACCGACTTGAGCGCCGAGCGCGAGCACGCCGACGAACGGCTCTACCGAACCAACCAGGCCATTCGTTTCCACTGCGACGCAGCGGACGTGGTCGGGCTGCTCTGCCTGAGCACCTCGGCGCGGGGTGGGGCGAGCCGTCTGGTGTCATCGGTGACGGTCTTCAACCACCTGCTGGCGACACGCCCCGATCTGGCGCGCCGACTGTTCGAGCCGCTGCTGCTCGATGCGCGGCGGCCGCCGGGCGCATCGCCGCAGTACACGCCGGTGCAGCCGTGTGCGTTCGACGGCACGCATCTGCGCACGTTCATGCACCTCGACTACTACTCGTCGGTCCAACGGCACCCAGGCGTGACCCTCGACCCCGAGGTGCGCGAGCTACTCGACGAATGGGAGACGTACGCCGAGCATGCGGACGTGCATCTCGACATGCAGCTCAACCCCGGCGACGTCCAACTGGTGAGCAACCACACCGTCGTCCACGCGCGCACCAGCTATGTCGACGACCCGTCATCGCCGCGGCATCTGCTGCGGCTGTGGCTGTCGCTTCCAGCGGCGGACGGCTGCGCGCCGAACTGACGCGCCGCGCAGCGGCTGCCTCTGCGGCTACGGCGAGCCCATCGCCGGTTTGATCTGACCAGCGGTTTTGCGCTACAGAAGCGGTCCGCGCAGGGCGTGTGGTTCGCGGAGAGAGGGCCGTTCCATGATGCGTCGGGTGTTGATTGATGTGGTTGCAGCCTGTGGGGTGTTGGTCGCGCCGCTGGCCGCGTTGGCGGTCCCGAGTGGCTCGGTGACCACCACGCCGTTCCACGAGGCACCGGCCATCGGGATGCCGGTGTTGGCCCTGCTTGCCGTCGCGCTGACTGCGAGCGCGGTGTACCGTCTGCGGCGCACGGCGGGCGGGCGCGTCGTGGGCGTCGGCCTGGTTGCGGGGGTGATGCTGCTGGCCGGGCTGGTGTATGCCGATCTACCAACGATCACGATCGACGGTGCGGAATGTATGACCCAGACCGTCAGTGTCTTCGATCCGCTCAATGATCCGGAGACGTTGCTGACCAGCAACTGCACGGCGCGGATTCAGATCACCGACATTCAGCGCATGTGCAACGAGAGGTTGGTGTCTCCCGGCGTCCAGCCCCAAGTCGCCACCTTCGACATGTTCCCCGAGTGTTTCGTCGGTCAGGTGCTCTCCAAGGGGGAGACCTGCAGCCTGCTGGCCTGCGTCGCTTAGGCGGAGTCGGCTTCGCGAGAGCTCCCAGCTTCCTCTCGCCCGCGCGTCGACGACGAGAACGTCGAGTGTAGTTGCCTCGCCCGACGTTCCGCGACTATAGTCCCGCCGCACGAAGAGGGACTGCACATGCCATCGGCGATCGCTCTGCTTCGCTTCGCGCTCAGCATTCTCGTCACGCTGCCGCTCTCCGGCTGCATCCTGGTGAGCGCCAACCTGAACCCGTTCGCAGCGGAGCCGCAGCCGCTCGAGGAGCGCGTCGTGTCGGGGGAGGGGAAGGCCAAGGTGCTGCTGATCGACATCGCGCATGTGATCACGGCCGAGGACGAAGACGAGGCGTTCGGCATCCGGCATCGCGACAGCACCACGGCGCGGGTGCAGCAGGAGCTGGAGCAGGCGGCGAAGGACGATGACGTGCGCGCCATCGTGCTGCGCATCAACAGCCCAGGCGGCACGGTGACCGCGAGCGACATCGTCTATCAGCAGATCATGGACTTCAAAGCCCAGCAGCACGTACCCGTGGTCGCGCAGATGCTCGACATGGCCACCTCGGGTGCCTACTACATCGCGCTGGCCGCCGACGAGATCGTCGCCAGCCCGACGACCGTCACCGGCAGCGTCGGCGTGGTGATGTTCGGTGTCAACCTGTCCGGGCTGATGGAAAAGATCGGAGTGACGAACCAAACCCTGACCGCCGGCGCGCACAAGGATCTCGGCTCGCCGCTGCGCAAGATGGCCCCCGAGGAACGCGCCATCCTGCAAAGTGTCCTCGATGCCATGCAGCAGCGGTTCCTGTCGATTGTGCGCGAGCGCCGTCCCGAGGCGACGGCCGAGACGCTGCAAACCATCGCCGACGGGCGGGTCCTGGTCGCCGATCAGGCATTGCAGGCGCGACTGGTGGACCGCATCGGCTATCTCGACGACGCCGTCGGCATCGCCACCCGGCAAGCGGGCGAGACGACGGCGCGCGTCGTCATGTACCGCCGCCCCCAGGAATATGCGGAGAACATCTACTCGCGCGCCACCACCGGCGCGGCGCAGATGAACCTGGTCAACTTCGACCTCGGTGGGCTCGGCCTGGCCGCGCCGCAGTTCCTGTACATGTGGATGCCGGGGCACTGAGTCATCGGGTGACCTCCGCCTCGTCCGCCCAGCGCGGCGACGCCGCGTGGGCGGCGCTTCTGACCACCAGTGTCCTGTACTTCTTCTCCACCAACGAAGCGGACAACGACCTGTGGGGCCATCTGCTGTTCGGGCGCGACATCCTGGCCAGCCGCACGGTGCCGGGGCTCGACGCGTACGCCTACACCACCGGCGGTCATGCGTGGGTGAACCACGAGTGGTTGTCGCAGGTGGTCCTGGCTGCTGTGTATCAGTGGGCCGGCTCGCCGGGGCTGTTGCTGCTGAAGCTCGCCATCGCTGCGCTCACCTGCGTCTGTCTCTTCACGCAGATCCGCCGGCGCAGCCGCACGGCGGTCGTCTGGGGCGGCGTCGGCTTGCTGACCATCGCGGTGCTGGCACGCGGCTTCGCCATCCGCCCGCAGATCTTCACCTACTGCGGCGTGGCGCTGACGCTCGCGTTGCTGGACGGCGCGGCACGCGGTCACCGGGGGCGACTGTGGGCGCTGCCCGCGCTCTTCCTGGTATGGGCCAATCTGCACGGCGGCTTCGTCCTCGGCGTGGCGATCGTCGGGCTGTATTGCGTCGCCGAGTCGGTGCGCGAGCCGCGACGCTGCGGTCGCGCGTGGCTCGTGCTCGGGGCCTCCGTTGCACTCGCGGCGCTCAACCCGAACGGACCGCGGCTGCTCGTTTACATCGTGAGCGAGATGACGCGTGCCCACCCGATCACCGAGTGGCAGCCGGCGGCAGCGTCCGACGCGGCGCAGCGGGTCTTCTTCGCCATGCTCGGGCTCTTCGTGCTGACGCTGCCGTTCGCCCGCTGGCGCGAGGACGGGTGGCGGGCGTTGCTGGCGTTCGGCATTGGGTGTCTGGCGTTGCGGCAGCAGCGACACACGCCGGTGTTTGCGCTGTGTGCCGCGGCGCCGTTGGCGGCGCAGCTGGACGGCACGTTTCGCTGGATTGGGCGGCGCTCGACCGTCACGCTCAGCCCGACCTCCGAGCGGCTGCTCGCGGTTGCGCTGGCGCTGCTGGCGTTACTGCAGGTGACGTTCACGGCGACCCGATACGCGCGCGACGGGCTGCAGCTGGTGTTCGATGCCGACGAGTATCCGACGGCGGCGGTGCGGGCGCTGCAGTGGGCCGGCGTGCACGCCAACCTCGCCGTGCCCTTGGAGTGGGGCGAGTACGCGCTGTGGTTCCTGGCGCCGCAGATCAAGGTCTCGTTGGATGGCCGCTTCGCGACGGTGTTCTCGGCGCAGGTCGTGGATGACAACTTCGACTTCTTCGCCGGCGCCGCCGGCTGGCGACGTTTGCTCGACGCGTATCCGACGGAGGCGGCGCTGGTGCCGGCCGATTCACCCTGTCCGATCGCGACGCTGCCGGGATGGCGGTTGGTGTTCGACAGCGCGGTGGCGCGGGTCTACGCCCGCCCCGACACACCCGCGTGGCAGGAGTTGCAGCGTCTCGGGGATCTGCGCATGCGCCCGGTACGCCGCGGCATCTTTCCGTAGCGCGGCGCCGCCGTCCCGGCCCTGTTCGCCGCCGCCGTGCGCGGGTAAGATCGGTCCTGGAGGTGCGCACGATGAAGGCGATCGTTCTGTGTGCCGGGTTGGGAACGCGGCTGCGGCCGCTGACGTTCAGCACCGCCAAGCACCTCATTCCGGTGGCTAACAAACCGCTGCTGTTCTTCGGCATCGAGAGCTTGGTGGCGATCGGGGCGCGCGACATCGGGATCGTCGTCAGCCGGGAGAGCCGCGGCGTGATCCAGAACGCCGTCGACGACGGGCAACGGTGGAAGGCGCGGGTCACCTACATCGACCAGCCGGAGCCACGCGGCCTGGCGCACGCCGCCCAGTGCGCCGAATCGTTCGTCGGCCCCGATCCCTTCGTCATGTACCTCGGAGACACCGTGATCCCCGAAGGGCTGACGCGTGTCGCCAACTACTTTCGAAGCAGCGGCGCGAACGCCGTCATCATGCTGAAGGCGGTCGATGATCCGCGCCACTTCGGCATCGCCGAGATCGCCGGCGATCGCATCGTCCGCCTCGTCGAGAAGCCCCAGGCACCACGCTCCAATCTGGCCGTCGTCGGCAGCTACCTGTTCGATCACAACATCTTCGACTCGATCCGGCGGATCACCCCTTCGTGGCGCAACGAGTACGAGATCACCGACGCGATCCAGAACCTCATCGACCGCGGCTTCACGGTGCGGCCATACGTGCTCGAAGGATGGTGGAAGGACGCCGGCAAGCCGGAGGACATCATCGACGCCAACCGGGTGATGCTGGATCGGATCGAGTACGCGGTGCGCGGCAAGGTGGATGCCGGCTCGACGCTCACCGGCGCGGTGAACGTCGGCGAGGATACCGAAATCGTCAACAGCACCGTCCATGGTCCGGCGATCATCGGGGCCGAGGCGCGTATCGTCGATGCGCGGATCGGTCCGTACACGTCGCTCGGCGATCGCGTCCACGTCATCGGCAGCTGCGTCGAGAACAGCGTGGTCATGGACGACACCCTGCTCCGCAACCTCCGGCACCCGCTGGTCGCCAGTCTCATCGGTCGGAAGGTGCAGGTGAGCGGTGACGCCGGCCCCACTGACGGCTTGCGTCTCCTGCTCGGCGACTGCTGCGAGACCCGCCTCCCGTAGCCTGGCGGCGCCGCGGCGTTTGGGGTGGCGCGGTGCTCTGTAGTATAGGTCGCGCAACCGCCGTTGGACTCTGTGAGGATCGGGGCACGCCTCGACCTCGCCATCGCACGCACACCCGGTCCTGCACGGTACCGACGGGAGCCAAGGACATGCGCTTACACCTCGGCACCGCGATGGTTCTGGTCGTTGCACCGCTGCTCACCGTTGACTATCGGTCCGCGGCGGCACAGTCTTGCCCGGAGCTGGTCGGTTCCTATTCCTCAACGCAGCTCGGTGTCACCGGGGGCATGAGCACCACCGGCGGTTCGTGTGGCGGCCCTGACGCCCCCGAAGCGTTCGTGTACTTCTACGCACCGGCCTCCGGTTTCTACACCATCGACACCATCGGGTCGCAGTTCAACACCGTCCTGTACGTCCGGGACGGTTCCGGGGTCGAGGTCGTGTGCAATGACGACATCATCCCGGGAGCGGTCACCGATTCGCGGGTGACCGTGGGCATCGCGGCGGGCGAGCTGGCGGTCATCGTTGTCGATGGGTTCCAGACCCAGGGTGGTCTCTTCACGCTGCGCATCAATGGCAGCTGCCCGCAGGCGTTCCACGGCGATGCGCGCGAGCTTGGTGATCCTCCATCGGCGTCGGTCAGCGGGTCGACGGTATGCGGATCCTATCTGATCGACGCAGCCTCGTGCGGCGATGGCGGAACCAACGCGCCTGACGCCACCTTTCTCTACACCGCGCCGGCGCATGGCGCGTACACGATCGACACCGTCGGCTCCGACTTCGATACCATCCTCTCGGTCCGCAACGCGTCCTGCTTTGGCGCCGAGCTGGCGTGCAACGACGACATCGTGCCCAACGTCAACCGCCAGTCGCGGCTGACCCTCACGCTCGCAGCCGATCAAACGGTCCTGATTGCGGTCGACGGGTTCGGATCGCAGCAGGGGAACTATACGCTGAACATCGACAGCGTCCCGTTCACGCCCACGATCACCCCGACGCCGACGCTGACCCGCACGCCGACGCAGACCCCGACCCGCACCGCCACCCCAACCGTCACGGCGACCGCGACGCGGACCCCAACCCGCACGCCCACCCGGACGCCCACGTCAACCCCGACGGCCACGGCGAGCCGCACGCCAACCGTCACGGCCACCCCGACCTCGACCGGGACGTCCACCCCCTCGCGAACGGCGACGCCGACGCGGACGGCGACCCGCACGCCGACGGCCACTCATACCGTGACCGATACGCCGACCGCGACACCCACCCGGACGCCGACGCAGAGCGCTACGGCAACCTCGTCGCGCACCACCACCCCGACCCTGACGCCGTCGGTTACGCTGACCCCCTCGCGCACCCCGAGCATCTCGCCGACGCCGTCCGAGACCCGTACCCCGACAACGTCGCCAACGACCACGGCAACGCGGACCTTCAGCCAGACGTTGACGCCGACACCGACGCGGACGGCGTCGAGCACGCCCAGCCCCACGCCGACGGCGACGCTCACCGCCACCCAGACGCGGACGATCACGCTGACGCCGTCGCGAACGCTGACGGTGACTCGCACCGTGGCTGCTACCAGCACCGTGACACTCACCGCGACGGCGTCGCTGACGCTGACGCCGACACCGACGGGGACGGCCAGCGCCACCGCGACGCCAACGCAAACCGGAACGCTGACGCGGACAGCGTCGGCAACCGGCACCGTCACGCACACGTCGACACCAACGACGACGGTGACGGCATCGGCGACCGCCACGGCGACGGCGAGCCCGACGCCGATGCATACCGCGTCGCAGACGCCGTCGTTGACACCGACCGCGACGTCAACGAGCACGGCGACGGCCACCGCCACCGCGAGTGTGACTGCTACGGTGCCCGCCACCGCGTCACCGACCGCGACCAGCAGTACGACGTCGACGAGCACACCGTCAGCCTCGCGGACGCCGACGAGTAGCGCGACGCCGACTCCGATGCACACCGGCACCGCCACCCACACCCCAACCGGCAGCGTGACGGTGACGTCGACCTCCAGCGCCACGGCGAGTACCACGCGGACGGCGAGCGCCACCGCACCGCCCTCGGCAACCGCAACCGCCACACCGCCGCACACACCGACACGAACCGAGTCGTCCACCGCGACGGCGACGGTCACGCGCACGGCCACCGCGAGCGCCAGCGCCACCGCGACACCCAGCCCGCCAGCGACCGGCACGTCCACCCTGACGCCGAGTCGGACACCGACGCTGGGCTGCAGTGGCGACTGCAATCTCGACGACAAAGTCAGCACGACGGAGTTGCTCACCAGCGTGAGTGTGGCGCTGGGTCAAATGTCGCTGAGCGAGTGCATGGCCGCGGACCGCAACCGCGACGGTCGGGTGACCGTCGACGAGATTCTCGCGGCGCGGAACCGGGCGATGGTTAGTTGCTTCGCGCGATGAGCGGCAGCGTGACCTCACCCCGCGGGACGGCTATAAGGGACGCATGAGCTCGCGTCCCGGCTCGACCTGGCCGGCGTTGGGTCTCGGCATGCGCGCGTTCCGCGTGCTGCGACACTTGCCGCAGTTCGTCCGCCTCTACTGGCGCTTGCTGTGGGACCGGCGCGTCTCCGTCTGGCCCAAGGCGTTGTTGGTCTTGAGCCTGATCTACGTGGTGTCGCCGATCGACTTCATTCCCGATTTCACGCCGTTCGTCGGCGAGATCGACGATCTGGTGGTGTTGATCGTCGTGTGTCGGCTGTTCATGTACCTGTGCCCGCGCGAGGTGGTGCAGGAGCACGTCCGCCGGATCGATGCCGGAGCTTGAGTGACGCGCCGCGTCTTCGCAATGATCGTCGCGGCGCTCCTCGTCGCTCTGGCGCTGTCCTTGACCACGTTGCGCGACCTCCTGGTCGACTGGCTGTGGTTCGATTCGTTGGGCTTCGGTGCGGTGTTCGCGACCGTGTGGCGGACGAAGATCGTGGTCTTCGGGATCGCCGGTGGGGTGTCGTCACTGGTGTTGGCGGCGAGTGGCTTGCTGGCGGTGCGTGCATCGGTGCCGCGGGTACGGCGACTGCGGCTGGTGCGCGGCAACGGCGGTGGCATCGAAGGGGTGCCCGAAATCCTCGAGTTCGCGACCGATCACCTGCCGTGGCGGGCGATCGTCGTTGGCGTCGCGCTGCTGCTCGGCGGGTTGAGCGGTGCGGCGCAAGCGGCGCACTGGGCGCGGTACCTTCAGTGGCTGTCGGCGGTGCCGTTCCAGCGCGCCGATCCGCTGTTCGGACGCGACCTGAGCTTCTACGTGTTCGCTTTACCCGTGTACGAGGCGGTGTGCGAGTGGGGCCTGTTGATGGTCTTCTTGTGTGCGGCGCTGGCGGGTGGGGTCTACTGGCTGCGCGGCGGCATTGATATCGACACCGGGACGCCGCGGCTCGGCGCGCCGGTGATTCGCCACCTGTCGGTGCTGCTGGCGGCGTTCTTTCTGGTGAAGGCGGCGGACTACCTACTGCAGCGATATGGGTTGCTGCTCAACCAGACCACCATTGTGTTCGGCGCCGCGTATACTGACGTGCACCTACGGCTGCCGCTGCTCACGGGCCTGTGCGGGCTGTCGCTGGTGGGCGCCGCCGTGTGTCTCGCCAACGTGACGCGCCTCGGGTTTCGCTTGCCGGTGGCGGCGGTGGTGCTTGTCCTGGCGGGCGCGTTGATCGAGGGCCTCCTTCCCATCCTCTTCCAGAGCTACCGGGTGAAGCCGGACGAGCTGCGGTTGGAGACGCCGTACATCGCCAACGCCATCGCCATGACCCGCTACGGGTTCGGGTTGGATCGCATCACCGCCAAGCCCTTTCCGGCGGAAGGCAAGCTCACACCGGCGGTGTTGGCCGCCAACGACGTGACCATTCAGAACATCCGCTGGTGGGATCCGCGCCCGCTGCTGGAGACCTATCGGCAGCTGCAGGAGATTCGCCTCTACTACGACTTCAAGGACGTCGACATTGATCGTTACACCGTCGGCGGTGTCTACCAGCAGGTGATGCTCTCGGCGCGGGAGCTGAACCAGTCGCGCTTGCCGGGCGACGCGCAAACCTGGATCAACCAGCACTTCAAGTTCACCCACGGCTACGGGGCGACGATGAGCCCGGTGAACCGCTTCGACGAGGAGGGTTTGCCCGCCTTCTACCTCAAGGACGTTCCGCCGGCGTCGCCCGTCGGTCTGCGCATCGAACGCCCCGAGGTCTACTTCGGCGAGGAGACGCGCGCCTATGTCGTGGTGGGCGGCGGCACCAGCGAGTTCGACTATCCGAAGGGGCAAGACAACGTCTACACGACGTATCAGGGACCGGACGGGGTGTCGCTGGGGAGCGTCTGGCGGCGGCTGCTCTTCGCGTGGCACTTCGGCGACATCAAGTTGCTGCTGAGCGGCAACGTGACGGCGTCGAGCCGACTGTTGTTCCGGCGCGTGATTCGCGAACGGCTCCAGCGTCTCGCCCCGTTCCTCGGGCTCGACCACGATCCGTATCTCGTGCTCAGCGAGGGACGGTTGATCTGGGTGCAGGACGCGTACACCACCAGCGACAGCTTGCCCTACTCGCAGCGCAGTCGTCGCGGCGGCATCAACTACGTGCGCAACGCCGTGAAGATTACGGTCGATGCCTACGACGGTCGTCCGACGTTCTATGTGGCCGACCCGGAGGACCCGCTCGTGCGCACCTATCAGCGGATCTTCCCGACCCTGTTCAAGCCGATCGACAGCATGCCGCCGGCGTTGCGGCAACACGTTCGCTATCCCGAGGATCTCTTCGTGTTACAGGCGAGCATGTACGGCACCTACCACATGACCGACCCCGAGGTGTTCTACAACCGCGAAGATCTGTGGAGCTTCCCGCAGGAGAACTACGGCGGCGAATCGACGACGATGCAGCCGTACTACACGATCATGCGGCTACCCGGCGAGGCGCGCGAAGAGTTCATCCTCATGCTGCCAATGGTGCCGAGCAACCGCGACAACATGATCGCGTGGCTGGCGGCGCGTTGCGACGGGTCGCACTACGGCGCGGTGATCGAGTACGCCTTTCCCAAGGAGAAGCTGGTGTTCGGGCCGGCGCAGATCGAAGCGCGCATCGACCAGGACACCACCATCTCGCAGCAGCTGTCGTTGTGGAATCAAACCGGCTCGCGGGTGATTCGCGGCAATCTGCTGGTCATCCCGGTCGACGACGCGCTGCTCTACTTCGAGCCCCTCTACCTGCGGGCCGAAAAGCGCGAGCTGCCGGAGCTGAAGCGGCTCATCGCGTCGGCGGGCGAACGCGTCGTCATGAGCCAGAGCGTCGAGCCGTTGCTGGCGGCGCTGTTCTCGACCGAGGCGAAGCCCGCGGCGATCGTCACGGCACCGCCCAGCGCTGCCCCGCTGGCGGCGAGCGGCGCGAGCGCGGAGGCCTTGCAGCACTATCGTGCTGCGCTCGGCGCGTTGCGCAACGGTGATTGGCAGACGTTCGGCACGGAGATGGACGCGCTGCAGAAGGCGTTGGAGTCCGGCGGCGGCGGAGCGTCGTGAGCCGAGCGCGATCCCGCTTCACGCGGGCTCGGCGTGTTGCGCCAGGGTCAGCTCCACCGCGACCGCGGGTCGGCTGCCGGGCGGGTCGCCGGCCTTCAGGACAGCCCCCGCGACGATCAACGGCGCCTCACCGCGGATCCAGGCGACGCAGCGGTAGGCTTCGCCGCGGAAGCAAGGCTTGCGGTAGATGATCCGCGCCCGCGCGTAGTACAGACGGCGCAGGTCATGGCCACGCCGTTGCAGCGCAGCGGCGACGGAGGCTTCCATCACGCGCAGATACTCCATGCCGCTGACGTGCCGGTTCGGGTCGGTCTGGCCATAGTGCCACACGTGGGTTTCGGTGTCGGCGAAATCCGGCTGCCGATCGTTGGGCACGAGTGACTCGAGCGTCGGCAGGTCGATCACGCGCGCCGGGGCCTCGCCCAGACCCAGACGACCGGGCAAGGTGGTGACGCGCCGTCGCGCCGGGTCGGGGTCGTAGCGCGTGAAGACATTGATCAGATGCGCCCGCGCCACGACCCGGTCGCCGTCGGCGCGTCGCACCAGCACCGTATGCCGTCCCTCGCGGACGAGACGATCGACCTCCCCCGCCCGGGTCCGCGTGGTCGCCAAGTGGGTCTCGCCGTGCACCAGCAGCGGCTCGTCGATGTCCAACGCCAGGTCGGTGGTTTCGAAGTCGACGTGGAACAGCGGCGTGAAGATCCCGCTGCCGTCGGCGAAATCGGGCCCACCCATGTGCCGGTGCCAGAGGTTGAAGTGGGCGCGCGAGGTGTAGTGCGGGATGGCCGAGAGCTTCAGGGCGCGGCGTTCGGTGAGGTCGGGAAAGCGCACTGTCTCACGCAGACGCGCTCGCAGCACACGATCGGCGGGATGGAGACGGTGTCGCGACACGAATCCCTGGCGGAGACGACGCTAGCTGTAACGCGCCGGACTGGGCAGTCTGCAGCGACCCAGCGGGGAGCGGTCCATAGAAATGATGCGGCCGGCAGGCCTAGCGCAGGAAGTGACCGAAGCGGTCCCAACGCACCGCTTGCAGCCAGCCGGCTTGGCTGTTCCAGGACCAATAGATGAACGTCGCTTGCCCTTTCACGTCCCCTTCGTCGGCGAAGCCCCAGTAGCGACTGTCGTAGCTTTGATCGCGATTGTCGCCCATCACGAAGAACTTGCCGGGTGGCACCGTGACGGGCCCGAAATTGTCGCGCGGGACGTTGGAGCGTACCTGCGGATCGGTGAAGCTGGCGTGTGGATCGGGGACCTTCTCCCCGTTGATGTACAACTGCTTGCTGCGGATCTCGACGCTGTCGCCACCGACGGCGATGACCCGTTTGATCAGGTCGGTGCTGTGGTCGACGGGAGACGTGAACACCACGATGTCGCTGCGGTGCACGCCGCGCCACTGCGCCACCTCGCGACCCACGAACGGCAGATGCATGCCGTAGGCGAGCTTGTTGACGAAGAGGTGGTCGCCGATCTGGATGGTGGGGAGCATCGATCCGGAGGGGACCCAGAACGCTTCGACGACCGATGAGCGGACGAGGAGGGCGACGAGCACGGCAATGCCCAGCGACTCGACGTTTTGGCGGAGCCGCGACTTCTCTGCCGGCGTCTGGGTGTCCTTGGAGACGGGTTGCGCGTTACGTTGTGCCATAGAGGTAGGGTCAATGATGGAATGCGCGCGCCGCCCCGTCAAGCGGGCGCAGCGTGATCAGCAACGCTCCTGCCCGTCCGTGCGCTCGATCACCTGCGTCAGCGCCGCAAACTGATCGATGACGAACGTCGGCCGCAATTGTCGCAAGCGCTCGGCGCTGTGCATGCCGTAGGTCACGGCGCAGGTCGCCGCGCCGGCCGCTTGCCCCATTTCAATGTCGAAACTGGTATCACCGACGACCAACGTGCGGTGCGCCGGCGTGGCGAACCGCGCTTGCGCGCGTTGCACCATTTCGGGGTGCGGCTTGCCGTGCGTCACGCAGTCACCGCCGATGATGTCGTCGAGCAGGGCATCGATGGCACAATGCCGGACGATGTCGGTCGTGGTCGCGCGCCCTTTGCTGGTGACCACCGCTAGCCGCGCCCCGGCGTGGCGCAACGCCGCCAACGTCGCCGTCACGCCCGGGTAGAGACGGAACTGACGAACGAACTCGGGTTGGTCGGCGCGAGCGCGGTACCGGGTACACAAGTCGGCGATCACGTCCGCCGGGGCTTCCGGAACGGCGTGGCGGAAGACCGCATCGAGGGGCAGGCCGATGGTCGCGGCGACTGCGCCCGTCTCAACCGGGGAAAAGCCGGCGGTGTGCAGCGTCTCGTTGACCAGACCGACGAGCAGCGCCGCACTGTCGGCGAGCGTGCCGTCGAAGTCGAGCAGCACCAGATCGAAGCGCATGTGTCCAACCATTCCTGGAGAGCGAGCCGGCGTCAATCGGCCAGCAACGCCTCGGCTCGGCGGTCGCGCTTGGACACGCCGGGGCTGCCGAGCAGGTAGAAGCGCAGCGGCAGCTCGGCGGCGTGGCGGATACCGATGCGGGTGGTGCGAACGATCCGTTCGCCGCGGTGGCGGTGGCCGGCTTCGATCCACAGGTCGGGGTCGGTAACGATGTCGCGGCCGGTGTCGCGACGGGTCAGGTGCAGGGCGCGACAGACGAGCGCGGGTCCGGCGGCGTGTGTGATGCCGTCGAGGCCACGGATGAGCACGGCACCCGGGCGGCCGACGGTTTCGGTGACGACGTTGAAGCAATGATGCATCCCGTAGGTGAAGTACACGTAGGCGATGCCCGCCGGGCCGAACATCACGCCGTTGCGCGGCGTGCGCTTGCCGTTGGCGGCGTGTGAAGCGGCGTCATCGGTGTAGGCCTCCACCTCGACGATGCGTCCGCGCAGGGTTGTGCCGCCGACGCGGTGACACAACACGCAGCCGAGCAATCGCCGGGCGCCCCCCACGGTGCGGCGCGCGAAGTCCTCGCGACCGAGGCGAGGTGACGCCTCGCTCACCACGTGACGGGACGCGGCATCCATGCGCCGAACGTTTGCTGCCCTGAACGACCCTCTCCCCAACGTCCGGGGATTGCCGTGCCGCAGTCGCGGCAGCGGCCGGCGTCGAGGTGGACGGCACGGATGCGGTAGCCGCTGCGCTCCACGACCGTTGCCCGGCAACCCGGGCAATGGGTGTTTTCGAACTCGCCGACGTGGCCGGGGAGGTTGCCGGCGTACACATAGCGCAGGCCGGCAGCGCGTCCGATGGCGGCGGCGCGCCGCAGCGTGTCGGCGCGCGTGGCATCGCGGGCCGTCATCTTGTAGTCCGGGTGGAATGCGGTCACGTGCCACGGGATGTCGGGCGAGGCGGAGGCGAGGAAGACGGCGAGCTCGGTGAGCTCGCCGTCCGAGTCGTTGAGGCCCGGCACCAGCAGCGTCACCACCTCCACCCAGACATCGAGTGCGACCAGGCGCACGATGGTCTCCTTCACTGTCGCCAGCACGCCGCCGAGCTTGCGGTACTGCCGATCGTCGAACCCCTTGAGGTCGACCTTGTACAGGTCGATCCACGGGTGCAGATACTCGAGCACTTCCGGTGTGGCGTTGCCGTTGGAGACGTAGGCTGTGGTCAGCCCACGTGCTTTGGCGAGGCGGAAGACCTCGACCGCCCATTCGCTGGTGATCAACGGTTCGTTGTAGGTGCTGGTGATGATCTCGGCGCCATGGTCGAGGGCCACCTGCACCAGTTGCTCGGCGCTGCACTGGCGCGGCGCGATGCCGGCGGCGGGATCGCGCAGGGCTTGCGAGGTGATCCAATTCTGGCAGTAGCCGCAGTGGTAGTCACAGCCCAGCATCCCGAAGCTGAGGGCGAGCGCGCCGGGCCGGGCATGGAAGAACGGCTTCTTCTCCACCGGGTCGCACTGCAGCGCCGCGACGTAGCCGCGTGGTACCTGCAGCACACCGGCGCGGTTGAAGCGTACCTTGCAGATGCCGACCTTGCCGTCGGGCAGGTAGCAGCGGTGCCCGCACGCGACGCAGCGCACCGCCCCGTCCGCGAGAGCTTCGTACAGCTCTCCTGCGGTGGTGCGAGTTTCCAACACCTCTCGCAGGCGTGCCGGTTCGGCTGATTCGGAGAGCATGGGGTGAGCAAAACTATAGGGCGCACGTCGCGCCGCCGCAACGCCGGCGGGCAGCGGCCGATGCGCCGCCACCCGCTGGCAACTGGTTACTACGGGGAGGATAGGTCCGAAATGGTTAGCTGACCGCGACCTCGATCCGTCGCGGCTTGGCCGTCGCGGCCTTTGGCAACTCCAGCTCGAGCACGCCGTTGGCCATGCGCGCCTTGATCTTGTCGACGTCGATGTCGTTCGAGACGCTGAAGCGCCGGGCGTAGTTGCCGATGTTGTACTCGGTATACACCGGGCTGAGGTTCTCGTACTCCTGCAGCGAGACGCGCCCCGCGATCGACAAGACGCCGTCCGCCAAGTTGACCTCGATGGACTGCTCGTCGACCCCGGGCATGTCTGCCCACAACCAAAGACTGTCGGTGGTTTCCGCGATGTCCACGTCGGGCAGATAGGTGCGCCCGGCGCGGGTCGGCTCCTCGCCACCGACTTCCTGCTTGTTTCGCACGCTGAGCTCTTGTGGGGTCATCGTGTTCGCCTCCTGTGTGTCATGCCGCTTGGACGGTGATCTGCCGCGGCTTGGCCTCTTCACGTTTCGGGATGCGGATCGTCAGAATGCCGTGCTTGTACGACGCCTCGGCGCGTCCGGGCTCGAGATCTTCGGGCAGTTGGAGTGAGCGGGAGAACTCGCCGCTGCCACGCTCGCGGCGGTGGAAGCCGCCACCGGCCGGCGTCGGAACCTCGCGCGTGCCGGAGATCGTCAGGGTGCGACCCTGCGACTCGATGCGGATGTGGTCGGGGGCCACGCCCGGGACTTCCAGACGTGCGACGTACCCGGTGTTGTCGCTGAAGATGTTGACGGCGGGAAACACGCCGCGACCGGAGACCCCGAGATCGAGCCCGAGCGGGCTCTCCAACCGCCGTTCGAGCTCACGTTGCAGCGCGAGCAGTCCACTGACGGGATCCACTGCAGACGAGAAGCGTAGCAATGCCATAGTGCACCTCCTGTGGTGTTTGAATTGGGTGATGTGGCGGGTGCCCGCGTCGCCCGGCGCCCGTCGTGTCGCAGGCGAAGGTAAGAACGCCGATACGCTTGTCAAGGCGGCGGGCGATGCTGGAGGTGCGGGGATCAGCCGAAGCGGCCGGTGATGTAGTCCTCGGTCTCCTTTTGCTCCGGCGTGGTGAAGATCTTCTCGGTGGGACCGAACTCGACCAGCTTCCCGAGGTACATGAAGGCGGTGTAGTCGGACACGCGCGCCGCCTGTTGCATGTTGTGGGTGACGATGAGGATCGTGTAGGCGCCTTTGAGCTCGTGAATGAGCTCTTCGATCTTCGTGGTGGCGATCGGGTCGAGCGCCGAGCACGGCTCATCCATCAGGATGACCTCTGGCTCTACCGCCAGGGTGCGGGCGATGCACAGCCGCTGTTGTTGTCCGCCCGACAGGCTGACGCCGGAGGCGGTGAGCTGATCCTTGACCTCGTCCCACAAGGCGGCTTGTCGCAGACTGCGTTCGGCGAGCGCCGCGAGCTCGCGACGCGAACGGCGCACGCCGTTCAGACGCAGGCCGGCGACCACGTTGTCGAAGATCGACATGGTTGGAAACGGATTCGGCTTCTGGAACACCATGCCTACCCGGGCGCGGACCTGCACGGCGTCGACGCCCGGCTCGTAGATGTTGTGGCCGTCGAGCAACACCTGCCCTTCGGCGCGGGCGCCCGGCACGACCTCGTGCATGCGGTTGAGGCAGCGAATCAAGGTCGACTTGCCGCAGCCTGAGGGGCCGATCATGGCGGTGACGGCACCGTCCGGGACGACCAGGCTGATGTCGCGTAGCGCATGCACGGCCCCGAACCAGGCGTTGAGATGGTGCACTTCGAGCTTGTTCGGCATGGTCAGACGTCAGCGCGGCGCCCGGAACTGCCCGCGCGTCAACAGGCGGACCGACAGGCTGGTCAGAAAGATGAGGGTCAGCAGAACGAGCGCGCCGGCCCATGCCTGACGATGCCAATCGTCGAACGGCGAGATCGCGTAGGTGTAGATCTGCACCGGCAACGACGAGATCGGGCCGCCGAGGCCGCGCTGCCAGAACTGATTGCCGAACGCGGTGAACAGCAGCGGTGCCGTCTCGCCGGCAATGCGGGCGACCGCCAGCATGATCCCGGTGATGATCCCGCCGCGCGCCGTGCGCAAGACCACCCAGATCGTCGTCCGCCATGTCGGCACGCCGAGGCCGAGCGCCGCTTCGCGCAACGAGTTCGGTACCAGCTTCACCATCTCCTCGGTGGTGCGCGCGACGATGGGCAACATGATGACGCCGAGCGCACAGGCGCCGGCATACGCGGAAAACGACTTCATCGGCAGAACGACGAGGGTGTAGGCGTAGATGCCGATGACGATCGAGGGTACCCCGTTGAGGACGTCGGCGCAGAAGCGGACGGCCCAGCCGAAGCTGCCGTGGCCGTACTCGGCCAGGTAGAGCCCCGCCAACACGCCGATCGGCAAGCCGAGCAGGCACGCCATCCCAATCAAGGTGAGGGACCCGGCGATCGCGTTGGCCATGCCGCCACCCACCTCACCGACGGGCTTGGGCAACTGGGTGAAGAAGCTGACGTTGAGCGAGGAGAACCCCTCGAGCAGCAGATAGCCGAAGATGAGGAACAGCGGCGTCAACACCGCCAGGGTACACACCACCGCCGTCACCTGGGCTCCGACATTGACGAGACGCCGCCGCCGATAGCGCATCAGTTACACCCCACGCGCCCCGGCGCTCGGCCCGGCGACACTCCACACCAGCAAGCGCGCCAACGCGTTGATGACCACGGTCACCAGCAACAACACCAGGCCCACTTCAACCAGCGCTTGGACGTAGAGGTCGTAGGTCGCCTCGCTGAATTCGTTGGCGATGACGCTGGCCATGGTATTCCCTGGCGCAAACAGCGACAGGCTGATCTCGGAGCGGTTGCCGATGACCATGGTCACCGCCATGGTCTCACCGATGGCGCGCCCGAGACCCAGCATGACCGCGCCGACGAGCCCGGTCCGACCGTACGGCAGCACGGCCATGCGTACCATCTCCCACTTCGTTGCGCCCAACGCCAGCGCCGCCTCGCGCTGGGCGTTCGGCACCGCTTGGAAGACTTCGTAGGATACCGAGGTCACGTACGGCACCACCATGATCGCCAGGATGACGGCGGCAGTGAGCATGCCGACGCCATACTTCGGTCCCTGGAACAGCGGCAGGAACCCCAGGGTCGACGACAATATCGGCTCGACGTAATTGCGCATGCACGGGATCAGCACGAAGATGCCCCACAGGCCGTAAATGACGCTCGGGATCGTGGCCAGGAGCTCCACCAGGAACGACACCGGGGCACGCACCCAGCCGGGCGCCATTTCGCTCAGAAACAACGCCGTGCCGATGCTCAACGGCACCGCCTGAAGCAGCGCCAATGCCGACGAGACCACCGTGCCGTAAATCAGTGGCAGGGCGCCGAACTCCTTCGAGACCGGATCCCACGTCGAGTCGATGAGAAAGCGCCAGCCGAACGCCGACATCGACGACGACGATTCGTAGATCAGCACGGCGAGGATCGAGGCCAGGACCGCCAACAACAACAGTGCGAACACGGCGGTCAGCGTTCTGAAGAGCCGATCGCCCAGATTCAGTGGTCCCCACACACGTGGCAGCATCGTACTCGGAACCGACCAGCGCAAGTCGACGCTTTGCTGCTCCAGCTGGTTGGCCATTTTCGTAACCTGGATGGCGGCGCGTACGCCTCAAAGACTGCGCCTCTTGTATAGCAGGGGTTTGTTGCAGTTGTGTTACGGTCAGGTGATGAGTGCCGGCGCGGGCGGGCACCCCCTGAGCGCCCGCCCGCCATTCGGCTACTTCTGCAGCAACGGTCTATTGTCGCTGTTGGTCACGCGCTTCAGCGCCAGCTCTTCCTTGGCGACGACTTCCTTCGGCAATGGGGCATAGTGGAGATCGCCGGCATATTTCTGGCCGTCGTGCAGCATCCAGTCGAGAAACTGCACCAGCTTCTGGCCCTTTGTCGCGTCCTTCTGTTTCTCGTAGACCAGCAGCCAGGTCATTCCGGAGATCGGATAGGCCGTTGCGCCCGGGGCGTTGGTGATCACGACGCGGAAGTCCTCCGGCATACTGGCAGCGTAGCCGGCCGCGGCTTCGGTGACCGACTCGAGTGACGGCTTGACGAAGGCGCCGGCCTGGTTCTTCACGTCGCCAAATGGCAACTCGTTGGAGAGCGCATAGATCAGCTCGACGTAGCCGATCGAGTTCGGCGACTGCTTCACCAACCCGGTCACGCCTTCGTTGCCCTTGCCACCCAGCCCGGTGGGCCAGTTGACGGAGGTGCCCTTGCCGACCTTGCGGTCCCAGTCCTTGCTGACCTTGCTCAGGTAGTCGGTGAAGATGTACGTCGTGCCGCTGCCGTCGGCGCGATGCACGACGACGATGTCCTGGTTGGGCAAGTTGACGCCGGGATTCGTTGCGGTGAGTGCCGGGTCGTTCCATTTGGTGATCTTGCCGAGGTAGATCCCCGCGATCGCCTCGGGCGTGAACTTCAAGCCGGTGGACACGCCGGCGACATTGTACGTCACCACCACGGCGCCCATGACGGTCGGGAAGTGCAGCAAGTGCCCCGGGGCAGCCTTCAGTTGCTCGTCGCTCATCGGTCCATCGGATGCCCCGAAGTCGACGGTCTGCTCGGTGATCTGCTTGATCCCACCGCCGCTGCCGATCGACTGGTAGTTGAACTGTACCGAGGAGTCGACCTTGGTGTACTCGCTAAACCACTTCGAGTAGATGGGATACGGAAAGGTCGCGCCGGCACCGTTCAGCTGCATCTGTGCGCGAGCCGGCGACCAGCTCGCGAGCGCCAGAGCGGTCGCGCCCAGCACGCGGATCCAGGTTGTGCGTATCATGTTCGCCTCCTTGGGTTGTGGGATTGTCGTTAGAACTTCAGCAAGGCGTCGACCTGGGTGCGCACCAGGGTCGGGTCACCCTTGTACTTGACGACCGAGAACCGTTGGTCCGGCGACGCGTCCAAAGCGTTGATGAAGTGGGTCTTCCAGGTCAGCTGCAGCGCCGGGAAGAGCAGGTAGTCGAAGCGCGCGATGTGGCCGATGATGTTGGTACCACCCGTCACACTGCTGCCGGTCTGCGTCGACGAGAAGGTGCCTTGGCTGTAGCTGATGTCGTCGTAGTTGAAGAGTGCCAGGGTGGAGTCCTTCTCAACCCAGGCGAAGGTGTACGAGACGCCCCAGTCGCCCGGATTCTTCAAGAAGCTGTCGTGGTAGTAGTCCTTGCCACTACTGCCCATGCCCACGCCGACGTAGAACCCAACGTTTTTGCCGTCGCCGGCTTGCGTGTTGTACACCGCGTCGCCGTAGAGCCCGGCTGGCACCGGCAGCACCGTCGGGAACGCCAGCTCCGTGCCGCCGTGAACGAGGTTGAAGCCCTCGCGGAAGCCGTTGATCTTGGTGACCTTGCCGGTGCTGTCGCGTACCACCAAGAGGCTGTTGGTAGTGGCCAGCTGTTTGTTTTGGTTGCTGCTGCTCGGGCTGAGGAACTTTCGCGCCACGGCGTTGAGATTCGAATAGTGAAAGTCGGAGAAGGCCACCGTCAGGTTCGCCACCGTCCCCCATGCGGTGTCGGCGACGATCTGGCCGCCGCCCATCCACGGGTCGGAATTGGCGGCCACTTCGTCGACGACCCACTGGAAGGCGTTGACCTTGAGGCCGCGCATGAAGCCCTGCCTTTCCTCAATGAGGTTCAGCGTCTCGGTCGCACCCTCCGGCGTGAGATCGTCGTCCCAGATCAGTTCCGAGGTGCGGTAGGCGTTGACGCCGAACTTGCCGAGGGTCGCCGTCACCCAGCCGGGCTCGATGCCGAACGTCTTGCCGGGTTTCACGGTCAGGTACGCCTGGTCGAGGTTGATGTTCTTCTGGGTAAAGGTGTTATTGAGTGTCTGGTTGCGGGTCACCGGGTTGTTGGGATCACCGGTGGCCAGCCGGACCGTGCCGCCGATTTCCTCGGCGGGATTGACATTCAACCCGAAGCGGGCGCGGTAGCGGAAACGGTTCTCGGCAACGCGGTTGGGCTGGAAGAAGCCTTCGTAGCGCGTCCGCAGGTCGCCGAACGGGGTGATGGCCTCGAGCCATTTCGGCAACTTGGCGGCGATGGCGTCGCGTCGCGACTCTTCCGCGGCCGATTTCTGCTTGTCTTCTTCACGGGCTTGCCGCAGCTCATCCTCGGTGATGAGGCCCTTCTTGAGCAGGATATCGCCGAGATCCTTGGCCTGGGCACCGCTGATTGCCAAGACGAGCCCAAGCAGGGCGCCACAGCAGACTTTCGTCACGCGCATAATACCGTCCTCCCTTCGATGTATCCAATGAGTATCAACGGATGATTACAAGAGAGTTAAATCGACATTGCGCCGGCGTGAAGATGGAACCGATTCGGGCGGCGGCGAGAAAAGCGCGCGTGCCGTGAATATCAGCTCGGCGGGGGCGTCTGTTGGCTCGTGAACCGCCGCAGCCATGAGAGACGGATCTTCGCGCACGTGGTGCCGGCGGCACTGGTCGCGGTGGTCCTGGGGCTCGGCTCACTGCCTCCGCTCGCGCGCGTGCTCCCCCGCGCCCGTTCCCGCAGTGCCGGACCGGTGGCCCTGCACGGGAGCATGCTGGTTACCGAGCCGACGGATCGGATCGACGACGATAGCGATTCGTGGGTGCCCGTCGGCCTGCGCGCCGTGGCCCAGCGCGCCCTGCCCAGCCTCGCCATCGGTTTGGCGATCGTCCACCTGGTGCTGCGCGCACACCGTCTCGCGCACGTGCCGGTAGCCGTGCGCCGGTTGAAGCTACCGCCCTCCTCACACACCCCCTCCCTACCTCTCTGACCTGCGTAGCGGCGGCACGCCGTCCTCGGCGGCGTCGACTACTCTCGCCGTGGCCCAGCAACCGCTGCCGGCGGCGTTTCGTCCCCCCCGAAGCGTCCGCCGGCGCTGGGCCCGTCTCCAGGCGGCACACACAAGGAGGACCAGAGATGTTACATGCGATCATTCGATCGGAGCGAGATACGTTCCACTTTTTCGGTGAAGTCAGCGGCTACAACCTCGAGACACTGCGGCATCACGTGCGTGACAGTGCCCGAGATGCTGAAGCCCTGCACCTGCGGGTCGAGGTTGATCCGGGCGAGCGGGAAATGTTCACCCGTCACGCTGGACGCTGGCTGCGGCGGCTGGCTCGCGCGGGCACGACCGTCGAGGTCGTCACTCACTGAGTCAAGGTGTCGGTGCGGGCGCGGCCCGCTGGAGCGCGCGCAGCAGGCCGTCGGCGTCGGCCGCCGCGTGCCGACTCCAGCCGGCCTCGCCCGTGGTGAGGTAGTCGAGACGCGCGTAGTCCGCGTGCCGATCAATCGCTAAACGATAGGTCTCGATCGCTTCCGCGGTCTTTCCTTGCTTGAACAAGCCCAGCGCCAGCCCAGCGTAGGCATCCGCCACGCGGGCGCCCTGCTCGAGCGCCGTGCGCCACTGCGTGACGGCCTGGTCGATGTCGCCGCGATCGTAGAGCACGAAGGCCAGGTTGACGCGCGCCAGGCCACGGGTGGGATCGGCGTCGAGAACGGCGCGCAACTCCCGTTCGGCGCGCGCCAGGTCGCCACTCAAGTACAGCTCCACGCCCAAGTCGTTGCGCACCGTCGGCGACGCCGGCTCGAGCCGCAATGCCGCGTCGAACGCCGCCACCGCACCGGCATGATCGCCGGCGGCCGCCAACTCAGTGCCACGCTGATACGCCGCCGCGGCTTGCTGCTCGACGGACGGGGCGCTCTCGGCTCCCACTGCGAGCCGCGAGACGAGACAGAGCGACGCCAAGACAGACCACCGGTGCGGCACGCGCATCTTACGCGTCTTGCTCGGGCGGCGCCGGGAATGCAAGCACCGCGGTGGATGGGCGGGGCCAACTCGACATGCTATACAGACGAGCGCGATGAAACCCGGCATGCAACGCGACCTCTTGGTTGCCTACTGGCTCTTGTTCGATGAGTTTGAGATCGGCGCCGATCCGCCGGCGCCGCACACGAGCCGAGACCCGGAGGGAGCCGGCGGACGGAGCGCTGCTTCGACCGACAGGGCCCAGCGCCCAGAGACGGCACGGCCCCGCCGGGACAGGTAGGCGTCGGGCGCCGCACCGCTCTACGCCAGCTTGTAACTGTGCAGCGAGCTGACGTAATGCGCCCGCTCGAAGGCGGAGGAGTCGGCGCAGTTGATCTGACTCATGCTGCCCTGCATCTGGCGTACCGATACGTACTCGTGCGCCGCCATCCATTCGCGCACGCCCTGCTCGAGCACGCGCAGGTGGTCGATGCCTCGTTCGAGCAAGACGGAGCACAGCATCGTCACGTTGGCGCCGACCATCAGGAGCTTGAGAACGTCGGGCGGGTCGTGGATGCCGCTCGTGGCGGCGAGGTCGGCGCGAATGCGGCCGTGCAGAATGCCGATCCATGTCAGCGGTAAGCGCAGCGCCTGCGGCGTGCTGAGCAGCACGTGCGGCCGCACCTCGAGCGCCTCCAGGTCTATGTCGGGCTGATAGAACCGGTTGAAGAGCACCAGCGCGTCGGCCCCGGCGTGATCCAGGCGCCGCGCCATCGATGCCATGTTGCTGAAGAACGGCCCCGTCTTCAGCGCCACCGGGATGCTGACGACCGCCTTCACGGCCTGTAGGATGTCGAGGTAGGTTTGCTCAACGGCCGCCGCCGTCTGCTCGAGGTCGGTCGGGATGTGGTAGACGTTGAGCTCCAGGGCGTCGGCGCCGGCTTGCTGCATCTGCTGCGCGTAGCTCGTCCAGCCGCCGATCGATGCCCCGTTCAGGCTGGCGATGATCGGAATGTCCACGGCGTCCTTCGCCTTACGGATGTGGTTGAGATACGCCTCCGGCCCGAGGTGGAACTCGGTCGGCTCGGGGAAGTAGGTCAGCGCCTCGGCGAAGCTCTCGGTGCCCTGGGTCAAATGGTGATGCAGCTCGAAGCGGTCCCGCGTCAGCTGCTCTTCGAACAGGGAATACAACACGACGGCGGCGGCGCCGGCGTCCTCCATCCGCTTGATGTTGTCGAGATCGCCGGAGAGGGGCGAGGCCGACGGCACCAGCGGCGTGCGCAACGTCATCCCCAGGTACGATGTGCTCAGATCCATCGCGTCACTCCTGAACGGAAGTCCTGAGTGCCGAGGAGGATGCCTCAGGATGGTTCCTCCGTGCGCGCTGCCAGATGCTCGTACTGCCGCCAGCGAGCATTGACGTCGCGCTGCGCTTCCTCGAGCAGGCGCTTCGCCGCTTCCGGGCTGCTCTTGGTGAGCATTTTGAACCGGTTCTCCAGGTACATGTACTTGTCCAACGAGATCTTCGGTGCCGACGAGTCGAGCTGCAACGGGTTTTCGCCGCGCCCCGCCCGCTCCGGATGGTAGCGATACAGCAACCACTGACCGGAATCGACGGCGGCTCTCTGATTCTGCATGGCGGTGGTCATGTTGATGCCGTGGGCAATGCAGTGGCTATAGGCGATGATGATGGAGGCCCCGTCGTACGCTTCGGCCTCGAGGAACGCCTTCAACGTGTGCTCGTCCTTCGCGCCCATGGCGACCCGCGCGACGTAGACGTTGCCGTAGCTCATGGCGATCAGGCCGAGGTCCTTCTTCGGCGCCTGTTTGCCGCCGGCCGCAAACTTGGCCACCGCGCCGCGCGGGGTCGACTTCGACATCTGTCCCCCGGTGTTCGAGTACACTTCTGTGTCGAGCAGCAGGACGTTGACGTTGCGGCCGCTCGCCAGCACGTGGTCGAGGCCGCCGAAGCCGATGTCGTAGCCCCAGCCGTCGCCGCCGATGATCCACACGCTCTTTTTCACCAACGTGTCGGCGACGCTCAGCAGCTGGCGGGTATCGTCCGCGTCGATGCCGCGCAACTTCTCCTTCAGCGCGACGACCCGCGCGCGCTGCTCGTAGATGTCCGCCTCGTCCTTCTGTTGCGCATTCACCAGGGCCGCCACCAGGTCGTCACCGATCACGCTGACGAGCTTCGGCAGCAGCTCCAACGCAAACTCCCTCTGCTTGTCGATGGCCAGCCGGAACCCCAGACCGAACTCGGCGGTGTCCTCGAACAACGAGTTGGACCACGCCGGGCCGCGCCCGTCGGCGTTCTGCGTCCACGGCGTCGTCGGCAAGTTCCCGCCGTAGATCGACGAGCATCCGGTGGCGTTGGCCACCACCATGCGGTCGCCGAAGAGCTGGGTAGCCAGCTTGATGTACGGCGTCTCGCCACAGCCGGCGCAGGCGCTGGAGAACTCGAAGAGCGGTTCCTGGACCTGCTGCTGGCGGATGCTGCCGATCTTGACGCGGCGGCGGTCGAGCTCGGGAATGCGTGTGAAGAACTCCCAGTTGTCGCGTTCGGGTTCGCGCAGGGGCGGCTGCGGCTCCATGTTGATGGCCTTGAGCCGTGTCGCCGATTTGTTCTTCGCCGGGCAGATGTCGACACAGATGCCGCAGCCGGTGCAATCCTCGGGTGCCACCTGGATGGTGTACTTGAGGCCTTGCCATTCGCGGTCGCGCGCGTCGCACGACTTGAAGGTCGGCGGCGCCCCAGCCAGATGCGACGGTTCGTACACCTTGATGCGGATGACGCTGTGCGGGCAGACCATGGCGCACTTTCCGCACTCGATGCACACCGCCGGATCCCACACCGGGATCTCCTGCGCGATGTTGCGTTTCTCCCACTTCGAGGTGCCGGTCGGGTAGGTACCGTCGGCGGGGAGGGCGCTCACCGGCAGCGCGTCACCCAAACCGGCGATCATCTTCCCGGTGACCTCTTGCACGAAACGCGGCGCCTGCGGCGACACCGGCGGGGGCACGGCGATGGCGCCGTCGGCCTGCACCGGCACGGCCACCTCGCACAGATGCGCCAAGGTGTGATCAACCGCCGCGAAGTTCATCTGCACGATCTCGTCGCCCTTGTTGCCGTAGCTCTTCTCGATCGACTTCTTGATCGCGGCGATGGCTTCGTCGCGCGGCAACACGCCGGAAATCGCAAAGAAGCACACCTGCATAACCGTGTTGATACGCCCGCCCATGCCGCTCTCGCGCGCCACTTTGTAGGCGTCGATCACGTGGACCTTGAGATGCTTGGCAATGATCTGCTCCTGCACCGGGCGCGGCAGGTGCGCCCAAACGTCATCGGGCCCGTAGGCGCAGTTCAGCAGGAACGTCCCGCCCGGTACGATGTCCTTGAGCAGGTCGTAGCGCTCCAGGAACACCCACTGGTGGCAGCCGACGAAGTTGGCGCGCGTCACCAAATAGGTCGAGCGAATCGGCTGCGGTCCGAAGCGCAGATGCGAAACCGTGACCGCGCCGGCCTTCTTCGAGTCGTAGACGAAGTACCCCTGCGCCCAGTTGTCGGTGTCCTCGCCGATGATCTTGATCGAGTTCTTGTTCGCGCCCACCGTGCCGTCGGAGCCCAGACCGTAGAACAACCCACGTACGACGCTGTCCGGCTCGATCGACCACTCCGGATCGTAGTCGAGGCTCGTGTGCGTGACGTCGTCGTTGATGCCGACGGTGAAATGGTTCTTCGGCTGCGCTGCCGCGAGATTGTCGAACACCGCCTTGATCATCGCCGGAGTGAACTCCTTCGAGGATAATCCGTAGCGGCCGCCGACGATCTTCGGCCCCGCGCCGTCGCGCGCTTCATGGAGCGCCGTGACGCAGTCGACGTACAACGGCTCCCCGGCGCTCCCCGGCTCCTTGGTGCGGTCGAGCACGGCGATCGTCCTGGCAGTGGCCGGCAGCGCCGCGACGAAGCGCGCCGCGTCGAAGGGCCGGTACAGCCGCACCTTGAGCAGGCCCACCTTGTCGCCACGTTGCGTGAGGCAATCCACCGTTTCGTGCACGGCCTCGGCCCCTGAGCCCATGAGGACGACGACACGCTCGGCGTCGGGCGCGCCGTGATATTCGAACAGGCGGTAGCTGCGGCCCACCAGCTGCGCGAACCTGTCCATGGCCCGTTGCGTCACGTCCGGACAGGCCAGGTAGTAGGGATTCACCGTCTCGCGCGCCTGGAAGTACACGTCGGGGTTCTGTGCCGTACCACGCAGGACCGGATGCTCGGGAGACAAGGCGCGCGCCCGGTGCGCCAGCACCAAACGGTCGTCGATCATCGCCCGCAAGTCGTCGTCGCCGAGCAACTCGATCTTCGAGACCTCGTGCGAGGTGCGGAAGCCGTCGAAGAAGTGCACGAACGGGATGCGGCTCTCCAGGGTGGCTGCCTGCGCGATCACCGCGAAGTCCATGGCCTCCTGCACCGACGCCGAGCACAGCAGACCAAAGCCGGTGGCGCGCGTCGCCATCACGTCACTGTGATCGCCGAAGATCGACAGCGCTTGCGCGGCCAGCGAACGCGCCGCGACATGGAAAACCACCGGGGTGAGCTCGCCGGCGATCTTGTACATGTTGGGGATCATCAGCAGCAGCCCTTGCGACGCGGTGAACGTCGTGGTCAGCGCCCCGGTCTGCAGGGCGCCATGCACCGCACCGGCGGCGCCGCCCTCGCTCTGCATTTCGACCACGGAGGGCACCGTGCCCCAGATGTTCGGCTTGCCCTCCGCCGTCCAAGCGTCGGCCCACTCGCCCATGGGCGACGACGGCGTGATCGGGTAAATGGCGATGACTTCGTTGATGCGATGCGCGACGGAGGCAACCGCTTCGTTGCCGTCGATGGTGGCAAATGGTCTCGTCATGGTCGTGTCCAGCAACTGCCCCGACTACTCAGCAAGAACAACGCCGGTTTTGGAAAGCGGAGACACCTCGTCGCTACGCGGCGCGGCGCGCCAGCCATTCCCACGTGCGAGAATCCACGCAGCCAGAGATGCAATCGTGCGACGGTACGTGCCGCGCCCGTTCGCGTCGCCGACAAGATCCGTGGCGCCGTCGGGTCGACGCGTGACGCTCGGCGGCCATTCACCGCCCCAGCAGACGCGACAGGTCCCAGGCGATCATCACCACGGTTCCAGCTACCAGCATCGCGAAGATCAGACGCAGGATGCGATTCGGCAGGTAGTGCGTCGTCAGCGCCCCGAGCTGTGAGCCTACCGAGGAGCCGATCAGGATGGCCGTGGCCAGCCGCAGGCTCACATAGCCGTGCAGCGCTTGCTCGAACGTGCCGACGGCGACGGTGACGAACAGCAGCAACACGCCAGTTCCGGCGGCGTTGCGCACCGACAGGCCGAAGCCGTACAGGAGGATGGGCATGAACAACACCCCGCCGCCGATGCCCATCAGGCCCGAGGCGGCTCCCAGAGCAAACCCCAGGTAGGCCATCATCGGCACCGAGACCTGCGAGAGCTGCACCTCGGGGAGATCGATGTACGGCGGAATGCGCACGCGCGTCACCAGCGGCCCCGGGATGGTGCGATCGCCGCGCGGCACGACGCGCAAGCGCGCCTGCCAGGCGTCGCGGAATGTGTACGCCGCCGTGCCTGACAGCAGCACGATGAACAGCACGTCGAGGACGACGTTGATCGCGGGCACCGCCGGGCCGCGGCCGATCTGCCAGCTCCCCAGCTCGCTCAGATGCTTGAGCAGGCGCGTGCCGGCGTCGACGCCGATCAGGCTGCCGCCGAGCATCACCAGGTCGATGCGCGGGTCACCGCGCCGCAAGGCGCGATACTTGAGGAACGACGCGATCGAGGTGCCGCACTTCTGGCACAGCGCTGAGCCGACCGCGATCGGTGCCGGCACACCGAAGAGAGCGATCAGCATCGGCGTCAGGAGGAACCCGCCGCCGACACCGAACATCCCGGCGACGTAGCCGATGAACAGGCCGACCAGCGCCAGCTCCGGGAGGAACACGGGATGGCCGATTCCGGCGCCGAGATGCACGGACAGCATGGCGACTCAAATGTGATACTCGATCGGCGGCAACGGGCGCCGGCGCTCCGCTGATCCCTTGCTCCGCCGCAACACCACGCGTTCGATGCGGTTCGATGCCCAGACGACGGCGATCCCCCACAGCGCGGGAATCACCACGCAGAGCGCGGCGTAACCCAGTGCTCCCCAGCTCATGGTCATCCGTTTCTTTACCTCATCCGCCGCGGTCAGGCGACGGGTCGACTTGCGGTCGGTGTCCGCAAGACGTACACGGCATTCATAGGCATGACGCACGCGAGTGGCACAGCGCCGGCGGACGAACGCGGCGCGATGAGGGGGTTGGGGTCGGCG